>Ga0070741_10006031_pt1 | contig 26338 bp, 22 predicted proteins | sample Coa_R1_4_FD_66440 | JGI IMG/M metagenome (GOLD analysis project Ga0070741, IMG submission 66440) | Surface soil microbial communities from Centralia Pennsylvania, which are recovering from an underground coalmine fire - Coalmine... | ecosystem: Environmental > Terrestrial > Soil > Unclassified ... | reverse complement strand
CAGCTGCTCGCCGGCATCATGACCGACTTCGGCTCGCCCGCCCACGCCGTCGAGTTCTACGGGCGCGGCGAGTTCGACGGCGTCATGACCGGCGCGTTTCGGCGGCCGCGCGTCGAGGGCGACTTCGCCGGCACCGACGTCATCGCATTCGACACGCTGTGGGGCTCGGGCGGCGCGCGGATCGTCGTCCAGAACAGCTACGTCGACGTGACCGACGGCGCGATGCGGCTCGGCGACTCCGAGATCCACGCCGACGGCCGCTTCTCGCTCGGCTATCCGCGCGACGACGGCGGCGAGGAGATCGACGCGCGCTTCCGCGCCGTGCGCCGCGATCTGGACAGCCTGCGCCACGCGTTCGGCATCGACGACTACGCGGTGACGGGGCGGCTGAGCGGCGACTTCCATCTCACCGGCCAGTACGAGAAGCCGCTCGGCTTCGGCGCGATGACGATCGACGACGGCGTCGCGTACGGCGAGCCGTTCCGCAAGGCCACCGCCTCGCTGCGATTCGACGGCAACGGGGTGCAGCTGGACGGCATCACGATCGCCAAGGGCGCCGGCACGGTCACCGGCGCCGCGCTGGTCCGCTGGGACGGCACGTACTCGTTCACCGGCACGGGCGAGAAGATCCCCGCGAGCGACATCGCGTTCCTGAACGTCCCGCAGGCGCCGCTCGCCGGCGTGGCCGGCTTCACCGCCAGCGGCAGCGGCGCGTTCGCGTCGCCGCGCTACGACGTCACCTTCGCGATCGACGACGTGAAGATCGCGGACCAGCGCGTCGGCCGCGTCAGCGGGACGCTGGCGATGCGCAACACGACGCTCGGCGGCACCTTCGACGTCGTCCACGGCGCCGACGTCGCGGAGGGGCGGCTGACGATCCACGGCACCGGCCGGATCGTCACCGGTGCGCAGCCGGACGCACAGGTGACGCTGCGGTTCGACGACAGCTCGCTCGATCCGTACGTGCGGATGTTCGAGCCGCGGCTGTCGCCGTACATTTCCACGGTCGTCAGCGGATCGATCCGGATCAGCGGCGCGCTGAACGATCTCGATCTGATGACGGTCGACGCCACCGCCGACAGCGTGGAGATGACGCTGTTCGATCAGGCGATCCGCAACGATGGTCCGCTGCGCCTGCTGCTCGACAAACGGCGCGTGACGCTCGAGCGGGTGCAGCTCGTGGGCGAGAACACGCGCCTCGGCGTCACCGGCGGCATCGACTTCGGCCGCGAGACGATTGCCGTCCGGGCGGTCGGCGACGCAAACCTGGGGCTCCTCCAGGGCGTGGCGAGCAGCATCCGCGGCTCCGGACGCGCGACGCTGCGCGCGGCGATCGACGGCCCGCTGCGCAAGCCGCAGTTCTCGGGGACGGCGACGATCGAAAACGGTCGCGTGCGCCATTCCGCGATGCCCGCGTCGCTCGACGCCATCAACGGCACCGTCACCTTCGACGCCGGCGGCGTCCGGCTCGACTCGATTACGGCGACGATGGGCGAGGGGACGGTGCAGTTCGACGGCCGCATCGGCTTCGACGGCTACGTGCCGACCGACCTGAACGTCACCGCGCGCGGCCAGGACGTGCGGCTCCGCTATCCCGAAGGCGTTCGCTCGATCGTCGATGCCGATCTGGCGGTGACCGGCACGGTCAAGGCGCCGCTGCTCGGCGGGACGGTGACGGTGAAGAGCGCGGTGTGGGCGCGGCGCCTCGACGCGCCGGGGAGCATCTTCGATCTGGCGGGCCGGCGGTCGGGCGCGAGCGCCGCCGCACCGGTCGGCGGCGCGGAGCCGCCGACCAACGTTCCGCTGAAGTACGACGTCCACATCATCGTGCCCTCGACGCTGCGCGTCGATACGAACATCGTGCGGCTGGTCGCGAACGCCGACCTGAACCTGCGCGGCACCTACGATCGGCCCACGCTCTTCGGCCACGGCGACATCGAGCGGGGAGAGGTGATCTTCGAAGGGCAGCGGTACCGCATCACGCGCGGATCGATCGACTTCACGAACCCGACGCGCATCGAGCCGTTCTTCGACGTCGAAGCCGAGACGAACGTGCGCGTGCCGGGCCAGACGTACCGGGTGACGGTCGGCGCGACCGGCACGGCCGAGCAGCTGCGGCCGATCATCGCCTCGGATCCGCCGCTGCCGACCGCGGACGTGCTGGCGCTGCTCTTCAGCGACGTCGCGCGCAGCCGCAACACGCAGCAGGATCTGGCGCCCGAGCTGCGCGCGCTGCAGAGCCCGACGCAGGCGCAGACCGACATCCTCACCGCGCGCGCCACCCAGGCGCTGGCGGCGCCGATCTCGTCGGAGGTCGGCAAGGTGGTCGAGCAGACGTTCGGCGTCGACACGTTTCAGCTGACGCCGTCGTTCGTCGATCCGAACAGCGTCCAGGCGTCGCGCCTCAATCCGACGGCGCGCCTCACGATCGGGAAACGCATCTCCGATCGCGTCTACTTCACCTTCTCGCGCAGCCTGGGCGCGACGCTCAACGACCAGATCCTGCTCCTCGAGATCGAGGAAAGCGATCGGCTGTCGTGGATCCTGTCGCGCAACGAAGACTCGGGCACGTACGCGCTGGAGTTCCGCGTGCGCCACACGTTCTGATGCGCCGGCCCTCCGTTGCCGGCGCGGTGTTGCTCGTCCTGTTCGCCGGCGGCGCCTCGTCCGTGCTGGCTGCCGTCTCCGACTACATCGGCAGACCGATCGCCTCGGTCCGGGTGATCCGCGAGGGCGAGGAGACGGCCGATCCGTCGCTCGTGCAGGTGATCGAAACGCGAGCCGGCGAACCGCTGTCGATGGTGCAGGTCCGCGAGTCGATCACGCATCTCTTCAGCCTCGGGCTGTTCGAGGACGTGCAGGTGGACGCGGCGCTCGAGGGGGGACGCGTCGCGCTCCGCTACCAGCTCGTGCCGATCCATTCGATCACGCGGATTCGGTTCGACGGCGACACGGGCGCGCCCGGCGTCGACACGGGCGTCCTGCAGCGCGCGCTGACCGATCGGTTCGGCGTCACGCCGGCCTCCAGCCGCACGACCGAGATGGCGCGGGTCGTCACCGACGCGCTGATCGAGCGCGGGTACAGCGCGGCGCGCGTCACCGCGGCCGTGGAGCTGACGCACAATCCGCATCGCGCGACGCTGACGCTGACGCTCGCGCCAGGCGCGCGCACGACGATCGGGCAGGTGCAGATCGTCGGCACGCCCAGCGTGTCGCGCGACGAGCTGCTGCGGCGGCTGGGGCTCGCGGCCGGCGCGCCGTTCGAGCGCGACGCGCTCACCGTGCGGATCGATCGGTACCTCGACGAGCGGCGCCGCGACGGCTACTACGAGGCGAAGATCGCGCCGTCGGTCGCGTTCAGCGACGAAGGCCGCGTCGCCAACGTGACGCTCGCCGTCGATCCGGGGCCGCACGTGCGCGTCGTGTTCGCCGGCGATCCGCTGCCGGCGTACGTGCGCGCCGATCTCGTGCCGGTCCAGCGCGAAGGATCGGTGGACGAAGACCTGCTCGAAGATTCCACGTCGCGCATCGAGGACTACCTGCGCACGCTCGGGTACCGCGACGCCAGGGCGCCGCATGCCCGCGAGCGCAGCGGCAACGAGCTGGTGATTACGTTCACGATCCGCCGCGGGCCGCAGTACCGCGTCGCGAGCGTGGCGTTCGACGGGAATAGCGCCGTCCCTTCGGCCGAGCTCGAACCGCTCGTCCGCCTCCGCGACGGGCAGCCCTTCTCCGACGGCCGGATGGACGCCGATGCGTCGGCCATCGAGGATCTCTACCGGCGCCGCGGCTACGCGGCCGCGAAAGTGCAGCCCTCCGCGACGCCGCAGCCGAACGGCGCCCCCATTCCGGTCGCGGTCCGCTACGAGGTCGCCGAGGGGCCGCAGACCTTCGTCGACGCAATTGCGTTCGCCGACGCGTCGAGCATCCCCGAGGCCGAGCTGCGCGCCGCGCTGACGCTGCAGCCGGGGGCGCCGTACGTGCCCGGCCAGCTCGCGGCCGACCGCGACGCGATCACGGCGATGTACGCCGATCGCGGCTACGAAAACGCCACGGTGACGCCCGCGCCGCAGTTCAACGCCGACAACACGCGCGTGCAGATCACCTACGCGGTGATCGAGGGGCCGCAGATCTTCGTCGACCACGTGATCATCGCCGGCAACGTGCGCACCGCGACGCCGGCCATCGAGCGCGAGCTGCAGATTCGGCCCGGCGATCCGCTCAGCCTCTCGAAGATCAACGACGCGCAGCGCCGCCTGCTCGGCCTGGGACTCTTCCGCCGCGCGCGGATCGACGAATTGCGGCACGGCGACGAGCGGCGGCGCGATCTGCTCGTCACCGTCGAGGAGTCGCCGCCGACGACGGTCAGCTACGGGTTCGGCGGCGAGGGCCGCCTCCTGCAGGTGTCCGAGCAGGATGCCGGCGCCGGCACGTCGGCCGCGAAGCTCCAGATTGCGCCGCGCACCTTCGCGCAGTACACGCGCCGGAACCTGTTCGGCAAGGCGCAGTCGGTCAGCCTGTTCGGCAGCCTCAGTGTGCCGCTGAATCAGACGACGGCGAGCGGCGGGCTGCCCGAATACCAGGCGATCGGGACGTACCGCGAGCCGCGGCTCTTCGACACGCCGACCGACGGCCTGCTGAACCTCACCTTCGAACAGCAGATTCGATCGAGCTTCACCTTCCGCCGCGCGCTGTTCACGGCGCAGGCGGCGCGCCGCGTCAGCAAGAGCGTGTCGTTGACGGGCGCCTACGTCGCGCAGCGCACCGAGCTGGTCGTCGTCAACGTCACGAACAGCAGCGACATCTTCCTGATCGACCGCCTGTTCTCGAAGGACCCGCTGCGCCTCTCCGGGTTCACGCTCTCGGCGATCCGCGACACGCGCAACGATCAGGCGAACCCGAGCGCGGGGCAATACCTGAGCGTCAACGGCCAGGTCGACGCCGTCGCGCTCGGATCGCAGGTCGGCTTCATCAAGTCGTTCTTCCGCGCGCAGACGTTCCACGTCGTGCCGCGTACGCGCGTCGTGTTCGCGGCGAACGCCAGCCTGGGCGTCGCGTCCGAGTTCGACACCGCCGTGCCGATACCGGAGCCCGAGCGCTTCTTCGCGGGCGGCGACACGACGAACCGCGGCTTCGCGCTCGATTCGCTCGGCGTGCGCCACGAACCGGCGAACGTGAACGTCGACACGATCGATCCGGCCAACGGCCTGCCGATCGGCGGCAACGCGTCGGTGATCTTCAACGGCGAGCTGCGCGTGCCGGTGACCGGCGGCTTGTCGGTGGTCGGGTTCGCCGACAGCGGACAGGTGTTCCAGCGCGCGTCGCAGATGACGTTCGGCGAGCTGCGGAGCGCGCTCGGGTTCGGGATCCGGTACCAATCGCCGTTCGGCCCGCTGCGGATCGACCTCGGGTTCAAGACGAGCCTCATCGACAACGAGTCGCGGCCGGCGCTGCACATCTCGTTCGGACAGGCGTTCTAGGCGGTGGCGAAATGAAGACGGCAGAACCGACGGCGGCAAGGCGCATGGCGGCGCTGTGGATCATCGGTTGCGTTTCGTTCTTCATGTCCGCGGCGCCCCGCGCCGAGGTGATCGATCGCATCCTCGCCGTCGTCGGCGGCGACCTGATCACGCTGACCGACGTCACCGCCGCGCGCGACCTCGGGCTGCAGACGCCCGGCGCGGCCGCCGATCCGACGCGCGCCATCCTGTCGAAGCTGATCGACCGCGAACTGGTGCTGGCCGAGGTGGAACGCTACGGACCGCCGGAGCCGGCCACCGCGGCGATCGACGCCCAAGTCCGCGACGTGCGCGCGCGGTTCGCGTCCACGTCCGACTACGTCGAGGCGCTGCAGCGGTCGGGCATCGACGAGGCGCACCTGCGCGAGACGCTCCGCCAGGACCTGCTGATCCGCGAGTACGAAGATCAGCGGTTCGCGCGCGCGGGCGAGCTGCGGCAGACGATGATCGACGAGTGGATTGCCTCGCTGCGGCGCCGCGCGACCATCGCCGACCTGTACGGCGTGGGCCGGTGATCGCGCGACGCTAACGGCCGATCACGAGGAACTGCACGATCTGCAGCAGATCGAAGCCGGAATGGCTCACCATCGGCGCGACCACCGATCGCCGCCGCAGGTAGACGACACCCCAGAACGCGCCCAGCAGGCCGGTCGCCACCACGGCGTCGATGCCCTCGTACAGGTGACCCGCGCCGAACATCACGCTTGTGACGACGACGCCGACGATGCCGCCGCCGAGCCACTGCTCGAAGCGATGCAGCAGAAACGCGCGCTGGATTTCTTCGCGGACGCCGCCGGCGACGATCACGACGACGGCGAGCAGCAGGATGTTGCGCTTCGAGTGCAGCAGCGACTGCAGCGGATTCTCCGGAACCGTATGGAGCTGCGGCGCGAAGCGCTGCACGAGGAACAGGACGGCGATGCCGATCGCCAGCGCCGTGAAGATCATCGGAATGCCGACGGCGGCCTCGCGTCCGATGCGGCGGCCGCCGTTGAAGATCGCGCGCGGCGATTCGCCGTGCGCGACGAGAAACATCACGACGAGCGCGATCAGCAGCACCGCGTCCGCCAGCGACAGCCCGACGACATAGCCGATGCGCAGCTGCCCCGCGCGCGTGTACGGGCCGAAGCCGAGCGCGACGAACGTCTGCGAGAGCGCAATCTGCGTGGGGTACTCGGAGCAGATCAGGACTTCGAGCAGCGCGACGACCCGCGCCGCCCACAACGCGGAGGCGGGCGGCTGCGGGCTCGGGCCGGCGGGTTCGGGGCTGGGGGCTGGATCCACGCTCCCCGATTATCCAGCCCCGCGCCCCGCGCCTCTAGCCCCGAATGCGAACCGTCACCGGTTCGGTGAGCCGCAGCGACAGCGCCGCGCCCCTGGGCAACGACACTTCCTTGCCGCGGGTCGACACGACGACCGCGGTGCCGCCGCCGGCCCCGACCGCGCCGCCGACGAGTGCGCCCTTCTTGCCGCCGACCAGCGCGCCGATCAGCGCGCCTCCGGCGGCCGGTGCGCCGATTTCGAGCGCATCCTTCTTCCGGGTCGACTCCGCCGTGCGGCCCACCGCGCTCGTCTGGATCGCGTAGCGCTGGTCCGCGCCCGACGGCACCAGCGTCTCGAACCGCAGGGACAGATGCGCGCGGCCCTTGACGCGGCCGGACCGCGTCGCGTCGGTGACGACGCCGCTGACGCGCGATCCCGTCGGCACCGCCGTGACGCCGCGGACGACGATCGGCTTCGTCAGATGCCCGTGCACCGGCTCTTCGACGCGGCTCGTGGCGGAGCCGACCGCCGTGTCGAGCACGATCGGCAGCACGGTGCCGGCGGGAATCGTCACGTCGTGTTCTTCGGCCGGCGCCGCCTCGTGCTTCGGCGCCGCCGCTTCGCTGCCGGCGCCCGCTGTCGCCGCGCTCGACCCGTTTGCAGCAGCGGCGTCCGCGCCGCGGTTACACGCGCCGGCCGCGACGGCCGCCGCCGTAATCAAGATGAGCAGTCGCATGGCTGTCACCCTCCTCCGGCTGAGCGCTGCAAGGAATCCGCCAGCGGTCGAGCTCGCCGAAGTCTTTCCTGCAGTTCTGCTTGCACCGGGGCACGGCCCGCGCCCACAATGTAAAAATGACACTCGCTGTGACTACCCCAACCGAAGCACACGCGGTCGCGGAACGTGTGCTCATCGTCGAAGACGATGCGGCGGCGCGTGTCGGGCTCGAACAGCTCGTCAAGAACTGGGGATTTATTGCGGAGGCCGCGGGCGACGGCGAAGAGGCGCTCGAGAAGGTCACGACATTCCGTCCTGCGATCGTGATTACCGATCTCGTCATGCCGCGCCTCGACGGCCTCGGCCTGCTGCGCGCGCTGCAGCAGCAGGGGGCGGACGTGACGACGCTGCTGTTGACGGCGCAGGGCACGGTCGAAACGGCGGTCGAGGCGATGAAGGAAGGCGCGTACGACTACCTGACCAAGCCGGTCGACATCCAGCGCCTGAAGATCCTGCTCGACAAGATCGTCGAGCGGCTCGAAACGGCGCGCGAGGTGAAGTCGCTGCGCCGCCAGCTGCGCGAGCAGGGCACGTTCGGATCGCTCATCGGCAACGCGCCCGAGATGCGCAAGATCTACCAGATCATCGAGCAGGCGGCGCCGACGAGCGCCTCGGTGCTGATCACGGGCGAATCGGGAACGGGGAAAGAGCTCGTGGCGCAGACGATCCATCTGCTCAGCCCGCGCACCCAGCATCCCTTCGTCGCGATCAACTGCGCGGCGATCCCCGAGACGCTGCTCGAGAGCGAGATCTTCGGCCACGAGAAGGGCGCGTTCACGGGGGCGGCGGACCGACGCCAGGGGTGTTTCGAGCTCGCGGATCGCGGAACGCTCTTCCTCGATGAGATCGGCGAGATGACGCCCGCGACGCAGGTGAAGCTGCTGCGCGTGCTGCAGGAGCGGCGCTTCCGGCGGCTCGGCGGCCGCACCGAGCAGTCGGTGGACGTCCGGGTCATCGCCGCCACGAACATCGATCCGGTCGAGGCGGTCAAGGCGGGCAAGCTGCGCGAGGATCTGTTCTACCGCCTGAACGTCTTCGCGTTCCGCCTGCCGCCGCTGCGGGAACGGAAAGAGGACCTGCCGCTGCTCGTCCAGGCGTTCATCAACGAGTTCAACCAGCGCAACCAGAAGAACGTCGTCGGCGTCGACCAGCAGTCGATGCGGATGCTCGAGCACTACGCGTGGCCCGGCAACGTCCGCGAGCTGCGGAACGTGATCGAGCGCGCGACGATCCTGTGCGCGGGGCCGTTCATCGAGCCGAAGCACCTGCCGCCGGTGCTGGCCGAAGAGCCGCCGCCGCACCACCAGCCGCAGCTCGCGCTCGCGCCCGGCACGACGGTCGAGGAGGCGGAGCGGCGGCTGATCCTGATGACGCTCGAGCACACGCGCGACAACAAGACGCGCGCCGCCGAAATCCTCGGGATCTCCCTCAAGACGCTGCACAACAAGTTGAACAAACTGCGCCTGCGCAAGAAGCCGGAGTCAGGTGTGTAGCGCGCGGCGCGCGGTGCGGAGTGCCGGGCCGTCGGGCAGCCGGCACGCGCACGTCGCACCCCGCACTCCGCATCCCGCACCATGCGCCTGGGCATCAAGGGCAAGCAGGTTCTCGGCGTCACCTCGATCGTCGGATCGGTGGTCGTCGCGCTGAGCCTGATGCACCTGTCGCGCCTCGCCGCGGTCAGCCTGAACGAGACGTACGGGCGCGCGCAGCTGCTGGCGAACGGGATCTTCCATCGCGCGCGCGAAGTGGTGACGGGCGGCGACCCGTATCAATCGCTGCGGGGCGACTCCGGCCTGCGCACGATGATCGAGGCAAGCCTCTATTCCGAGAACGTCACCTACGCCACCATCACCGACGCGAAGGGCTTCGTCGTCATCCACAGCGACCGATCGTTCGAAGGGCAGCCGTTCGTCGCGGGCGACTCGATCGAGAACCTCGCGCATCGCTCGTCGTTCTCGCAGCTGACGGCGATCTTCTCCGGCCAGGGAAAAGCGCTCGAGTACCGCCAGCCGCTGCTGCTCGGCGACACCGAGTTCGGGACGATCCGGATCGGCGTCTCGACGCTGCTGATCCGCGACGAGCTGCGGCAGGCGCTCCGCCCGGCGATCGCGACCACGCTGGCGGCGCTCGCGGTGTCGGTCTTCGGCGCGATGCTGCTGGCGCAGCTGCTGCTGCGTCCGATCCACGTGATCCGGAGCGGCCTGACCCGCCTCGGCCGCGGCGAGCTGGGCGTGCGCCTCGATCTCGATCAGACCGACGAGTTCGGCGAGCTCGGGAACTTCTTCAACACGGTCAGCGCGCAGCTCTCGGCCGATCGATCGCAGATGGCGGGCCAGGTCGCGAATCTCGAATCGGCCGTGGAGCATCTCGAGGACGCGGTCGCCATCGTCAACGCGCGCGGGCAGCTGCTGTTCGCGAACCCGGCGATGCGCACGCTGATGCCGGACGCGGCGCCCGGCGCCGCGATCGACCAGCTGCTGCCGCCGGATCACGCGATGCGGGCGGTCGTGCAGCAGACGCTCGTCAACCGGCAGTCGCGGGGCCCGGTCTCGGCCTCGTTCGGCGACCTCGGCGATCGGCTCGTGATGGCGCACGCCATCAACGATCCGAAGGGCGACCTGGTGGGCGTGATGCTCGTCGCGCGCAATCTGGAGTACCTCAGCCAGGTGCAGTCGACGATCCGCTATTCGCGCAAGCTCGCCGCGCTCGGCCGGCTGTCGGCGGGCGTGGCGCACGAGGTGAAGAACCCGCTCAACGCGATGATGATCCACCTCGAGCTGCTGCGGCAGAAAATCGGCGCGCGTCCGCCGACCGCCGCGCGCGCGCTGACGGGCGTCGCGGTGGCCGACACCGACGACGCGGCGCAGCACGTGGACATCATCGCGACCGAGATCAAGCGGCTCGACGAGGTGATGCAGGGGTTCCTCAAGTTCTCGCGACCCGAAGATCTGAAGCTGCAACCGGTGCAGCTCTCGATGCTGTTCGAGGAGGTCGTCCCGATCGTGCGACCCGAGGCGGAACGCGCCGGGGTGTCGCTGGTCGTCGAGTGCGGCGACGTGCCCGACGTGAACGGCGATCCCGCGATGCTGCGCCAGGCGTTCCTGAACCTGGCGTTGAACGCGGTGCAGGCGATGCCCAACGGCGGCACGCTGCGGATTGCGTGCAGCGAGGCGCGCGACCGCTGCGTCGCGATCCGGATCAGCGACACCGGCGTCGGGATCCGGCCCGAGCACCTGGAAAAGATCTTCAACCTGTATTTCACGACGAAGGAAAGGGGAAGCGGCATCGGGCTGTCGATGGTCTATCGAACGGTGCAGATGCACGACGGCGAAATAGAGGTACAGTCAACACCGGGGGCCGGCACGACGTTCACGGTCCTGCTGCCTCAGACATGAGATCGACCTGCTGCGCGGCGCTCCTCGCCTTGGCCGTGGCCGGCTGTTCGCACGCGCACGCGAAGGCGTCGCCGCAGAGCCCGCCGCTCGACGTGCCGGCGCCGCCGCCGCGCGCGGTCGAACCGGCCGACGCGGAAGCGCCGCCGCCGGTGCCGCTGCCGCAGGAGCCGGCGCGCAATGCGCCGGCGCGTCCGCGTCAGGCGCCGCCGCGCGAGCAGCCGCGCACCGAGCCGCCCAAGCCCGAACCGCCGAAGCCCGAGACGCCGCCGGTCGAGGCACCGAAGCCCGAGGAGCCGCCGAAAGCCACGCCGCCGACGACGCTCCAGACGATGCCGACCAACGCCGAGGGCGAAGCGGAACGCGTGATCCGCGCGGCGCTGCAGCGTGCGACGGGCGATCTGAGCCGTGTCGACTATCGGGCGCTCAACTCGGACGCACGAAATCAATACGACACGGCGAAGCGAATGATGCGTCAGGCGGAGGAGGCGGTGCGCTCGAAGAATCTGGTGTTCGCCAAAAACCTGGCGGACAAAGCTGCGGCGCTGGCGGCTCAGCTCGCCGGACGGTAGCCGGTTACCCTCTCAACTGAACTTTTCTACCAACCCATCCAGCGTCAGGTGAGTACCTGGTACGTGCCAGGTACGTACCAGGCACGTACCAGGTACGTACCTGGCACCGTTTGCGGCCGCGGGGCGGCTCGGGCCGAGCGCCGTTCGCGTGGCACCCCACTTGCTCTTACGACGGACAGCCTCGTTCTTCCCGCCACCTGCGGGGAGACAAACAACCCTTCTTTTCACCCTGCCTGTGCACCACGGGAGGTCGCAAGTTGACCTCCTCCTCGCCTGCCTTCGCGCGCGCGACCGCGATGCCCGCTGCTCCAGTCGATCGGCCAGGCGACCTGCATCCGCGGCCTGATGCGCAACATCGGATCGAGCGTCGGCATCTCGTACGTGACGACGATGCTCGCGAGGCGCGCGCAGTTCCATCAGGATCGCCTGGTCGAAGCGGTCAACGCGTTCGACACACGGACGATGGACGCGCAGCAGTTGATTCGGACGTCCGATCGCCGGCGCTCGCAGGTCGTCCAGTCCCTGGCCGGCCGACCGTGGACCGATGCCTGCCTCTACGACCTCGTCGTCGACACGTCGACCGTCGGTCTCGACGCCGCGGCGGCGGCGGTGATGGCCGTCGTCTCTGCGAAGCTGAAAGCGCGGCAATAGGCCACATCTTGCGAGTGCCCTAATTCAGAGGCACAATTAGTTGTGTTACACGCTTGACAAACAGCGGAGGCGGGCGCATATTTGACCGCCGTAACGCGAACAGGTGAGCGACGACAGCACCCCCAGTTCTGGCGTCGTCCGCCACACGGAAGTTCCCAGCTTTCGCGCATTGCCCGCGTTGCGTTAGCCATTTCCCAGTTTGACGTCCACCTCTCCAGGGGCGGGGAGAGGCGTCGGTAGTCGGGAGGTCTCGATGGAGGATCGCGCTGCTTACCAGGCCGCGAGTGCGGGACAGCAGTCGGTGGAGGCGGGCGTTGCCGGCCACGTCGACGCGCCGCGGGTGAAAACGAAGAGCGCACCCGTCGGGCTGACGTTCCCGCGCTTCTTCACCGAAGAGGGCGTCGACCCGTTCGAGGAAGTCGAATGGGAGCTGCGCCACGCGATCATCGGCAGCGAGCGCGGCGAGATCGTGTTCGAGCAGCGCGACGTCGAGATCCCGAAGGCGTGGTCGCAGCAGGCCACGAACATCGTCGTGTCGAAGTACTTCCGCGGCCAGATCGGGACGCCCGAGCGCGAGCGGAGCGTCCGCCAGCTGATCGGCCGCGTCGTCGACACGATGACGGCGTGGGCGCGCGCGCAGAAGTACTTCGCGAGCGATGCCGACCTGCAGGCGTTCAGCGACGATCTGAAGCACATCCTGGTCTACCAGAAGGCGGCGTTCAACAGCCCCGTCTGGTTCAACTGCGGCTTCGAGAAGGCGCCGCAGTGCTCGGCCTGCTTCATCAACTCGGTGCAGGACACGATGGACTCCATCCTGTCGCTCGCGAGGACCGAGGGGATGCTGTTCAAGTACGGGTCGGGCACCGGCACGAACCTCTCGCCGATCCGCTCGAGCAAGGAGCTGCTGGCGGGCGGCGGGACGGCGTCGGGCCCGGTGTCGTTCATGAAGGGCTACGACGCGTTCGCCGGCGTCATCAAGTCGGGCGGCAAGACGCGCCGCGCCGCGAAGATGGTGATCCTCAACGCCGATCATCCCGACATCGTCGAGTTCATCAACTGCAAGGTGGAAGAGGAGAAGAAGGCCTGGGCGCTGATCGACGCCGGCTACGACGGCTCGTTCACCGGCCCGGCGTACTCATCGGTCTTCTTCCAGAACTCCAACAACAGCGTCCGCGTCACCGACGACTTCATGCGCGCCGTGCTCGACGACGGGGTGTGGGAGACGCGGACGGTGCTGCCGCCGCACCACGTGATGGACACCTACAAGGCGCGCGACCTGATGCGGCTCATCGCCGAGGGGACGCACGTCTGCGGCGATCCGGGCATGCAGTTCGACACGACGATCAACGAGTGGCACACGTGCCCCGACACGGATCGCATCTACGCGAGCAACCCGTGCTCCGAGTACATGTTCCTCAACGACTCGGCGTGCAACCTCGCGTCGATCAACCTGATGAAGTTCGTCAAGGAGGACGGCGAGTTCGACGTCGTGTCGTACAAGGCGGCGATCCGCACGCTGATCACCGCGCAGGAGATCATCGTCGACAACGCGAGCTATCCGACGCCGTCGATCGAGAAGAACTCGCACGCGTATCGTCCGCTCGGCCTCGGCTACGCGAACCTCGGCGCGCTGCTGATGTCGCGGGGCCTGCCGTACGACAGCGACGCCGGCCGCGACTACGCGGCGGCGCTGACCGCGCTGATGACCGGCGAGGCCTACGCGCAGTCGGCGCGGATCGCGCGCGACCACGGCGGTCCGTTCGCCGGCTACGAGAAGAACCGCGAGCCGTTCCTCCGCGTCATGCGCAAGCATCGCGACGCGATGCGCGACGTCAACGCGCGCAACGTGCCGTCCGATCTCTATCAGACCGCGAAGACGTCGTGGGACGATGCCGTGGAGATCGGCGAGCAGTTCGGCTACCGCAACGCCCAGGCGACGGTGCTCGCGCCGACCGGGACGATCGGGTTCATGATGGACTGCGACACGACCGGCGTCGAGCCGGACATCGCGCTCGTCAAGTACAAGAAGCTGGTCGGCGGCGGGTTGATGAAGATCGTCAACCAGACGGTGCCGATGGCGCTGAAGAAGCTCGGCTACGCGCAGCCGCAGATCGACGCGATCGTCAAGTACATCGACGAGAACGAGACGATCGAGGGGGCGCCGGGGCTGAAGGAGGCGCACCTGCCGGTGTTCGACTGCGCGTTCAAGGCGGCGAAGGGGCAGCGGTCGATCCACTACATGGGCCACATCAAGATGATGGGCGCGACGCAGCCCTTCATCTCGGGCGCCATCTCGAAGACCGTCAACGTGCCGAAGGACGCGACGGTCGACGACATCTGCCAGGCGTACATCCAGTCGTGGAAGCTCGGCGCGAAGGCAATCTCAATCTACCGCGACGGCAGCAAGCGGACGCAGCCGCTCAACACGTCGAAGGACAAGTCGCCCTCCGAGATGGTCGCCGAAGCGGCCGCGGCGATGGCGCGCACGCCCGTCCGGCGCAAGCTGCCCGACGAGCGCCACGCCATCACGCACAAGTTCGACATCGCGGGGCACGAAGGCTACATCACCGTCGGCCTCTTCGAGGACGGCCAGCCCGGCGAGATCTTCCTCGTGATGGCGAAGGAGGGCTCGACGATCTCGGGCTTCGCCGACGCGTTCGCCCAGGCGATCTCGTACGCGCTGCAGTACGGCGTCCCGCTGCAGGCGCTCGTCGACAAGTTCAGCCACGTGCGCTTCGAGCCCTCGGGCATGACGCGCAACCCCGAGATCCGCTTCGCGAAGTCGATCGTCGACTACATCTTCCGGTGGCTGGCGTCGAAGTTCCTGTCGCCGGAGGCGCAGTTTCACGCGGGCGTGAACGGACGCGAGCTCGACGAGAGCGCGCCGGCCGACGCGTCGCCGGCCGCAGCCGCCGTGGCGGCGCCCGCGGCGCCGAAGGCGGTCAGCTCCGCGAATCCGCACTCGACCATCCAGAACCAGGAAGACGCGCCGCCGTGCTCGACGTGCGGCTCGATCATGATCCGCAGCGGCGCGTGCTACAAGTGCGTGAACTGCGGTACGACCAGCGGCTGCGCATAGCGCGCACGGCCGCCGCAGCCACTGACGGAGCAGGCGGGTTCCTTCATTCGGACCCGCCTGCTCGTCGGGCTCCCCGCGCCTCGCCACCGTCCGGAGTCGTGCGGACGCGACGGCTTCCACTCGCCCCGTGACGGCGCCGCCGTTCACCCTACGCCCCGCGACCGAGGACGATTTCCCGTTCATGCGCGACACGAAGCTCGATGGTCTCGAGCCGTACGTGCGCGCGCTGTGGGGCTGGAATCGCAGCGAGCAGGAGCGGAAGGCGCGCGACGAGTTCGACCCGGCCGGCCGCTGGATCGTGGTGTGGGACGGCGTCGACGCCGGCTACGTCCACATCGAACGCCAGGCCGACGTCGTCACGCTCGCCGGGATCTACCTGGTTCCGCCCATGCGGCGCCGCGGGCTGGGCGCGGCCGTCATCCAGCGCGTCATGGACGGCGCGCGCGCGGAAGGCAAGCCGGTTGCGCTTCGCGTGCTGAAACCGAACCCGGCGAGGCGCCTGTACGAGCGGCTCGGATTCCGCGTCGTCGGCGAAACGCAGGAACGCTACTTCATGCGGTCCGACTGAAGCCGGACAGCAATTCACCAATTCACCAACTCACCAACTCACCAATTCACCAATTCACCAACTCACCAATTCACGAATTCACCAACTGGTCAACTCGCCAACTCACCAATTTCGCTATGATCCCCCCATGACCCATCTCACGCCCGACAATGTCACCGTCGTCCTGCAGACGCTGCTGCCCGGACTCGACCGCGAACACCAGACGACCAAGCGCGTGATCGAAGCGATTCCCGACGCGAAGGTCGACTACTCGCCCGACGGCATCGCCAAGAGCGCCATCGAGCTCGCCTGGCACATCGTCACCGCCGAGAACCGGTTTCTCGAGGCGGTGATCAACGGCGCCTTCGACCTGAACCCGTGGCCGCGCCCCGATTCGGTCAAGACGGCCGAGGCGGTGAACACGTGGTATGCCGAGCGATACGCCCGGAACACCGCGCAGCTGCAGGCGCTGTCGCCCGAGAAGCTGGTGAAGATCGTCGACTTCCGCGGGATGATGCAGCTCCCGGCCGTCGCGTACGTCGACTTCGCGCTGCGCCACTCGATTCATCACCGCGGGCAGCTCTCGATGTACCTGCGGCCGATGGGCGCCAAAGTGCCGTCGATTTACGGCGAGAGCTACGACGCGCGCGTCGCGCGCGAGGCCGCGCAGGCCAAAGCGTAGTTACGGGGCGGCGGGCGCGACGATCAGGTCCCGAAACCAGGCATCGGTGCCGGGACCGATCCACAGCGCCACGCCGCCCGCGGCCGGCGGCAGTTTCAGATCGTTGACCACCAGCACCGGTTGCGGCGCCGCGTTCACGTAGAGCGCGGCGCGGCGATCGCGGACGTCGATGCGCACGTGCGTCCACGCGCCGGGCACGAGGTCGACGTACGATTCGTACACGCCCGGCGCCTCGCGTCGAAGCCGCTCCCACGGGAAATCCGGGAACGAAATGTACTGGGTGGAATGGTTGCGGCGCAGCTGGTCGTCCGCCCGGCCGTTGGTCGGCCGCAGGTACACGCACTCGAACGACGCCTGATCCTCGGTCATGCGGAACGCCACGCCGACGAAGCCGCGCGCTCCTTCGTCCGCTCCGGCGCCGGGCCGGCCGGCCAGATCGACGTCGATGCGCCCGTCCTTCATCCGCACGCTGCGGACCACCGCGTACGCCTCGCCGGGCGCCGTTCGCGCGTCCGCGATCTGAATCCCGCGTTGTCCGTCGTGCGTTCCCGGCGTGAGAGTGACGCCGTGCGGCATCAGCCGCGTCGCGTCGTCGAGCGCAAGCCGCCACGTGTCGGCCCCCGCCGCATTCGTCGACATCCAGACCACGGCGCACACGCCTGCGGCGGCCGCGACGCGCATCACGCGCCGACGCTAGCACGCCGACGCGCACGCCGCTATCACATTGTTGCTAGACGCGCGTGCGGGAGCCCGCGACGACGCACGCGATGCCCGCGGCGATCGACGCCAGGCCGACGATCGGCGACAGCGGGACGTTGTGCTCCTTGTCGGCCGTCGCCTTGACCGGTCCGATGTCGACGACGGTTTCGCGCGTGGTGTAGCGGATCCCGCCCAGCACGAGCGCGACGATGCCGAACACGATGAGGACGATGCCGATGGCTTTCACGAGGCCTCCTGCTCATCGGCGATGCACGCGCCGCGCCAGTCGAGCCGGCGGCTCAGCTGGCGTCGCCGGCCGGAGCGACGTGGTACAGTAAGCGGCCCGTCATTAACATTCAGAAGGAGCTTGTCCATGAAGCGTGTGTTCTCGGTGATCGCCGCGTGCGGACTGGGCGCGGCGACGGTGGTGGCGCAGGGCGGCGGCATGCCGCAGGGGCAGAAGGTCGGCATCGCGACGAGCCTGCAGCGCGGTTACGCCGGCTTCAAGAACAACTTCACGCAAGCGGCCGAGAAGATGCCCGACGCCGACTACAGCTTCAAGCCCGGGTCGACGCCCGAGGCGCGCACCTTCGCGCAGGTGATCGATCACATCGCGCAGGCGCAGTTCGGACAGTGCTCGGCGCTGTCGGGCAAGCCGAACCCGATGCAGGGCAAGCAGCTCGAGCAGGAGCTGAAGACGAAGGCGGAAGTGACCAAGGCGCTCGCCGACTCGTTCGCGTTGTGCGATCCGCTGTTCGCGGCCGTCACCGACGCCAACGCGATGGAACCGGTCAAGATGGGAATGAACGAAGTGACGCGGGTCGCGTCGCTCTACGGGATTCTCGTCCACGGCAACGAGATGTACGGCACGGCCGCGGTCTACCTCCGGTCGAAGAACATCGTGCCGCCCTCGACGGAGAACGCCGGCCGCGGCATGCGCGGACGCGGCAACCAGTAGGCGGCGGGCCCGAAATCTGACGTACGAAGCGGGGTGCGAACACCCCGCTTTTCCCTGCGCCCGCTCGACGCGGTGACGCTCGTCGCGCTCGCGATTCCGACCCGGCGCGCGATGCGCGGCGACCCGGCGTCCGCGCTTACAATGCACGCGTGTCGCTGACGGCGCGCGTGCTCGCCGGCCTCGTCGCCGGCTTCCTCGTCGGTCTCGCCGCGCCGGTCGCCGTCACCGACGTGCTCGCGCCGGTGCTCGGCCCCCTCGGCGCGCTCTTCATCAACCTGATTCGCGTCAGCGTCATCCCGCTCGTCGTGTCGATTCTCGTCGCGAGCATCGGCAGGATCGCCAGCTCGCGCGCGGTCGGCCGCGCCGGCGCGCGCGCCGTCGCGCTGGCGCTGACGCTGCTGACGATCGCGGCCGTCGGAAGCGCCCTGGTCGCGGCGCCGATCCTGAACCGCATCGGGATCGATCGGACGGCGGTGGAGGCGCTGCAGCGGGCGCAGGGCCAGACGCCGCGGCTGTCGTCGACGCCCACCGGGACGGCGGTCCAGTGGTTCGTCGATCTGATCCCGCCCAACGTGTTCCACGCCGTCGATCAGGACGCGATGCTGCCGGTGATCGTCGTCGCCGTCCTCTTCGCGCTCGCTCTCGCGCGCGTGCGCGACGAGCGGCGGATGCCGGTGCTGCAGGTCGTCGAGGGGATCTCCGAGGCGATGCAGAAGTTCGTCGGCGCGGTGCTGGAACTCGCGCCGTTCGGCGTGTTCGCGCTCGCCGTGCCGCTGGCCGCCCGCCTCGGCGCCGCGGCCGCCGCCGCCGTCGGCGCCTACATCGTCCTCGTCGTCGTGCTGACCGTCGCGGCGTCGCTGCTGCTCTTGTATCCACTCGGGATCGTCGGCGGCAGGATGGCGCCCGGCGCGTTCGCCTCCTTCTGCGCGCCGGCGCAGGCGGTGGCGTTCTCGTCGCGCTCCTCGCTGGCCGCGCTCCCGGCAATGCTCGAGACGGTGGAGCACTCGGCGGCGCCGCCGGTCGTCGCCGGCTTCGTGCTGCCGCTCGCCGCGTCCGTCTTCCGGTTCGGGGCCGCCATCGCACAGACGGTCGGCGCGCTGTTCCTCGCGCGGCTGTACGGCATCGTCCTGTCGCCGGCGGAGCTCGCGGCGATGGTGGTGGCGGTGATCTTCGCGACGTTCGCGGTCCCCGGCATTCCCGGCGGCAGCGTCATCGCGATGGTGCCCGTCCTGCGAACCGCCGGGATTCCGGTCGACGGCATCGGCATCCTGCTCGCGGTCGATGCGATTCCCGACATGTTCCGCACCACCGCCAACGTGACCGGGACGATGGCGGTGGCGGCCGCGCTCAGCCGCGTGGTGTACGACGACCGCGACTCGACGCCGGCGGCGGAAACGTCTACAGTGGGCCCGTGGCGACCGTAGGACGCTTCCGCTACCTCGAGGCCGCGCCTCGGCCGGGCGCACGTCCTCGCGGCGCCGTGGTGTTGCTCCATGCCTTTCCGCTCAACGCGCGCATGTGGGGATTTCAGTTCGAGCCGCTCGCCGCGGACGGCTGGCGCGTCGTCGCGCCGCAGATGCGCGGCGTGGACGACGACGGCGCCGGCGATCCGCCGACCAGCGGCATCGACGACTACGCGGCCGACGTCGTCGACATGCTCGATGCGCTCCACGTCGAGGAGGCGGTCATCGGCGGCTGCTCGATGGGCGGCTATCTGGCGCTCGCGCTGATGCGCCTGGCGCCGAACTATTTCCGCGGTCTGCTGCTCGTCGATACGCGGCCGCAGGCCGATGCGCCCGAGGCGCTGGAGGGGCGCAGAAAGCTGTTGCGCACGGCGGAAGAGCAGGGCGCCGCCGGCGTGCTCGCCGACATGGAGCCGAAGCTGCTCGGCGAGACCACGCGGCGCGAGCGGCCTGACGTCGTGGCGCACCTCCGCGATATCGCGATGCGCAATTCGAACGCGTCGATCGCGGGAATGGTGCGCGCGCTGATGAGCCGGAAGGATTCGACGCCGCTCCTTGCCGGGATCCGCGTCCCCACGCTGATCGTCGTCGGCGAGGAAGACACGATCACACCGCCGGCGTTGTCGCAGCAGATGCATGCCGCGATCGGCGGATCGACGCTCGAGGTGATCCCTCGGGTGGGACACCTCCCGAACCTGGAGGATCCGTCGGCCTTCAACCGGGTTCTCACGCATTTCCTCGCGCACCGCGTGTAGGGCCTCCGTTCGCGGCTGCTATATAGTCGTGTCATGACCCGCGTGTGGATCGCGACGGCGTGTGCGTGCGCGCTGCTCGTGCCGGCGGCCGCCCAGGACCGCCAGACGCTCGACACCATCCTCGATACGTACGTGCGCGACGGCATGGTCTACTACCGCGCGCTCAAGAGCGACCGGTCGAAGCTCGACGCGTACGTCGCCAGCCTGGCGGACGTCGACGTGAGCGCGCGGCCGCGGGATGCGCAAATCGCGTTCTGGCTGAACGCATACAACGCGCTGGTGCTGCGCACGGTGGTCGATCACTATCCGATTGCGGTGCGCACCAAGGAATATCCGGCGCGCAGCATCCGTCAGATTCCGGGCGCGTTCGAACGGCTCACCCACCGGGTCGGCGGCAGCATGCTGACGCTGGATCAGATCGAGCAGACCATGCTGGCCGCGTTCCACGACCCGCGCCTGTACTTCGCCATCGGCCGAGGCGCGGTCGACGGCGGGCGCTTGCGCAGCGAGGCGTTCGTCGCCGACAAGCTGGAGGCGCAGTTGAGCGAAGTGCAGGCCGAGTGTGTCAGCCGCGGCTGCGTGCTCGTCGACCGCGACGGCGACAAGGTCAAGGCCAGCGCGATTTTCTCGTGGCGGGAAAAGGACTTCGTCGCCGCGTACGCCGACAGGGCGCCGGCGGCGTTCGCCGCCCGCAGCCCGATCGAGCGGGCGATCCTCGGATTCGTCGAGCCGAAGCTGCTCACGATCGAGCGCGAGTACCTGGCGAAGAACGCGAACAGCTTCCAGCTGGCCTACGAACCGTTCGACTGGTCGCTGAACGACCTCACGGGGCGGGGCGGTCGATGACGCGCCCGATCGATTCGCTCAGTCTCGTGTGCTGACGGTCGCCACTCCATGGATCTTGGACTCGCCGGCAAAGTCGCGATAGTCACCGGGTCGACGCGAGGGCTCGGCTTCGCGTCGGCCTCGGCCCTCCTTGCGGAAGGCTGCCGCGTGACGATTTGCGCGCGCGGCGAGGCCGGGCTCGCCGACGCGACGGCGAAACTGCGGCAGAGGCCGGGCAGCGGCGACCGCATCCTGGCGGTGCGCGCCGACGTCTCTTCGGAGGACGGGGTCGCGGACCTCGTCTCGCGGACGGTCGAGGCCTTCGGCGGCCTCGACATCCTCGTCAACAACGTCGGGCTCGCGCGGGGCAGCGACATCGTCGGCACATCGGACGGGGAGTGGGCCGAGGCGTTCGACCAGACGCTGTTTCCGGCGATCCGTGCCTCGCGGCTGGCCGTGCCGCACATGCGCCGCCGGGGCGGGGGAGCGATCGTCATGATCGCGTCGATCTGGGGCCGCGAGTCGGGCGGACGCATGACCTACAACGCGGTCAAGGCGGCCGAGATCAGCCTGGCCAAATCGATGGCGCAGCAGCTCGCGAAGGACAACATCCGCGTCAACAGCGTGGCGCCGGGGTCGATTCGGTTTCCGGGGGGATCGTGGGACCGCCGCGTTCAGGACGACCCGGAGGGGATGGCGGAGTTCGTCAGGCGGGAGCTGCCGTTCGGGCGGTTCGGCCGCCCCGAAGAGGTCGGGGCGGTCGTCGCGTTCCTCTCGTCGCCGGCAGCGAACTGGATCAGCGGGGCAAGTGTGCCCGTTGACGGCTGCCAGTCACGCTCCCTGATCTGATCTGCGGGCGGCTGTCTTCTACGCGGGATTGCGATCGCGACCGGCCGGCGCCGGCCATCTGACGGGGAACGGAGGCGGGTTTCGAGACCCGAGATCGAACCGGGAAGCCTTCCGAGCTCTCGTACTCGGTCGGGTCCATGTCGTCGGGATCCGCCGAGTGAAGGAAGAAACCTCGGTGCCGCACACGCGGCTCGCGTACATCCATCTCCACGCACTCCTTTGTCGAAATTATCGGCCGCGAAATTCAGAGTAACAGTACCGCGTGCGCGATCAAGCAAAAAATGCGTAGAAGATCGGAATTCCAGCGCCGATCAGCGCGAAGGTGATCACGCTGTTCGTCGTGTCGTGCACGAGCGAGTTCGCGACGAACGCGGCGACGGAGATGATGAAGAGCGCGGGCACCACCGGATAGCCGATCGCGCGGTACGGACGGGCCATTTCGGGGGCCGAACGGCGCAGCCGGTAGATCGCCGCGACGCCGAGCGCGTAGAACGGCCAGATGGCGAGCACGAAGGTGTCGGTCAGCCGTTCGAAGCTTCGGCTCATCACCAGCGCGATGCCGAGGACCGCGGCGAGCAGGATGGCGACGTACGGCGTCCGGTACCGCGGGTGCACCCGCGCGATCGTCGGGAAGAACAGCCGGTCGCCGGCCATCGCGAAGAAGACGCGCGGCGAGGCGAGCATGCTGCCGTTCAGCGAGCTGAACGACGAAATCATGACGAAAATTGAAACCAGGGCCACGCCGGCGCGCCCGAACAGCGCCAGCATCGTGTCGGCGGCGACGAGCGGCGACCGCGCCACCGCGTCGATCGGGCTGACGTACAGATACGCCACGTTCGTGAGCACGTAGATCACGATGATCGCCGCCGTGCCGAGGATGATCGCGCGCGGGAGGTTGCGGCCCGGGTCCCGCACCTCGCCGGACGCGAACGACAGGTCCGCCCAGCCGTCGTAGGCCCAGAGGATGCTGACCAGCGCCAGCCCCATCGCGCCGAGCGCGACCGGCCGCCCGGCGGACGCGCTGAAGTGCGCAGCCGACGCTCCGTGGCCGGCCCCGAGCGCCAGCGATGCGAGGACGAGGACCGCCAGCGCCGCGAACTTCATCCACGTCGCGACGCCGACGATCAGGGCGCCCACGTTGGCGCCGCGGATGTTCGCGGCCGCCGCGAACGCGATCGCGCCCGCCGACAGCGCGCGCGACAGCATCGGGTGGACCGCCGGGTCGACCCCGAGGCTCCGCAGCAGGTAATCGCCGAAGACGATCGCGATGCCGCCGAGCGCCGAGGCGCGAATCAGCACCAGCTCGGACCAGCCGAAGAGAAACGCGGGCAGCCGTCCCCAGCCTTCCCGCAGGTACGCGTACAGCCCGCCGGTTTCCGGAAGGGCCGCGGCGAGCTCCGCGAGCGAGAGCGCGCCGCACAGGGTGATGGCGCCGCCGAGCGCCCACAGCCCGATCATCAGCACCGGATTGGGCACCTTCTGCGCGACCCCGGCCGGCGAGCGGAAGATGCCCGAGCCGATCGTGATGCCGATGACGAGGGCGACCGAGCTCCACAGGCCGAGGGTCCGTGGAAGCGTCGCCGCCGGAGCCGCGTCGCGTTCGCCGACGGGGACAGGATGGCTCATGGGTGCCACGGATGTTACAGCCTGAGCCATGGGCCGGCACGCTTAATGAACCAACCCGCGCGAAAAAGGAGCACATAGATGACCTCAGACGTGAACGTGGCCGGTGCCGAACGGTGGGCCTCGGCGCTCGGCGGTGCAGCGCTCGCGGCCTACGGAATCAAGCAGCTGAAGGATCGATCGCCCGCCGGAGCGGCGCTGGCCGCGGCGGGGACCGCCCTGATGTACCGCGGCGCGACCGGCTACTGCCCGATGTATTCCGCGGCAGGGATCAATACAGCCGATGCCCGCGACGATACGCAGGCGCATCTGTCCGGCTCGCGCGGCGTCAACGTGGAAGAGGTCGTCACGATTCGCAAATCGCCGGACGAGTTGTACCGGTTCTGGCGCAACTTCGAACAGCTGCCTCGGTTCATGACCTACGTCGACGCGGTGCGTCAGCTCGACCAGCGCCGATCGCATTGGACGGTGAAGGGACCGGCCGGCCGCCGCATCGAATGGGACGCCGAAATCATCAACGAGATTCCGAACGAGCTGATTGGCTGGCGCACGCTCGACGGCGCCGACGTCGTCAGCGCCGGGTCGGTTCGCTTCGTGCCCGCGCCGGGCGATCGCGGCACGCAGGTCCGCGTACGGCTGCAGTACGACCCGCCCGGCGGCAGGATCGGATCGGCGGTCGCGTGGATCTTCGGCAAGGAACCGTCGCAGACGATTCGCGAAGATCTGCGGCACTTCAAGCAGCTGATGGAAGCAGGCGAAATCCTGACGACGGCGGGACAGCCGCAGGGAGGGAAGTGATGAAGGCGCTGGTATGGCACGGCACCGACGACGTGCGCGTCGAGCGCGTGCCCGATCCGACGATCCTGAACGGCCGCGACGCGATCGTCAAGATTACGAGCACCGCCATCTGCGGCTCGGACCTGCACCTGCTCGACGGTTTCATTCCGACGATGAAGGAGGGCGATATCCTCGGCCACGAGTTCATGGGCGAGGTGGTCGAAGTCGGCAGGGACAACCAGAAACTGAAGATCGGCGACCGCGTCGTCGTGCCGTTCACCATCGCGTGCGGCAACTGCTTCTTCTGCCGGAAGCAGCTCTGGTCGCTCTGCGACAACTCGAACCCGAACGCGTGGATGGCGGAGAAGCTGTACGGCTATACGTGCTCGGGCCTGTTCGGCTATTCGCACATGATGGGCGGTTACGCGGGCGGGCAGGCCCAATACGCGCGCGTCCCGTTCGCCGACGTCGGGCCGATCAAGATCCCCGACGGCGTGCCCGACGAGCAGGTGCTGTTCCTGTCGGACATCTTCCCGACCGGCTACATGGCGGCGGAGAACTGCGACATCAAGCCGGGCGACACCATCGCGGTGTGGGGCTGCGGCCCCGTCGGCCAGTTCGCGATCAAGAGCGCGTACCTGCTCGGCGCCGAAAAGGTGATCGCGATCGACGACGTGCCGGCGCGCCTGCGGATGGCAGCGGAGCAATCCGGCGCCGAGACGATCAATTTCGACAAGGAAGACGTCTTCGATCGGCTGAAGGACATGACCGGCGGCATGGGCCCCGACGCCTGCATCGACGCGGTCGGCCTCGAGGCGCACGGCCACACGCTCGATTCGTACCTCGACAAAGCGAAAGCCGCGGCCTTCCTCGCAACCGATCGGCCGAACGCGCTGCGCCAGGCGATCCACGCCTGCCGCAAGGGAGGCGTCGTTTCGATTCCGGGCGTGTACGGCGGCTTCCTCGACAAGATCCCGTTCGGCGCCGCGTTCCAGAAGGGCCTGACCTTCAGGATGGGCCAGACGCACATGATGCGGTACATGAAGCCGCTGCTCGACCTGGTGCGCGAAGGCGCCATCGACCCCTCGTTCGTGATCACGCACCGCCTGCCGCTCGACCGCGCCGCCGAGGCGTACCACACGTTCCGCGACCAGAAAGACGACTGCATCAAGGTCGTCCTGAAGCCGCACAGCGAGGTCGTGCACTAGCAGACGGAAGTTGGAGAATTGGCGAGTTCGGGAGTTGGAGATCGGGAGTTGGAGATTCGCGAGTTGGAGAGTTGGAGAAATGAGAATTGGAGAATTGGAGAATTGGAGAATTGGGGAGTTGGCGAGTTGGCGACTGAGCAATCACCAGCTCACAGCCCCCAATTCACCAACTCACCAATTCACCAACTCCCCAACTCACCAATTCACCAACTCACCAACTCACCAATTCACCAACTCACCAATTCACCAACTCACCAATTCCTAATGTGGTAGCTCGTTGTTCCGCGCTGCCGCGCGTTCGCTGAGCGTCGTCAGCCGCGACGGCGCCCATCTCGACGCGCTCTGCCAGCCGCTGTGCCGCTCGTCGCCGGATCGATCGTCGGTCGGGCCGGGCAGCAGGCGGTTGGCGACGCTCATGCCGAACGCGACCGCTTCCGGCACGACCGCGTTGGCGACGATGGCCAGGCGTGCGGGCCAGGTGATGACCAGCTCGCCGTCGCCGTGGCGGCACGCGTCGATCACCTGCGCCGCGGCGCGCGCGGCGTCGATCGACATGCCGGGAATCGAGTCCGACACCGCGAACCAGGTGAACTCCTCGCGGTGACGGCCCTTGAACCACGCGTTGAACGGCGATCCCGTCCGCATCAGTCCCGGGCAGACCGTCGTCACGCCGATGTTGTCCTTCGCGAGCTCCGCGCGCA
>Ga0070741_10006030_pt1 | contig 26342 bp, 27 predicted proteins | sample Coa_R1_4_FD_66440 | JGI IMG/M metagenome (GOLD analysis project Ga0070741, IMG submission 66440) | Surface soil microbial communities from Centralia Pennsylvania, which are recovering from an underground coalmine fire - Coalmine... | ecosystem: Environmental > Terrestrial > Soil > Unclassified ... | reverse complement strand
CACGGGCGCCGGGCACCGGACACTTCACAGGGGGAGCACATGAGGGGGATTCGCTGGGTGGCGCTCGCCGCCGCAGCTGCGGCCGCCATGGCGTCGCTGGCGCTCGTCGCCGGCCCGGCGGCCGGCCAGAGCTCGAAGGAGAAGCCGACCGCGACCGAGGTGGGGGTCACCGACAAGGAGATCCACATCGCGGTCATCGCCGACGTCGACAGCCCGCTCGCGCCGAACCTCTTCATCGGCTCGAAGTACGCCGTCCAGGGCTTCGCGAAGTACATCAACGCGACGGGCGGGATCGCCGGGCGCAAGCTCGTCGTCGACTTCTACGACTCGAAGATCAACCCGAACGAGTCGCGCAACGCCACCATCCAGGCCTGCCAGAACGACTTCGCGATGGTCGGCACCTCGTCGGTCTTCCTGACCACCGTCGACGACATGCGGGCCTGCAAGGACAAGGCGGGCAACGCGACCGGGATCCCCGACATCCCGTTCGTCACGACCGCGCTCGTCCAGCAGTGCTCCGACGAGTCGTTCCCGATGGCGCCGCCGCAGGTCCTCTGCAACACCAAGGACCAGCACCCCCAGACCTTCCAGGCGAGCATCGGGCGGGCGTACTACTACCAGAAGAAGTACGGCAAGGACCTGCACGGCGTCTACGTCTTCGGCAACGACTCGAAGTCGGCCCGTGACTCGTCCTTCTCGAGTGGTCTCGGCCAGATGCGGGCCGTCGGCGTCAAGTCCGACGAGGACTTCGACCGCTCCGGCCGGGCCACCCAGGCCGACTTCACGGCCGTCGTCCAGTCCATCAAGGCCCACAACTCGAACTACGCGCAGTGCACCGGCCAGTACACCTGCACGGTGAACCTCCGCAAGGAGGCGACCGTCCAGGGCGTGACCTCGGTGAAGGTCTGGGACTGCGGGGTGCAGTGCTACGACAACAACTTCCTCTCGGCCGGCGGCCAGGACGTCGAGGGTGAGTACGTCGACACGCTGTTCCTTCCGTTCCGTGACCCGAAGGAGCAGAAGGCGAACAAGATGGTCGCCAACTTCGTCAAGTACACCGGCGCCGACAAGGTCGACGGCTTCGGCGATTACGCGTGGTCGGCAGCCGTCGCCTTCCGTGACGCCGTCAACGCCGTGGTCAAGAAGAACGGCGTCAACGGCCTGACCCGGGCCAACCTCTTCGCGGCGCTGAACAGCATCCACCAGTTCAACGCCGACGGCATGTTCGGCACGATCGACCTGGCGGGCCGGGTCGCCTCGCCGTGCCACGTGCTCATGCAGGTGCAGAAGGGCAAGTTCGTGCGGGTCTTCCCGAAAAAGCCGGGCACGATGGACTGCGCCAAGAAGAACGTGGTCCACGTCCAGCTGAACCTGCTGTAGTCATCCGGCGGACGGTCCGGGTGCGCCACCGCTACGGTGGGCACCCGGACCGTCTGCTTTTCAAGGACGGCCGCACGCGCGAAGGTGAGGGGGACCATGGCGGCGATCACGGTTCGGTTGCGGGAGGGGGCGTCGCGGCAGCGGGGCACGTTCGCGGCCGCCGCCGTCACCATCGCCTTCCTGGCGGTCGTCATCGAGGAGTCGTGGGCCGGGAACCCGGTCACGTGGAACTCGCTGCTGTTCTTCGCGATCGTGGGGATCACGTTCGGGTCGGTGTACGCCGTCGCCGCCACCGGGCTCGTCGTCACCTACACGACCTCGGGCATCTTCAACTTCGCGCAAGGCGCGATCGGGATGTTCGGCGCGTTCATCTTCTGGAAGCTGCACGTCGACATGGGCATGCAGACGCTCGTGGCCTTCATCCTCACGGTCTTCGTCGCCGCCCCGTTGATCGGGGCGATCATCGAGGTGACGCTCATGCGCCGCCTCGCCGACGCCCCGCTCGTCGCCCAGATCGTCACCACCATCGGGCTCATGCTCGCCCTCATGGGCCTCGCGGCGACGCTGTGGGACCCGCAGACGCCGCGGCGCATCGACCGGTTCTTCGGCACCCAGGGCTTCATGATCGGCGACACGCTGATGCCGTGGTCGCGCTTCATCACGATCGTGACCGGGCTGCTGCTCGCGCTCGGGCTGAAGGTCCTGCTCTCGCGTACCCGGCTCGGGGTCGCGATGCGCGCCGTCGTCGACAACCGTGAGCTCGCCGGCCTCAACGGCGTGAAGCCGGGCCGGGTCTCGATGTTCTCGTGGGCGCTGGGGTCCGGGATGGCCGCGATCGCCGGCATCTTCCTGGCCGAGGAGCTCGCCTCGCTCGACGTGCAGACGCTGACCCTCCTCATCATCGAGGCGTTCGCGGCCGCGATCATCGGGCGGCTCAAGAACCTGCCGATGACGTTCGTCGGCGGGCTCATCCTCGGGATGGCCGTCGCCTTCCAGCAGAACTTCCTCACGTGGAGCGGCCGCTGGACCGTCGCGCAGCAGTCGATCCCGATGGTGATGCTGTTCCTCGCGCTGCTGTTCCTGCCCCAGGCGCGCATCCAGGGGAAGAGGGCGATCCGGTCGGTCGCGATCCGGATCCCGAAGATCCGCACCGCGATCTACGGGATGGCGGTCCTCTTCGCCGTCGTGTTCGTCGCGCAGTTCCTCCTCGGCCGCCCCGACGTCCGCCGGCTCGCGCTCGCGCTCGTCACCGCGTTGATCATGGTGTCGCTCGTCCCACTCACGGGTTGGTCGAAACAGATCTCGCTCGCCCAGATCACGTTTGCCGGGGCCGGCGCGTTCGCCTTCCTCGAATGGGCCCACACCTTCGGGAGCATCGCCGGGCTCCTCGTCGCCGCGTTGTTCGCGGTCCCGTTCGGGGTCGCGATGGCGCTGCCCGCGCTGCGGCTGCAGGGCCTCTACCTGGCGCTCGCCTCCATGGCCTTCGCCCGGATGGCCGAGTTCCTGTTCTTCCCGCAACCAGAGGTGCTCGGCTTCGACGGGCGCCCGATCCAGTCGATCCACATCCTCGGGTGGGACCTGAGCAAGCCCTTCGACTTCCTCGGCATGCACTTCGACCAGGACGTCGGCACGTTGCTCTTCATCACCGTCGCGCTCGGCGTCGTCGGCGTGCTCGTCGTCTGGATGCACAAGGGTCGGTACGGCCGTCGGCTGACGGCGTTGGGCGACAGCGAGGCGGCGTCGGTCACCGTCGGCGTGAACCCCATCTACACGAAGCTCGCGGTGTTCGCGCTGTCGGCGGCGATCGCCGGGTTCGGTGGCGCCCTCCTCGGCGTGTTCCAGGGGACGGCCAGCGTCCAGGACTTCCAGATGCTGAGCGGGCTCCCGTACCTCCTGCTGCTCGTCGTCGGCGGCGTCGCCGTGGTGAGCGGCGCGGTCATGGGCGGTCTGCTGCTGCAGTCCTTCACCTGGCTCACCGAGATCTTCCCCGGTGTCACGCTCCTCACGTACTTCCAGCGCATCGGTCCCGGTCTCGCCGGGGTCGGCATCGGCCGCCAGCCGTCGGGCGTCATCCCGTCGGTCGGCGACGACGTCCGGTCGAAGAACGCCCGCAAGCGCCAGGAGGCGGCGGCCAAGGCGATGGGCAAGCCGCTGCCGCCGCCGGGCACGCCGCCTCCGCCCGAGGTGGCGGAGGCGGAGCCGGCGACCGCGCCCGGAGGCTGAGCCCCGGGGCGGGCGGGGCGGGGGAGAGCCCGGCCGGCCCGCTCCCGGTCGGTGTCGCACCGGTGTGCGAACATGTGTTCGATGCCGGCGGACGCCACGGTGCTCCATGCCGACCTCGACGCGTTCTACGCGTCGGTCGAGCAGCGCGACGACCCGCGCCTTCGCGGCCGGCCGGTGATCGTCGGGGCGGGCGTCGTGCTCGCCGCCAGCTACGAGGCGAAGGCGTTCGGCGTGCGCACCGCGATGGGCGCGCACGAGGCCCGGCGGCTCTGCCCGCGTGCGGTGGTGGTCGGGCCCCGCTTCTCCGCCTATTCCGAGGCGAGCAAGGCCGTCTTCGAGATCTTCGCGAACACGACGCCGCTGGTGGAGGGCATCTCGATCGACGAGGCCTTCCTGGAGGTGGGCGGCCTGCGGCGGGTCTCGGGCAGCCCGACCGAGATCGCCGAGCGGCTCCGGCGCGAGGTGCGCGAGCGGGTCGGCCTCGCGATCACGGTCGGCGTCGCCCGCACGAAGTTCCTCGCCAAGGTCGCGAGCCGCGTCGCCAAGCCCGACGGTCTGCTCGTCGTCCCGCCCGAGCGCGAGCTCGCGTTCCTCCACCCGCTCCCCGTCGAGGCGCTCTGGGGCGTCGGGCCGGTGACCGCCCGCAAGCTGCACGAGCGCGGCATCCACACGGTCGGCGAGGTGGCGCGCCTCGGTGAGTCGGTCCTCGTCGCGATGCTCGGATCGGCGTCGGGCCGCCACCTCGACGCGCTCGCCCAGAACCGCGACCCGCGGCCCGTGCGGGTCGGGCGCCGGCGCGGCTCGATCGGCTCGCAGCGCGCGCTCGGACGCCGCCGCCGGTCACCCGCCGACCTCGACGCCGTCCTCGTCGGGCTCGTCGAGCGCGTCACGCGCCGGATGCGGGCCGCCGGGCGGGTCGGCCGCACGGTCGTCCTCCGGCTCCGCTTCGACGACTTCTCACGTGCGACCCGGTCGCACACGATCGATCAGCCCACCGCGCACACCGACACGATCCTCGCGGCCGCACGCGGGCTGTTCGCCGCGGCCCGGCCCATGATCGAGCGGGAGGGCCTGACGCTCGTCGGCGTGGCCGTCGCCAACCTCGACGACGACGCCGCCGTCCAGCTCGCGCTGCCGTTCCGCCGTGCCGGCGGCGGCGCGCTCGACGCCGCCCTCGACGGCGTCCGCGAGCGCTTCGGCGCCTCCGCCGTCACCCGCGCCGCCCTCCTCGGCCGCGACTCCGGCCTCGAGGTCCCGCTCCTGCCCGACTGACGGGGTCGGCCTGGCGTGCCGAGACCGGGAGGGCGTGGTACGGTGCCCGCGAGATGCTTGTATCTCTACATGCATCTCGGCCGCGTTCCTGGAGGGGCCATGCGCACACCGATCTGCGACACGTTCGGGATCGAGTTCCCGATCTTCGCCTTCTCGCACTGCCGCGACGTCGTCGCCGCCGTCAGCAAGGCCGGCGGGTTCGGCGTCCTCGGGGCGCTCGCGTACGCCCCCGACCAGCTCGAGATCGAGCTGAACTGGATCGACGAGCACGTCGACGGCCGACCCTACGGGGTCGACCTCGTGATGCCGGCCAAGTACGTCGGCAAGGGCGGCGGCGACGAGGCCAGCCTCACGAACCTGGAGGCGATGATCCCGGCCCAGCACCGCGAGTTCGTCGACAGGCTGCTCGACGAGTACCACGTCCCGCCGATCCCCGACGACCTCGAGGCGGGCCCGGTCAAGGCCGCGGGCCTCAACGTCGACGAGGAGGGCCCGGGCCAGGTTGAGGTCTCGCTCGCGCATCCCGGCGTGCGGCTGCTCGTGAACGCGCTCGGCCCGCCGCCGAAAGAGGTGGTCGACCAGGCCCACGAGCACGGCCTACTCGTCGGCGCGCTCGTCGGGAGCCGCCAGCACGCCGAGCGCCAGGTGATGCAGGGCGTCGACATCATCGTCGCCCAGGGCACCGAGGCGGGCGGTCACTGCGGCGACGTGTCGACGATGGTGCTCGTGCCCGAGGTCGTCGACGCGGTCGGCCCCGACGTGCCCGTGCTCGCCGCCGGTGGCATCGGGTGCGGGCGGCAGATGGCGGCCGCGCTCGCGCTCGGCGCCCAGGGCGTCTGGACCGGCTCGATCTGGTTGACGGTCGCCGAGGCCGATACGAACCCGATCGCGGTCGAGAAGCTCCTGGCGGCCTCGTCGCGGGGGACGGTGCGGTCCCGCGCGATGACCGGCAAGCCGGCCCGCCAGCTCCGGACGGACTGGACGGACGCGTGGGAGCGCGAGGACGCGCCGCCCACGCTGCCGATGCCCCTCCAGGGGATCCTCTTCTCCGAGGCCGCTCGGCGCATCACGCGCGCGCACAACAAGGACCTCACTGGCTTCCCGGTCGGCCAGATCGTCGGCCGCATGGACAAGGTGCGCCCCGCGCGCGACGTCATCTTCGACATGGTCGAGGAGTGGATCGACACCACGCAGCGGATGGCGGGGATGCTCGCCGAGGACGCGTAGGGCCCGCCGTCGTGGCCGCCACCGCGCCGCTCGGGGCGGAGGGCGTCCCGCGTGACGATCCGGCGGTCCGGGCGCTGAGCGAGCTCGCGGACCTCATCGCCGCGAGCGCGCGCAGCCCGCGCCAGCGGGACCGGATCGTGCGCGCGGCGCGCGCACCGCTCACGGGCGCCGGGCTCGTGGCCCTGCGCGCCGTCGAGCGTCACGGCCCGATCGCGGTGTCGGAGGTGGCGCGGCGCCTCGAGCTCGACCAGTCGACGGCGAGCCGGCAGATCCGGCCCCTCGAGGAGCAGGGGCTGGTGACCCGCTCGGTCGACCCGGCCGATCGGCGGGCCGCCCGCCTGGCGATCACGCCGAAGGGCCGGCGCCTCCTCGACCGGGTCCGCGAGGTCCCGCTGAACGACTACGCGGTCGCGCTGAGCGACTGGTCGACCGACGACCGGGCCGTCCTCGCCCGGCTCCTCGACCGCCTCCGCGACGGCCTCCTGCGCACCCGCGCCGACGAGACCGGTTGGGCCGTCCGCAAGGACCCCGCCTGACGCCGCCCGCCCGTGTTCTTGGCACGCTGGACGTCGCTATTCGGCGTTCAACGTGCCAAGAACGTCGAGAGGCGGGCGCATCACTCGGTGTAGAAGCCGCCGTCGGGGTGGAGGATCTCGCCGGTGAAGTAGGACGACTCGTCGCTGGCGAGGAACAGCGCGGTATTGGCGATCTCGCGCGGCGTCCCCATGCGGCCCATCGGGATGGTGCCGATGATCCGCGCCTCCGTCTCGGGTACCTCGTGGATGATGCGCGTCATGTTCGTCTCGATGAAGCCCGGCCCGATCGCGTTGACCCGGATGCCCTCGGGTGCGAGCGCCCGAGACGCCTGCTTCGTGAGCATCCACACGCCGGCCTTCGACACGCCGTAGGACGGCGTGCCCGCCTCGGGCACCTTCGCCGCGATCGACGCGATCGTGATCAGCGAGCCACCGCGGCCGGCGTCGAGCATGCGGCGGGCCGCGGACTGGAGCGCGAGGAACGTGCCGGTCAGGTTGACGTCGAGGACCTGGCGCCACTCCTCGAACGGGAGCTCGACGAAGCCGCGCGCCAGGTCGGCGTTGAACGTGCGGCCCTCGGCGATGCGCTGCAGCTCGTCCTCCAGGTTCGCGTCGCTGCGGTAGCCCGCGTGCGAGATGCCCGCGGCGGTCACGACGACGTCGAGCGCCCCGAAGGTGTCGACCGCGGTCTGCATCGTCGTCTCGTTGTCGGCCGCGCTCGTGGCGTCGGCCCGCACGAACACGGCCTTGCGTCCGTGGCCCTCGACCGCGGCGACGGTCTCCGCGCCCGCCGCCTCGAGCAGGTCGGCGACGACGACGTCGGCGCCCTCCTCGGCGAAGCGCTCGCAGCAGGCCCGCCCGATCCCGTTCCCGCCGCCGGTCACGACGGCCACCTTGCCTTCGAGTCGTCCCATGGAGCGTGACCCTACGGCGCCCGGCCGCCGCCCGCATCCGCCGCCCGTGGCAGACTCGGCTCCGTGGAAAGCCGAGGGGGAGAAGGATCCGGCGACCTGCTCGTGCGCGGCGGGACGGTCGTCGACGGGACGGGCCGGCCCGGGCGCCGGGCCGACGTGCGGGTGCGCTCGGGCCGCATCGCCGAGGTCGGTGCATCACTGCGGCCCGACGGCGAGCCCGAGCTCGACGCCGCCGGTGCGCTGGTGACCCCGGGCTTCATCGACGCGCACACGCACCTCGACCCCCAGCTGTTCTGGGACCCGGCGTGCGACCCCAACCCGCAACACGGCGTCACGACCGCGCTCGTCGGCAACTGCTCGCTGTCGCTGTTCCCCGTCGTCGACGAGCAGCGCGCCGCCATCGCCGACATGTTCGCCTTCGTGGAGGACGTGCCGACGGCTGCGCTCCAGGACCACGTGCCCTGGACGTGGACCGACTTCGCCGGCTACCGCGACGCCGTCAACGCCCGGGGGGCCGGGCTCAACGTGGCCGCCCTGATGGGACACTCGCCGTTGCGGCTCGTCGTGATGGGCGACGACGCCTGGACGCGGGCGGCGACCGAGCCCGAGCGGTCGGCGATGGCCGAGCTGCTCGACACCGCGATGGCGGACGGCCTCTGGGGGCTGTCGACGTCGTTCTTCGACGAGGACCGCCACGGCCGCCCGGTGCCGTCCCGCCACGCCGACGACACCGAGTTCGACGAGCTCCTCGACGTCCTCGCCCGGCGGGGCCGCGGCATCGTCGAGTTCGTCCCCGACCTCACCGGCCCGAACCCCGAGCTCGGCATCGACCGGCTCGCGACCCGCTGCGGGGCGCGCGACATCCCGCTCACCTACACCGGCTTCGCGCACACCGACAGCAACCCCGACCGCACCCGCTACTGGCTCGACGTCGCGCGCCGCTACCGCGACCAGGGCGTGCAGTTCTGGCCCCAGCTCTCGCCCCGCACCGTCGACTTCCGTCTCAACTGGGACAGCTCGATGATGTTCATGGCGTTCCCGGTCGGGTGGCACCGAGTGATCCAGGCCCCGCGCACCGAGAAGGCGCGCCTGCTCACCGACTCGGCGTGGCGCGAGCTGGCCCGCAAGGAGTGGGACGCCGTCCCCAGCGCGATGTTCCCGCACCGCCGCATCGACCACGTCCGCTTCGTCGAGGTCACGCGCGCGGAGGACGAGGCGTGGCTCGGCCGCACCCTCGCCGAGCTCGTCGCCGAGCGGGGCGGGCACCCGTCGGACGTGCTGGCCGACTTCGCGCTCGCCAACGACTGCCGGCCCGGCATCGTCGCGGTGGGGATCGCCAACGCGGACGTCGAGGGTGTGGCCCGCACCCTGCAGGACCCGGTCGTGCTCGTCAGCTCGTCGGACTCCGGCGCCCACGTGCAGATGCTGTGCGCGTCCGGCGACACCACCTTGTTCCTGACCCGCCACGTGCGCGAACGGGGTGACTTCACGCTCGAAGCCGCGGTCCACGAGCTGACCGGGCGCCAGGCAGACGTGTTCGGCTTCCGCGACCGGGGCGTGGTCGCCCCGGGCCGGGCCGCCGACCTCGCGGTGTTCGTGCTCGACGAGCTGCACTGGGACGACGACGTCTTCGTGCCCGATCTGCCCGACGGCACCTCGCGCCTGCGCCGCCCCGAGGGGGGCTACCGTGCGACCATCGTGAACGGCGTGCCCGTCCAACTCGGCGGCGAGCTGACCGGCGCCCTGCCCGGCCGCATGCTCGACGTCAACGCCTGACCCGACCGGCGTCGCACCCGGCTCGGACCGAACCCTGGAGACCTCCATGACCGTGACCTTCGAGAGCGCACCCACCGCCGTCCACATCGGCGCCGCCGAGCTCCCCTTCGTCGACATCGGCAACGGGAACAAGCTGAAGGTGATCCAGGTGAAGGAGCGGGAAGGCCTCTGGATCGTGGAGAACGTCTTCCAGGCCGGCTTCGAGGTGCAGACCCACCGTCACACCGGGCCGGTGTGGGGCTACACCACGTCGGGCGGGTGGAAGTACAAGGAGTACGACTACGTGAACCGGGCCGGCTCGTTCCTCTACGAGCCCGCGGGCTCGGTGCACACGCTCCAGTGCATCGAGGACGACACGCAGGTGTGGTTCCACATGTACGGCGCGAACCTCAACCTCGACGCCGACGGCAACGTCGAGTCGGTGACCGACGGCGCCGGCTCCCTCGCCGCGTACTACGCGCTCTGCGAGGCCCAGGGCCTGCCCCGTCCGAACGTGCTCGTCGACTGACGGGGCCCCGGCATGCCCTTCGGGTTCGACAGCACGACCGACGACGTCCTCGCCGGCGTCGACCTCGCCGGACGCACGGCCGTCGTCACCGGCGGCTCCGCGGGCCTCGGGCGCGAGGCGGCGCGCGCCCTCGCGTCGAAGGGTGCCAACGTGGTGCTCGCGGTGCGCGACGCGGGCGGGAAGGGCGCGACCGCGGCGAGCGCGCTGCGCGAGCAGGTCCCCGGAGCCTCGATCGACGTGACCGAGCTCGACCTCACGGCGCTCGACAGCGTGCGCACCGCGGCGAAGGCGATCCTGGCGGCCAACGACCGCATCGAGCTGCTCGTCAACAACGCGGGCGTGATGGCCACCCCGTTCGGCCGCACGGTCGAGGGCCACGAGCTGCACTTCGGCACGAACCACCTGGGTCACTTCCTCTTCACGAACCTGCTGGCGCCGGCGGTCGTCGCGGGCGCACCGGCCCGGATCGTCAACCTGACGTCCGCCGGCCACCAGTCGTCCGACATCGTGTGGGACGACGTCGACTACGAGCGCCGCCCGTACGACAAGTGGGAGGCGTACGGGCAGTCGAAGACCGCGAACATCCTGTTCACGGTGGAGTTGGAACGCCGGCTCGGGCCGCGTGGCGTGCACGCGTACGCGGTGCACCCGGGCATGATCGTCACGGAGCTCGGCCGGCACCTGAACCGCGACGACATCAAGCAGATGGGCGAACGGGCCAAGGCGCGCGGCACGACGCTGCCGTCGTACAAGTCGATCGAGCAGGGCGCGGCGACCACGGTGTGGTGCGCGACGGCACCCGAGCTCGCCGGCGTTGGCGGCGTCTACTGCGAGGACTGCCACGTCAGCGACAACCACGCCCCCTGGGCCCGCGACCCCGAGAGCGCGAAGCGCCTCTGGGCACTCTCCGAACAGCTCGTCGGCCAGGAGTTCCCCGAGGGCTGACCTTCGGCGCCCGTCACCGTGCTCGGCGGAGCAGCGGCGAGGTCCACGGCCCGCGACCTCTCAGGAGCCGGTGTCGCGCTCCCACCGGACGACGTCGTCGAGGCCGCCGTGCTCCACGTCGTAGACGAAGCCGGCGACGACCTTCAGCGGGGCGAGGTACGGCGCCGACGCCAGGATCTCGATGTCCTCGCGGAGCGCCTCGGCGTGGTCGTCGATCGGGAAGAACCCGAGATCGGCCCCGGTGCGCCGCCGCAGCTCCGCGTCGGTGACGCCGGCGAGGCCGCACTTCGTGTGCTGCATGACGACGGCGGTGTCGACCCCCAGGATGTGGCAGGAGAGGGCGAGGCTGCGCAGCACGTCGTCGGTCACCCTCCCGCCGGCGTTGCGGATCACGTGGGCCTCGCCCAGTTGCAACCCGAGGACGGCGAAGACGTCGATGCGGGCGTCCATGCACGTGACGACGGCCAGGTGCCGGCTCGGCCGCGGGTCGGCCACGTTGGCGCGTGCCGCGGCGTACGCATCGTTCGCGGCGAGCAGGCGGCCGACCTCGGTCATGGCGTCAGTGGCTACTCGTCCCGCAACCGGACTCGCAACTCGTGCGCGACCCTGCAAGCGGATGCTCAGCGGATCCGGACGAGGCGGAGGGTGTCGCTGGCGGGCTCGGGCCCGGTCGGCGACCCGGCGAGCACGACGGCGATGTCGCCCGGCTCGACGTAGCCCGCGTCCCGCACGGCTTGCACCGCGTCGTCGACGATCGCGTCGGTGCTCGCCGCGAAGGGGACGAGCAGCGCCTCGACACCCCAGCTGAGCGTGAGCTGGCGGGCCGTGCGGGGCGACGGCGTCGCCGCGACGATCGGCATGAACGGCCGGAACCGCGAGATCGCACGCGCGGTCTGACCGCTGCGCGTGCAGGCGATGATCACGTCGGCCGCCTCGTCGATCGCCGCCCGCCAGCCCGCCGCGGTGATCGCAGCCGTGATCCCCGCCGGCGACGCCGCGCCACCGGCGACGAGCTGCACCCCGAGCCGCGAGCCCCAGCTGAGGAAGTCGAAGTCGCGCTCGGCCCGCAACGCGATGCGCGCCATCGTCGCGACGACGCCGACCGGGTCGGCGCCCACCGCGGTCTCGCCCGAGAGCATGACCGCGCTCGTGCCGTCGAGCACGGCGTTCGCCACGTCGGTCACCTCGGCGCGCGTCGGTGTGCTCACGGTCACCATCGACTCGAGCATCTGGGTCGCGGTGATCACGGGTCGCCCGTAGCGGACCGCGGCGTGGATGATCTGTTTCTGGATGTGCGGGACGTCCTCGAGCGGGAGGCGCACGCCGAGATCGCCGCGTGCCACCATGACCCCGTCGGCCGCGTCGATGATCGCGTCGAGGTCGCCGGCCGCCTCCGCCGTCTCGATCTTGGCGACGATCATCGGCGGCGCGTCGCCCGCGACCGCCCGTAGCTCCTCGATGTCGCGCGCCGAGCGGACGAACGACGCGGCCACGGCTTCGACCTCGGCGGCGGCGAGCGCCGCCATGCGATCCAGGTCCTCCGGCGTCGGCGTCCGCAGTGTGATCCGGGCGCCCGTGGCCGTGATCCCCGGACGCCCCTGGACCATGCCGCCGCTGCGCACCTCGGCCGTCGCCCGCCCGTCGCCCGTGCCGACGACCTCGAGCGCGATGCCGCCGTCGCCGATCGCCACGCGGTCGCCCGGTTCGAGGCAGCCGACGAGCTCGGGGTCGGCGACGCCGATGCGGTCCCCGCGGCTCAGCTCGCCGGGCGCCGCGGTCACGAGCTCGACCGTCGACCTGGCCTCGAGCACGACCCCGCCGGCGGCGAACGGCGCCGAGCGGATCTTCGGGCCCGGGAGGTCGGCGAGGATGCCGACGTGGGGGACGGCGGCGCGTACCCGCTCGATCCGGGCCAGCGCGTCCTCGGTGGTCCCGTGGGCCAGGGGCACCCGGGCGACGTTCATCCCTGCCGCGGCCATCGCCGCGAGCGTGGCCGGCTCGTCGGACGCCGGTCCGATCGTCGCGACGATCTTGGTACGCCGGACGGGCGCGTCACGTCGGGGCATGACCGCGCGAAGGCTACGCGCCGTCGTCACATCCGGCCCGCCGGGCGCTGCTCGCCCGCGGTCTGCTTCACGCGCTCGAGCAGGTTCTCCCGCATGCGGGCCGCCGTCTGGGTGTGCCCGGCGAGCGCCTGCAGCTCGGTCCCGGCGCGGATCGCCGCCCGCGCACCCCACACGTCGAACGCCCGGTGCACGGACCGCTTGTTGATCTGCGTGAGGTCGCTCGGGACGCCCGCGATCCGGCACGCGATGTCGAGCACCGACTGCTCGAGCGTGTCGGGCGGGAACGCCCGGTTCGCGAAGCCGATCGCGGCGGCCTCGGTGCCGGTGATCGGATCTCCCGTCAGCATGAGCTCCATCGCCCGGCGCAGCCCGAGCAGCACGGTGTGGTACTGCCAGTCGGGTGGGCTCATGACGCGGACGACCGGATAGCTGATCGTCGCGTCCTCGGCGACGTAGACGAGGTCGCAGGCCGACGCGAGCTCGGTGCCCCCCGCGATCGCGTACCCGTGGATCTGCGCGATCACCGGCTTCGCGAGGTCCCACACGCTGAACCACGTGTCGTTCGCCTGGCGCGCCCACTGCCCGTCACCTGGTGCCGAGTAGAACGGCGCGCCCTCCATCAACGGCGCGCCGCCGAGGTCGTAGCCGGACGAGAAGCACGGCCCCGCGCCGCGCAGGATCGTGACGCGCACGTCGGGGTCGTTGTCGTGCGCCCGCAGCGCGTCGAGCAGCTCGACCCGCAGCGGCGTCGAGATCGCGTTGCGCTTCTCGGGCCGGTTCAACGTGATCCGGCGCACGTGCTCGGCCGGTGTGTCGACCAGGATCAGTTCGTAGGGCACGGCGACTCCTCCTCTTGCTGCTGCGGGGCGACCCGGGCGGCTACGCGCCGACGTGGTCGCGGGTGCCCGCGAGGTCGGCCAGCAGCTCGAGCCCGTCGAGGTCGTCGGTGCCGACGATCACGCCCGTGACGCCGGGCTTGCCGGCGAACTCCTCCTCCCAGCGCTGCCGGATGCGGGCGGGCGATCCGGCGAGGGTGTTCTGCTCGAGGTACGCCTCGGGTACCGCCGCCATGGCTTCCTCTTTGCGGCCCGCGAGCCAGAGCTCCTGGATGCGCGCCGCCTCCTCCGGGAAGCCGCGCCGCGCCATCGCCTCACGGTGGTAGTTGTGCGTCGCGCTGCCCATCCCGCCGACGTACATCGCAGTCAGCGGCCGCATCGCGTCGAGGACCGCGCGAACGTCGTCGGTGATCTTGACCTGACATCCGGAGAAGATCTCGAAGTCGTCGGGGCCACGGCCGTCCGTCCGCTTGGCGAACCCGCGCGCCAGCGGCTCCCGGTAGCCGTCGACGCCGTCGGGCGGCAGGCCCATCGGGAGCCAGCCGTCGCAGAGCTCGGCGCACAGCTCGGTGTTCCTGGGGCCTCCGGACGCCAGCCAGATCGGGACGCGCGCGACCGGGTGCATGATCGACTTGAGCGCCTTGCCCTGCCCGAGCGCACCCGGCCCGCGGTAGGGGAGCGAGATCTCGCTGCCGTCGTGGGTCACCGGCTCCTCACGGTCGAGCACCTTGCGCGCGATCGTCACGTAGTCGCGCACGCGCGCGTTGGGTTTGCCCCACGGCTGGCCGTACCAGCCCTCGACGATTTGTGGCCCCGACACGCCGATGCCGAGGATCATCCGGTTGCCGCCGGCGAGCGCGTCGATCGTCATCGCGTGCATGGCGACGGTCGCGGGCGGGCGGGCGGCGAGCTGCACCACGGCGGTCCCGAGCTTGATGCGCGTCGTGAGCGCCGCGATGTAGGCGAGCGGCGACAGCGCGTCGGCGCCGTACGCCTCGGCCGTCCACACGGAGTGGTAGCCCAGGTCCTCTGCGGCGCGCACGAGGTCCATCGGGACGGCGAGGTCCGCGGCGCGGTAGAGGTCGAGCCGGAGTGCGAGCTTCATGCGGAACCTTTCGTCGGGGCGGTGGCCTCGCGGAGCGCGGTACCCGCCTCCTCGACGGCGCGCCGGCCGATGTCGGTCGTGGCCGAGAGCTGGAAGAAGCCGTGCACCGCGCCTTCGTAGCGGCTGAGCGTCACGGGCACGCCCGCGGCCCGGAGCCGTTCGGCGTACTCGTCACCCTCGTCGCGAAGCGGGTCGTACTCGGCCGTGATGACGAGTGCGGGCGGGAGCCCGGCGAACGACGGTGCGAGCAACGGCGAGGCGCGCGGGTCGGTCCGTTCGGCGTCGTCGTTCAGGTACTGCGCCTCGAACCACTGCAGCACCTCGGTGGTGAGCAGGTAGCCCTTCCCGTTCTCGGCGCGGGACGCGTGCCCGCCCCGAAGGTCGGTCACCGGGTACACGAGCAGTTGGAACGCGATGGGCGGGCCGCCCTCGTCGCGGGCGATCTGCGACACCACGGCGGCGAGGTTGCCGCCGGCGCTGTCGCCGCCGACGGCGACGCGACCGGGGTCCGCGCCCAGGCCGTCCGCGTGCTCGGCCGCCCAGTCGAGCGCGGCGCGCGCGTCGACGACCGCCGCCGGGAACTTGTGCTCGGGTGCGAGGCGGTAGTCGACGCTGACGACCACGACGCGACCGAGGTTCGCGAGCATGCGGCACTCGTGGTCGTGGGTGTCGAGGTCGAAGATGACGAAGCCGCTGCCGTGGAAGAACACGAGCAGCCCGAAGGGCGCGTCGCCGTCGCCCGCCGTGCGCGACGGCGTGTAGATGCGGACGGGGATCTCGCCTTCCGGCCCCGGGATCGAGCGGTCGACGACGGTGTCGACCTCGACCGTCGGAACGTACTCGAGGTAGGGCGCCTTCGACAGCGTGCGGAAGGTGTCGGGGCTGGTGGTCGCGAGGTCGATCCGGGCCATCGCGGCCGAGGCGTCGACGAGCTCCTGCAGCTGCGGGTCGAGCGGCACGGCCCCGTTTCTAGTCGACCGCCCGCGGGGTGCCGTCGAGCGCCATCACCGTCAGCCCGAGCTCCTCGATGAGCTCGGTGCTGACCGCGATCCGCCCCGTCAGGTCGGGGCCGCAGTCGCACAGCGCGAGCGTCGCCTCGACCATGGACTCCATCGGCTCGATGAGGTCGTCGGTGACGATGTCGCCCACGAGCTCGGTCGCGCCCTCGCTCATCACGGCGGCACGGGGTTCGATCGTGTTGATACGGACGCCGGTCCCGTGCATCTCGGCGGCGAGGCAGTTCGTCTCGCGGTTGAGCGCGGCCTTGGACGCGCCGTAGATCCCGATCGTGACGGCGACGCCCTCCTTCCGGAACGGTGGCCCCGGGAGGAGCCGCGCGCTGCCGCTCGAGACGTTGACGATCCAGCCCTCGCCTCGTTCCACCATGCCCGGCAGGACGGCCTGGGCGAGGTCGATCGGCGCGTGCACGTTCACCTCGAACGTGATGCGGCGGCGCCGCAGCGGATACGTCGACGTCGGCGCGTACATCGCCGCGGCGGCGTTGTTGACGAGGATCTCGATCGGGCCGCCGAGCGCGGCTTGCGCCTCGGGAACGATGCGCTGGCGGTCGTCGCCGTCGGCGAGGTCGGCCACGACGACCGCGACCCTGCCGCCGAAGCGCTCCATGCGGGCCGCCGTCTCCTTCAGGCTGCCGGCCAGGTGGTCGTGCTTCTCGACGGTGCGGGCGACGATGGCGACGTCGGCGCCCTCGGCCGCGAACCGCTCCGCGAGCGCGGCACCGATCCCGCGGCTCGCCCCGGTGACGACGACACGCCGGCCCGCGAAGCGCGTGCCCATCAGCGGCGGGTGAACGCCGGGCTCGCCGAGTCGGGCCGGGTCTCGAGCGGCTCGTTCAGCTCGGCGATGGTCGGGCCGACCTCGGCGGCGAGAGGCGCGAGCGCGTCGAGGTCGAACCCGTACAGCTCGGCCGCGTTGCCTGCCAGCACCTGCTGCAGCTCGACCGGGTCGGTGCCGGCGAACGCGAGCCGCAGGCCCTCGCGCGTGTACGGGTAGGTGCTCTCGTTGTGCGGGTAGTCGCTGCCCCACATGAAGTTCGCCGTCCCGATGAACTGGCGTGCCGCGGCCTCGCGCGGGCTCGGGAAGCTCACGCCGATCCGGCAGTTGCGGGCGAAGTACTCGCTCGGCTTGAGGGGCGTCACCTGGTCGGGAGTGAACTTCAGCTCGCCGACCCGGCCGGTCTTCCGCATCATCTCGTGGAAGAAGTCGAGCTGGCCGATGGTCTTCGGGATCCACGAGCAGCCCTGCTCGGTGAGGACGAACCGCAGGCCCGGGAAGCGGTCGAAGGCGCCCCCCGCGAGCATGTGGGTGAGGGAGCGCTGCGAGAAGAACGCGGTCTCGGTGAGCCAGACGACCCCGCCCGCGGGCTCGGGGCCGTAGTCGGGGGTCCCCGTGCCCGAGTGCTGGTTGACGACGACCTCGAGCTCCTCGCAGACCCTCCAGAGCTTGTCGTAGACGCTCGAGTAGAGCGGCGGGATGATGTGCGTCACGTCGGGCGGGACCGATGGCAGCAGGATGCCGCCCCGCAGGCCGTGCTCCTTGATCCAGTGGACGTCGGTGATCGCGTCGTCGAGGTCGTTGATGAAGATCTGGCCGATGCCGGCTCGGCGCTCCGGGTAGTCGGCGCAGAAGTCGGCCAGCCAGCGGTTGTGGGCGCGGATGCCGGCGAGGCGGTGCTCGTAGTCCTCGGGCATGGGCGGGCGTGCGATGTGCATCGCCGTCGGGAAGAACGGCGGCACCGTGTTGGGGAAGACGACCTCGGCGACGACCCCGCCGTCCTCCTCCTGCTCGCGGATGCGCCGCTCGTTGTCCCAGTTGCGGGAGCGGCCGTCGCCCTGCAGGTCGCGGAACGGGTTGCTGTACTGCGCCCGCCACGCGTCGAAGTCGTCGAGGTACTTCGATTCGAGATAGGTGCGGTACGTGTCGTGGTTGGCGCCGGCGTGGCAGTCCGCCGAGATCAGGATGTAGCGGTCGCCCGCGGGCAACGGTCCGCTGCTGGTACCGGGTTCGGTCACGGTGGTGCTCATCGGATCCTCTCGAGTTTCAGGTAGTCGTCCGCGGTGTCGCAGATGTAGTCGACGTCGTCGTCGTCGAGGCCGTGGTTCGACGGCAGGATCAGGCCCTGCTCCATCACCCGGTCCGCGTTGGGGAGCCCGCCCGGCGCGACCCGGTGCGCGATCGACCCGAACGCGGGTTGGCGCAGCGCGTTGCCCGTCCAGACCATGCGCGTGTCGATGCCGCGGCTCTCCATGTACTGCTGGAACGCCGCCCGGCGCAGTCCCGACTCCGGTCGGCACAGGATGGGGAACATGTGCCAGCCCGTGTCGAGACCTTCCAGCGTGCGGGGGAGCACGAAGACGTCGGGGTACTGCCCGAACCGTTCGCACAGGCGAGCGAAGTTGCGCTTGCGGCGCGCCAGGTTGTGCGGGAGCTTGCGCAACTGCACCAGGCCGAAGGCCGCGCTCACCTCCGACGGCTCGAAGTTCCAACCGAGCTCGTCGAAGATGAAGAGGTTGTCGTACTCGAGGCCGTCCACCTCGGAGAAGAAGCGCTTGTCGCCCTTCTTCGAGCCGAACAGCTGCACCTCCGACCGGCGGCCCCAGCGGCGCAGCAGCAGGCACCGGTCGGCGAGCGCGTCGTCGTCGAGGGCCACGAGACCGCCCGTCCCCATCGCGGTGATGATGTGCGACAGGGCGAAGCTCGTCACGCTGATGTCGGAGCGGGTACCCGTCGGCGTGCCGCGCAATGTCGAACCCAGCGCGTCGCAGCTGTCCTCCACCACCTGCAGGCCGTGCGTGTCGGCGATCGTGCGGATGCGATCCCAGTCGGGCGCGTTGCCGATCAGGTTGGGGGCGAGGATCGCCTTCGTGCGCGGCGAGATCGCGGCCTCGATCGCGTCGACGTCCATGTTGTAGGTGTCGGCTTCGACGTCGACGAAGACCGGGACGAGCCCGGCGCGCGCCATCGGCGCAACGTCGGTCGAGAAGGTCACGGCCGACGTGACGATCTCGTCGCCGGGGCTCAGCCCGAGCAGCTCGACCGCCAGGTACAGCGCGGACGACCCGGAGTTGCACATGATCCCGCGCCGCTTGCCGAACAGCTCCGCGACCTGGCGCTCGAACTCGCGGACGTTGCGCCCGATGCGCAGCGCCGTCGCGCCGCCCCGCAGCACACCGACGACGGCCTCGATCTCCTCGTCGTCGTGGACGCTCCCCGCGTACTCGATCCGCCGTAGCGCCCGCTCCGTCATGCGCTCTGCCTCTCGTCGACGGGGCGGTAGCGGGCGGCGCGCAGGTCGGCCACGAAGCGGCCGAGGAGCCCGGCGAGGCGCGTGAGGTCCGAGGCCGACCACTGCTCGAGCACGTCGGCCATGTGGTTGGCGCGCACCTCGGCCATCCGGCGCTCGACGCTGCGGCCGCGGTCGGTGACCGACACCACCGTCACCCGCCCGTCGCCGGGGGCGCCCGCCCGTTCGACGAGGCCGTCGCGCTCGAGCTGGCGGACCTGGCGGCTGGCGGCCGCGGGGTCCATGTCGGCCAGACGCGCCACCTCGCCGAGGGGGAGCGGACCGTGTTCCTGGAGGTGGCGGAGCAGCGCGTAACCGGGCGGCGAGATGACGACGCCGGCGGCGGCGGCCTGCACCGCGTGGACCTTGCGGCTCGAGCTCAGGCGCAGCAGGGTCGAGATGGACTCCTGGATGACCTCGACCGGCGCAGTGGCCGAGACCCCGTCCGCATCGGCACCCACTGGTTCGCCACCCACTGGTTCGGCACCCACTGGCTCGACCACCGCCGGACATGCTAGGAAAAGTTGTATGACTCCGTCAAATAGCGTGCCGGCGGGGGGTGGACGCCTGGAAGGGAAGGTCGCGCTGGTGACCGGCGCGGCCCGCGGCACGGGCGCGGAGATCGCGCGCCACTTCGTCGCCGAGGGCGCGTGCGTGGTCGTCGCCGACGTGCGTGACGACCAGGGCGCGGAGGTGGCGGAGAGCCTGGGCCCGGCCGCCCGCTACCGCCGGCTCGACGTGACCGACGCCGGGGCGTGGGCCGCGACGGCCGCCGAGGTGCGCGACCGCGAGGGTCGCCTCGACGTCCTCGTGAACAACGCGGCGGTCCTGCACCTCGCGACGATCGACGCGACCGCGGTGGCCGAGTTCGAGCGCCTGTTCCGGGTCAACTGTCTCGGCGCCTTCCTCGGGACCCGTGCGTGCCTGCCGCTGCTCCGCCGGTCGGGCAGGGGCTCGATCGTCAACCTCGGCTCGATCGACTCCGTCGAGGGGACGCCGCTCACGGCCGCGTACACGGCGTCGAAGTTCGCGCTGCGCGGCCTCACGAAGGTGACGGCGCTCGAGAACGCGCGCTTCGGCGTGCGCGCCAACATCGTCTGCCCGGCGGCCGGGAACCCCGAGATGCACCCCCCGGTCGTCGGCGCGCCCGATTGGCCGAAGATGCCCACGGAGGGGCGCGGGCCGGCCGAGGTGGCGCCCGCCGTCGTGTACTTCGCGTCCGACGAGTCGCGGTTGTGCTCGGGTACCGAGCTCGTCCTCGACGGCGGCCGGAGCGCCGGCATGCAGTTCGAGCTCGCCGACGCGCTCTACGACCCCCGCCTCGCCGACCGACCCGGCACCTGACCGACCCGGCACCTGACCGACCTGTCACCCGACCGACCCGTCACCGACCGACCCGACTGGGGGGACCATGCCCGACGCCATCCGTGAGATCGCGAAGCCGGGAGCGCTGCACGACGAGCGCGAGATCGAGGCCGTCCTCGAGGTACTGCGGACCTCGACGCTCGACCTCGGCCCGAAGATCGAGGAGATGGAGCGCCGCACGGCCGAGCTGCTCGCCAAGCGGCACGGCGTGATGGTCAACAGCGGCTCGTCGGCCCTGCGCCTCGCGATCGACCTGCTGCACCTCGAGCCGGGCGACGAGATCATCACATCCGTGCTGACGTTCTCGACCGACATCGCGCCGATGGTGCAGAGCGGGATCGTGCCGGTGCTCGTCGACGTCGAGCCCGCCTCCTACCAGATCAACGTCGACCGCATCGAAGAGATGATCGGCCCGCGCACCAAGGCGATCCTGACGCCGAACCTCGTCGGCAACTGCCCCGACTGGGACCGGATCCGCGCCATCGCGGACGCGCACGGCCTCAAGGTGGTCGAGGACAGCTGCGACGTGCTCGATTCGTGGCTGCGGGGGTCACGGACGGGGACCCGAAGCGACATCTCGGTGACGAGCTTCGCCCGCACGCACTCGATCACCGCGGCCGGGAACGGCGGGATGGTCGGGATCGACGACGACGACCTGCTCGACGAGTGCCTGATGCTGCGGCGTTGGGGCCGGCGCTCGGAGCAGTACCTGTACGGCTCGAAGAAGGGTGACGACGATCGCTTCAGCGTCACGGTCGACGGCATGCCGTACGACAACATCTTCGTGTTCGAGAACATCGGCTACAACTTCGAGCCGAGCGAGATCGGCGCGGCGTACGGGTGCGTCCAGCTCGACAAGCTGCAGGACTACAACGAGCGTCGCCGGTACGCGTTCCGCCGCTACGACGACTTCTTCAGCGGCCAGGAGGACCGGTTCGTCCGCCCGGCCACGACGCCCGACGTCGACTCGACGTGGATGCTGTACCCGTACATGGTTCGCGACGACGCGGGCTTCACGCGCACCGAAGCCCAGGAGTTCCTCGAGTCGCGTGGGGTCCCGACCCGCGTCGTGTGGTCGGGCAACATCACACGCCAGCCCGGGTTCGCGTCGATCGCCCGCCGCGAGCCGGTGGACGGCTTCCCGAACGCGGACCGGGTGATGGCGTCTGCGCTGATGCTGCCGACCCACCAGGCGTTGTCGAGCGACGACGTCGGCTACGTCGTCGAGCAGCTTCAGGCGCTCACCGAGCGGGACTGACAGATCTCGTCGAAGCCGGCGGCGACGAAACGGATGATGACGTCGCGCTCGGCGACGCTGAGGAGCTGGACGTCGGCGACGGGCGGGCTTCCCGTCCCCAGGAGCTGCACGAGCACGATGCACGCCATCCGCCACCGGCGGATCACGAACTCGGACGAGTGGTCGGGGTAGATGCGGGTCACGAGCCGCTCGAACCGCCCCGTGACCCCTTCGACCGCGTTCTGGACGCGCAGGCGTTCGTCGCCGGTGAGGATGAGGTTGCCGACAAGGCGGATCCAGCGCCGGCCGCCGACCGGATCGAGGTCGAGGATGTCGAAGAACGGCTGCGCCATGATGCCGACGAGCTCGACGGCGTCGGGGGTGCGGCCCTCCCGCTCGATCGCGTCGATGAGCGCGTTCTGCGTGGCGACGACGTGCGCGCCGCGCCGCCGCACGATCTCGCGGAGCAGCCGGTCCTTGCTGCCGAAGTGGTAGTGGACGGCCGCCGGCGCGAGCCCCGCCGCCGAGTTGATCGAACGGATCGAGACGGCGTCGACGCCCAGCTGGGCGAAGAGCTCCTCCGCCACGTCCATGAGGAGCTCGCGCGTCTCGGCACCGCTCACACGGCGGGCCTCACCCTGCCGGGTCTTCGGTGCCGTCGGAGCCATCGCCGCAGCCTAAATGCCCGGGCCGGGGCGCGGCGAGAGCGTGATCGGATCATTCGAACGTAACCTGACGGGTCGGACGGGCGGACCCGTCCGCGAGGGGGAAGCGAGGCCGTGACCGAGATCACCATCGAGACGCCCTGGCGGCGTGACCCCGACCAGCTCCGGGAGCGCTTCGCGGCGTGGTTCGCACACGTGCTCCCCGACGGCGCGGAGCCGGTCGTCACGAGCGTCACCGCGCCCGAGGGCAACGGCTTCTCGAGCGAGACGCTCCTCGTCGACGTCGAGCGGGGCGACGGCCCCGCAGGCGGGCGCACCCTCGACCGCTTCGCGGTGCGGATGACGCCGGCCGCCGACAGCTACCCGGTGTTCCCCGAGTACGACCTCGAGCTCCAGTACCGATGCCTCCGCGTCGTGCGCGAGCACACGGCCGTCCCCGTCCCCGACGCGCCCTGGTTCGAGTCCGACGAAGCGTGGCTGGGGAGCCCGTTCCTCGTGATGCGCCGCGTCGACGGCGTCGCGCCGGCGGACATCCCGCCGTACGTGATGGCGGGCTGGGTGCACGACGCGACCCCCGCGCAACGGGCGAAGCTCGAGCGGGCGTCGGTCGGTGTGCTGGCGGGCCTGCACGTGCTCGACCCCGAGGTCCACCCCCTGGGGTTCCTCGACCGGCCCGAGTACGGCGCCGCCGCGCTCGATCAGCAGCTCGCGTACCAGCGGGCCTACTACGAGTGGGCGCGCGACGGCGTCGACTACCCGGTCGTCGAGCGGCTCTTCGACTGGCTCGACGCGAACCGTCCCGCGGAGGACGGCCGGACGACCATCACGTGGGGTGACTCGCGCATCGGCAACATCCTCTACCGAGATTTCGAGCCGGTGGCCGTCCTCGACTGGGAGATGGCGGCTCTGGGCCCGGCCGAGGTCGACGTTGCGTGGATGATCTGGATGCACCGATTCTTCGAGGATCTCGCCGCGAACTACGGCATGCCGTCGCTGCCCGACTTCCTGACGCGCGCGGGGGTCGTCGAGATCTACGAGGACCTTTCGGGCCGGCGCCTGCACGACATGGAGTGGTTCGAGGTGCTGGCGGCGACCCGCATGGCGGTCATCACGATCCGGACGAGCATGCGGACCATCGTCTTCGGGCAGGCCGAGAAACCGGACGATCCCGACGACGTGATCAACTTCCGCCACCTGCTCGAGCGCATGCTCGCCGGGACGTACTTCGCCTGAGCGCGGTGGCGCCGAGAGCGGGATACTGGGCACGGTGACGATGAGTGACTACCGCACGATCGAGGTGACGCCGGTGACCCCGGCGATCGGCGCGCAGGTCGACGGCCTCGACCTGCGCGAGCCGTTGTCGGCCGAGCAGCGCGACGAGGTGCAGGACGCGCTGATGCGGCACCTGGTCCTGTTCTTCCGGGAGCAGGACCTGACCGAGGACCAGCAGCTCGCGTTCGCGTCCAACTTCGGGCCGCCCGTCTCCGCGAGCATCAACAAGGCGCGCGACCCGGACGCGCTGCTGTTCGTGACCCTCGAGGACTCCGCCGACAGCCCGCCGCAGTCCGACCGCTGGCACACCGACGTCGCGTTCGTGGCCGAGCCACCCGACATCGCCGTCCTCAACATGCGCGACACGCCCCCGGTCGGCGGCGACACGATGTGGCTCAGCCTCTACGCCGCGTACGAGGCGCTCTCACCGACGATGCAGGAGAGGATCGCGGACCTGCGCCTCGAGCTCGACCTCGGCACGACGAAGGACGCGATCCTCCACATGTACGGGCCCGAGTACCTCGAAGAGGTGTTGCGGCAGTTCGAGAACGTGCGCCACCCGCTCGTGCGCGTGCACCCGGTCACGGGCCGGCGGGCGCTGTACCTGTGCGGGTCCTACATGCGCGGCATCGTCGGCATGCACCCCGACGAGAGCGCGGCGCTGCTGACGCTGCTCCAGTCGCGGCTGCACGATCCGAACATCCAGTGTCGATGGCGGTGGCAGCAGTACGACGTTGCCATGTGGGACGAACGGTGCACCAACCATCGCGGGCTGTCGGACCACTACCCGGCCCACCGGCTGATCCGCCGCTGCCTCGTCGGCGAGGGCGTGCCCGTCGGCCCGCGCGATCTCGCCGGGAGTCGTCGGTGACCGGGCTCGTGCGCGAACCGGGGACGCCGGGCGAGCTGACCGGCCTGGCGACGGGCGCGGCGCAGCTGCAGGCCCTGTACGACGAGCTGTGGGACGCCGGCGTCGACCCGGTCACGCTCGAGCTGTGCCGGCTGCGGATGGCGACGCTCATCGGGAGCGCGGCCGACATGGGGCTGCGCGAACCACGGGCCGTTACCGCCGGGCTCACGGAGGAGCTCGTCGAGCTGCTGCCGTCGTGGCCGACGGCAGCCGAGTTCACCGACGCGCAGCGCGTCGCGCTCGGGTTCGCGGAGCAGTACGTGATCGACGCGCACGGCTTCACCGACGACGACATGGCCGTCATGCACGAGCACTTCACCGATCCGCAGCTCGCCACGCTCACGACCGCGTGTGCCACGTTCGACGCGCTCGCCCGCGTGCGGACGGTGCTCGCCGCGAGCTGAACCGTCAGACAGGAGGAATGCGATGCGCATCGAACCGCCGCCTGGTGGGCAGAGCCTGTTCGACCACCAGCCCGAGTTGTTCGCCACGTTCAACCGGCTGTACGGGACGTTGTGGAGCGACGGCGCCGTCGACCAGGCGACCAAGGAGTCGGGCCGGATCCGCAACGCCCGGTTGGTCGACTGCGGCATCTGAAGGAACCTCCGCTTCGCAGGTGCGAAGCAGCAGGGACTCACCGAGGACCTCGTCGAGCGGATCGGCGAGCCCGACGACGTCGAACGGCTGCCCGACCGCTACCGGCTCGCGGTCGAGCTCACCGACGTGATCGTCCAGAACCCCCGCGGCATGCCCGAGGAGCTGCGGGCCCGCCTCGACGAGGAGTTCGCGCCCGCCGAACTGGTCGAGCTGACGCTGACGATCGCGCTCGCCTCCGCGTTCTCGAAGGCCGCGATCGCGTGGGGCCCGCCCCCGCCCATGCCCGTCGTCGAGGTCCCGACCCCGACCGCCGACCCCGCCTCCCGCTACACGGGCTGAAGCATCTGCGTTCTTGGCACGTTCGACGCCGAATAGCGACGTCCAGCGTGCCAAGAACGGAGGATGGTCGGTGGTCGGTCGGTCGGTCAGTCCTGCTGGAAGAACTCGACGAGGTTGCCGTCGGGGTCGGTGACGAGGGCGATGTGGATGCCGTCGCGGATCTCGACGGGGCCGAAGCGGGGCGGGTGACCGGCGGCCGCGCACTCGGCCACGATCTCGGTGATGTTCGACACGCTCATCGTCCAGTAGCGGTAACCGGTCGCGTCGCCGATGGTGCCGGGCGGGGCCGCCACGGCGGGAGGCGTCTCGAAGGCGAGCAGCTTGATCATGCTCGTGCCCGCCATCAACCGGTGCATGGTGGCGCCGCCGGGCGCGGGGCTGGCGCCCACGTACTTGAGTCCGAGCACGTCGCGGTAGAAGCGGAGCGACGCGTCCGCGTCGGTGACGACGATGCCGAGGTCGACCGAGTCCTTGGTCAGCCGGACGCCCACCGCGGTCAGCGCCCGAGCCGGACGGGGAGCGACTTCAACGCGTTGTTGAGGTTCGAGCGCTGGCGGCGCGGCTCGCCGGTCAGCTCGATGACCGGGAACGTCCGCAGGAGCTCCTCGAAGAAGACGCGTCCCTCGAGGCGCGCGAGGTGGACGCCGAGGCAGAAGTGCTCGGCGATGCCGAACGAGAGGTGCGGGTTGGGGTTGCGGCGGATGTCGAACCGGTGCGGGTCGGCGAACACGTCCTCGTCGCGGTTGGCCGACGTGTACATGAGCGCGAGCTTGTCGCCCGCCGCGATCTCCTGGCCCCGGATCACGGTGTCGGCGGTCGCCGTGCGCCGGAAGTAGTGCAGCGGGTTCGCCCACCGCAGGATCTCC
>Ga0070741_10006029_pt1 | contig 26345 bp, 26 predicted proteins | sample Coa_R1_4_FD_66440 | JGI IMG/M metagenome (GOLD analysis project Ga0070741, IMG submission 66440) | Surface soil microbial communities from Centralia Pennsylvania, which are recovering from an underground coalmine fire - Coalmine... | ecosystem: Environmental > Terrestrial > Soil > Unclassified ... | reverse complement strand
CTTCCCGGCTCGCACTGCGCGCGGCGGCGGCACGCCGGCCGGCAGCTCCCCGGCCGGCGGCAGCTCGAGATCGCCGAGCAGCTCCACCTCGCGCTCGAGCACGACACCGAACCGTTCGAGCGCCCGCCGCCGCGCCTCGGCGATCAGGGCAAGCGCGTCGGCGGCCGTCGCGCCGCCGGTGTTCTCGATGAAGTTGGCGTGCCGCGGCGAGATGCGTGCGCCGCCCACGGCGTGGCCCTTGAGCCCGCAGGCCTCGAGCATCCGGCCCGCGCTGAGCTCGTGCTCGGGATTCTTGAACACGCTCCCGAACGTGCGCCGGTTCGTCGGCTGCGTCGCCTTCCGCTGCCGGTTCAGCTCGGCCACCAGCCGCTTCACCTCCGCCGGGGGCCGCGGCTCGAGGGCGAGCTCGACGCGCGCGACGACCTGACCGGGAGCGAGTTGCGAGCGGCGGTAGGAGAGCCCGAGCTCGGCGCCGTCCAGCCAGCCGGGGCCGTCGGGACCGACGACGAGCGCCCGCCGCAGGAGCGCTGCCCAGTCGCTGCCGTACGCGCCCGCGTTCATGCGCACGCCCCCGCCGGCCGTCCCTGGGATCGCGCACGCGAACTCGAGCCCGCCGAGCCCGGCCGTGCGTGCGCGGTGCAGGCAGACGGCGTTGGCCGCCCCGCCCCCCGCGGAGAGGACGTCGCCGCGGATGTGGACGTCCGCCAGCTCCCCGGCCAGCCGCAGCACGAGCGCGCGCACGCCCGCGTCCGCCACGAGCAGGTTCGAGCCGAGGCCGATCGGGACGACCGGCAGCGAGCGCTCTCGTGCCCAGGCGAGCGCCTGCTCCAGCTGCCGCAGCGTCCGCGGGCGCGCGAAGGCGAGGGCAGGCCCGCCGATGCCCACGCTGGTGAGCCGCGAGAGCGGCATGCCCTCGACGATCGCGAGCGGCGGATCGGCGCTCGCCGTCACCCGTTCGGCACGCTCCCGTCGCCCACTCGTGCGCCCTCCCCCGCGAGCCCGGGGGCCATCCCGCCCGGCCGCCCGGAGCGCCGGCGCGACTCAGGCGAGCAGCTCACGCGAGCGCCTCCAAGACGAGCGGCGCCGCCGTGACGACGTCGTCTGCCCCCTGCGCGAGCACGATGTCGCCTGGGCGCGCGCGCCGCGCGACGAAGCGCGCGGCGTCCGCCAGGTCGGGTGTCCACGCCAGCGGCATGCCAGGCCGGCGCTCGGCCAGCGCGTCGACGATCAGCTTTCCGCTCACGCCGTCCAGCTCGGGCTCGTCGGCGCCGTACACCTCGGCCACGGCGACGACGTCGGCGGCGGCGAGCGACGCCGCGAGCTCCCGCGCGAGGTACCGCGTGCGCGAGTAGCGAAGCGGCCGGAAGACGACGAGCACGCGGCCGCGGGCGAGCTCGCGCGCGGTCGCGATCGTGGCGGCGATCTCGGCCGGATGGTGGCCGTAGTCGGTGACGACGGCGACGCCCGCCGACTCGCCGGCGCGCTCCCAGCGGTGCCCCGCCCCCCGGTAGCGGGCGACGAGCGGCTCGGCCTCCGCGCGCGGCACGCCGGCCAGCTCGAGGGCGGCGAGCGCGGCGGCCGCGTTGCGGCGGTTGTGCTCACCCGGCACGGCGAGCTCGAGGTCGACCGGCTCGAGCTCCTCGGCGCGCACGACGTACCGGGCGCGCGCGAGCCAGCGCTCGAGCGACTCCTCCACCTCGGCGCGCGAGGCGAAGGTCGAGTGGTGGTCGTGATCGACGTTCGTGAGCACGGCGACGGTGGGCACGAGCAGCTCGATCGAGCGGTCGGACTCGTCCCCCTCGGCCACGAGCCATCCCTGTCCGGCGCCGGCGTTGCCGCCGAGCTGCGGCACCTCGCTCCCGATCAGGAAGGTCGGGTCGCGTCCGAGCTGGACGAGGCAGAAGGCGATCATCGCCGCCGTCGTCGTCTTGCCGTGGGCGCCGCCGACGACGATCGACGGCCGCAGCGAGACGAGCTCGGCGAGGAGCTCCGCCCGGTGGCGCACCGCCGTCGCGCCCGGCGCGGTCAACTCCGGGTTGCCGGACGCGATCGCCGAGGAGACGATCACCTCCGACCCGGCCGGGACGTTCTCCGCCCGGTGCTCTCCCAGCACGACCCTGATCCCCGCCTCCTCGAGGCGCGGCACGAACCGCGAGCGCCTGCGATCGGATCCCGCCACCTGCGCCCCCCATGCGGCGGCGACGAAGGCGAGCGCGCTCATGCCGGCGCCGCCGATGCCGACGAACCACAGGCGCCTGCCCTCGAGCTCACGCGGCGGCAAGGGCGATCAGCTCCTCGGCGATCTCGTCGGCGGCGTTCGGACGCGCGACGGCGCGCATCCGCTCGGCCATCGCGCGCAGCCGCTCGGGGTCGCCGAGCAGGTCGCGAACGAGCCCGGGCGCTCGCCCGAGCTCGGCGTGCGAAAGGACGAGGGCGGCGCCCGCCCGCTCGAAGAAGCGCGCGTTCTTCGTCTGGTGGTCGGCCGTCGCGTACGGGTAGGGGACGAGTACGGCCGGCAGGCCCGCGGCCGCCAGGTCGAACACGGAGCCGCCCGCACGACACAGCGCGAGGTCGCACGCCGCGAGCGCAGCGCCGAACTCGGCCGTGTAGGCGACGAGCCGGTAGTCGGGCCGCTCGATCCGCGGCCGAAGCGAGGGGTAGTCGCGCTCGCCGGAGAGATGGAGCACCGCCGGCCCCGACTCGCCGAACGCCTCCACGGCGAGCTCGTTCAGGCTGCGAGCCCCCTGGCTGCCGCCGAAGACGAGCAGGGCCGGGCCGTCTGCGGGCAGGCCGAAGCGACGCCTGCCCTCCTCGCGCGACGTCGGCCGCGAGCGGGCCGGCACCGGCCGTCCGGTGACGCGGAACTTCGGGCCGTCGCGGCCCTCGATCGGGAAGGCGCAGAACACGCGGCGGGCGAACGGCAGCGCGAGGCGGTTGGCGAGGCCGAGGTGGGCGTCGGCTTCGGTCAGCGCGGCCGGGATCGAGCGCGTCCAGGCGGCGAGCACCATCGGCCCGGCCACGTAGCCGCCGCCGCCGAGCACGACGTGCGGCCGCCGCCGGGCGAGAATCTCGCGGCAGGCGAACGGCGCCTTCGCGGCGCGGGCGAGCGCGCGCAGGAGGGCGATGCTTGGCTCGCGGGGGAAGCCGCAGACGCGGAAGGCGTCGAACTCGAAGCCGGCGTCAGGAACGAGCCGCGCCTCGAGCCGATCCGGCGACCCGGCGAAGCTCACCCGCACGCCGCGCTCGCGCAGCGCCTCGGCGACGGCGATCGACGGCGCGACGTGGCCGCCGGTCCCCCCGGCCGCGATCAGGCAGCGCAACGTGCCCCTCTGCTCCATGCCCGCTGCCGATGTTAAGGAGAATCCCGGTGGAGGCGAGCGCGGCAATGAGGCTCGAGCCGCCATAGGAGACGAACGGCAGCGTGATCCCCGTCAGCGGCGCGATGCCGAGCACCGCGGCGAGGTTGATCGCCGCCTGGGCGCAGACGAGGACGGTGAGCCCCGAGGCGAGCACCTTGCCGAACGGGTCGCGGCAGGCGAGGGCGATCCGCAAGCCGGCCCAGGCGAAGGCCGCGTAGGCGGCGATCACGGCGGCTGTGCCGACGAGGCCGAGCTCCTCGCCGATGGTGGCGAAGATCATGTCGGTGTGGGCCTCGGGCAGGTCGAAGTTCTTGATCACGCCGTGGCCGATGCCGACGCCGAAGATCCCGCCCGAGCCGAGCCCGATCATCGCCTGCACCACCTGGAAGCCCGCCCCCTGCGGGTCGCCCCAGGGGTTGAGGAAGCTGAACAGGCGCGCGCGACGGTACGGCTCGAGCCAGATGGCGAGCACGCCGAGCGCCGTGACGATCGCGAAGCAGCGCGCGAGCAGGCCACCCGGCGTGCCGGCGACGACGAGCATGCCGCCGATCATGAGCGCGATCGCAATCGCCGTCCCCAGGTCCGGCTCGACGAGGACGAGCACGCATGCCAGCCCGGCGACGACGCCGAGCGGCCGCACCAGCTCCCCGAGCGTCGTCGGCCTCCGGCGGCGGGCGAGGTGCGCCGCCGCCCAGGCGGCCAGCGCCACCTTCGCCAGCTCGGACGGCTGGAAGGAGAACGCGCCGAGCGGGATCCAACGCCGCGCGCCGTTCACCTGCGAGCCGGCGACGAGCACGCCGGCGAGCAGGACGAGGCTGATCACGAGCAGGGTGGGCGCCGTGCGGCGCCAGAAGCCGTACGGCGTGCGCGCCGCGAGGACGAGCGCGACGACGCCGGCGAGCGCGAAGATCGCCTGCCGGGTGAGGTAGTACATCGGCTGGCCGTTGCCGTCGGCGGCCCGCGCCGACGTGGCGCTGTAGACCATGACGAGACCGAAGGCGGTGAGGGCGAGCGTGACCAGGACCAGGACGTTCGACTCGAGCTGCGCTCGCTTCACGCCCCAAGGTTCTGCACGAGCCGCCGGAACTCCTCGCCGCGATGCTCGAAGTTCTCGAACTGATCGAAGCTGGCGCACGCGGGCGAGAGCAGCACGACCTCGCCGGGGCGCGCCTCGCTCGCGGCGAGCGCGACCGCCGTCTCCAGGTCGCCGCAGCGCACGACCCGCACGCCGGCCGGCTCGAGCGCCGCCGCCAGGTCGGCCGCAGCCTGCCCGATCAGGTACGCCGCGCGGACGTTCGGGCCGAGCGCGGCCGCAAGCGGCTGGAAGCTCTCGCCCTTGAGCGAGCCGCCCAGGATCAGCCTGAGCGGCGTGTCCGCGTAGGCGGCGAGGGCGCGCCGGGCCGCGGCCGTGTTCGTCGCCTTCGAGTCGTTCACGTAACGCACGCCCGCGACCTCGGCGATCGGCTCCAGCCGGTGCTCGACGCCGGGGAAGGTGCGCAGCGCCTCGGCGATCGCCGCTTCGGGGACGCCGACCGCCCGCGCCGCCGCCGTCGCCGCGGCGGCGTTCTCGCGGTTGTGGTCGCCGGGGACGAGCGGCTCGGCCGGCAGCGGGTCGTCGAAGCGGAACTCGACGCGCCGCGCTCCTCCGGGGAGCTCCGGCTGGAAGCCTGCGGGGACGACGGCGACGTCGTCTGCCCGCTGCCGCGCGAAGATGCGCAGCTTCGCGGCCCGGTAGTCGTCGAGCGTCCCGTGGCGGTCGAGGTGGTCGGGCTCGACGTTGAGCAGGATGGCGACACGCGGCCGCAGCTCGTGCACGTCCTCGAGCTGGAAGCTCGACAGCTCGCAGACGATCCAGCCGTCGGCGGAGAGCAGCCCGTCGAGCGCGCACAGCGGCCGCCCGACGTTGCCGGCGACCGCCGTCTCGCGGCCGTCCGCCCGGAGCATCGCCCCGAGGAGCTCGCTCGTCGTCGTCTTGCCGTTCGTCCCGGTCACGCCCAGGAGCGGCTGCTCCAGGATCCGGAAGCCGAGCTCGACCTCGCTCCAGACGGGGATCCCCCGCGCCCGTGCCTCGCGGACGAGCGCGTTCTCTCCGGGGACGCCCGGGCTCTTGACGACGAGGCCGGCGCCCTCGAGGAGCGATCTCTCCTCGTCCGTGCCGTGGCTGCGGTCCGCCGCCACCACCTCCACCCCGCGGCGCTCGAGCGCCGCCGCCGCCGCCCGCCCGGAGCGGGCCATGCCGAGGACGAGCACTCGGGGCGGAAGCTCCGGCCGCGTCACCTCGTCACCCGGGCGACCTCGGCCGAGGGCTCGACGCCCACAACGCGGTCGACGGACGCATCCGGAAGCGGGATGACGGCGGCGTCGCCGATCAGGCACCACACGCGCGGGTCTGGCACGGCGCGCTGCAGGCGCTCGAGGCGGCCGGGCGAGCCGTCGAGGACGAGCACGTCCTCGTCGCCTGCCTCGCCGAGCACCTTCGCGACGAGCTCGGCGTCCGCGCCGACGACCAGCTGTGCCGCCACGCCCCGTCAGCTCCGGAAGAACTGGAAGTAGTAGCGGTAGTAGAGCGCGAAGGCGAGGGCGCAGAGGATCGCGCACAGGATCCAGAAGCGCACCATGATCTTCGTCTCGGACCAGGCCTTCATCTCGAAGTGGTGGTGGATGGGCGCCATCAGGAACACCCGGCGGCCGAAGCGCCGGAAGCTGACCACCTGGATGATCACCGACAGCGCCTCGATCAGGAAGATGCCGCCGATCAAAAGCAGCAGGAACTCGGTCTTCATCACGATCGAGAACGCAGCCAGCGCGCCGCCGATCCCCATCGCGCCCGTATCGCCCATGAACACCTCGGCGGGCCAGGCGTTGTACCAGAGGAAGCCGACGATCGCCCCGATCAGCGCCGCCCCGAGCACCGCCAGGTCGAGGTAGATCTCGTTGCGGTGCCCGGGCGCGCCGGAGCGGATCCACGCGATCACCGCCATCGCCGTGAACGTGAACACGGCGATGATGCCGGTGCCGGCGGCGAGCCCGTCCAGGCCGTCGGTCAGGTTCACGCCGTTGGCGGCGCCGGCGATGATGAAGAAGAGGAGCACGTACCAGCCCCACGAGAGCGGGATCTTGCCGTTCACGACCGGGATGTAGACGCTCGTCTCGAAGTGGCGGTGGTGGGTGACGTAGGCGACGCCGAGCGTGATGGCGGCCAGGAGGACGAGCTTCCAGCGGCCGCGCAGCCCGAGCGAGCGCCGGTGCGTCAGCTTCGCGAAGTCGTCGACGAACCCGATACCCGCGCAGCTCAGGGTGACGAAGAAGATGAGCAGCGCGTTCGTCGTGTAGCCGGACAGGGCGAGGAAGGGCACGATCATGGCGGCGATGATCAGCAGCCCGCCCATCGTCGGCGTCCCCTGCTTGGCCGCGTGGTGCTTGGGGCCCTCCTCGCGGATCTGCTGGCCGTACTCGCGGGCGCGAAGGAAGGCGATGAAGCGCGGCCCGAGGGCGATGGAGATGATGAGCGCCAGGATCCCGGCGATCAGCACGCGGACCACGTCAGCGCTCCACGCCCGCCAGCGCGAGCGCGACCGCTTCCAACCCGGCGGCGCGGGACCCTTTCACGAGCACGGCGTCGCCTGGCCGGAGCTCACCGCGCAGGCGCTCGATCAGCGCGTTCGGGTCGAGCTCGGGCGACCACCACGTCCTGCCGGCGACCGGAGGGTCGACGTACGCCTCCGACAGCGGCCCGACGGCGAACACGACGTCGATTCCGAGCCGGCGGATCGCCTCGGCGATCTCGCGGTGGTAGCGAGGGCCCTCGGCGCCGAGCTCGGCCATGTCTCCGAGCACGGCGACCGTGCGCCGGCCTGCCGCGCGCTCGACGAGATGCTCGAGCGCGGCCCGCATCGACACCGGGTTCGCGTTGTAGGCGTCGTTGACGAGCAGGCCGCCCCCGGGGAGCGGCACCTCCTCGCCCCGCCAGGGGGAGAAGGTGACCTCGACCGAGGCCGGCGGAGCAACGCCGAGCGCGGCCGCCGCGTGCAGCGCGGCGAGCGCGTTCCGCGCCTGGTGACGCGCGGTGAAGTCGAAGGCGATCTCGGTCCCCTGGAAGCGCAGGAGCGTGCGCTCGTGCTCGACGCGCGCGACCGGCTCGCCGAGGCGCACGACCTCGAGGTCGTCGCGCTCGACGGGGAAGCCAGCCGGCACGATCGCGGTCGCTCCCGGGCGCAGCGCCTCGACCAGCTCCGCCTTCGCGCGCACGATCGCCTCGAGCGAGCCGAGCAGGCCGACGTGCGCCGGCCCCACGTTCGTGATCACGCCCACGTCCGGCTTCGCGAACGCGCACAGCTCCGCGATCTGCCCGGGGCCGCGCATCGCCAGCTCGAGGATGCAGATGTCCGTGTCCGGCTCGAGCCGGCAGAGCGTCAGGGGCACGCCGATCTCGTTGTTCAGGTTGCCCTCGTTCGCCACCGTGCGCCGGACGGGCGCGCAGATCGCGGCGAGGATGTCCTTGGTCGACGTCTTCCCGGTCGAACCGGTGATGCCGACGACCCGGGCTCGGCTGCGGGCACGGACGGCGCCCGCCAGCGCGGCGAGCGCGGCAAGGGCGTCCTCCGGCACGAGCGCCGCCGCCGCCCCCCGTGCGAGCGCGTCCGCGACGAACGTCTCCCCGGCGCCGACGGCGACGAACAGATCGCCCGGCGAGATGCGCCGCGAGTCGACCTGGACGCCCGTGACCGACTCCGCCCCGGGAGCGCCGTCGAGCCGGCCGGCGCAGAGCGCGGCCACCTCGGCCAGCGGGAGCGCGATCACGCCCGCGCCCCGAGCCGGCGGAGCGCCTCCCGGGCGACCTCGCGGTCGTCGAACGGGACCGTCCGGTCGCGCAGCTCCTGGCCGAGCTCGTGGCCCTTGCCGGCGACGAGCACCACGTCGCCCGGGAGCGCGAGCCCGACGGCGCGGGCGATCGCGCGCCCGCGGTCGGGCTCGACCTCGACCTCGCCGGAGACGCCCGCCAGCACCTCGGAGATGATCTCGTCCGGCTCCTCGCTGCGGGGGTTGTCCGAAGTGACGATGACGACGTCGCTAGCCGCCTCGGCGACGCGACCCATCAGCGGGCGCTTGCTCCGATCGCGCTCGCCGCCGCAGCCGAACACACAGATCACCCGCCCCTGCGACAGCTCGCGCGCGGCGGCGAGGGCGCTCGCGAGCGCGTCCGGCTTGTGCGAGTAGTCGACGAGCACGAGGAACGGCTGCCCTTCGTCGACCGGCTGGAAGCGTCCGGGCACGCCGTGCACGCTCGCGATACCCCTGACGATCGCCTCGCCGGGCAGCTCGAGCAGGAGGCCGGCCGCGACTGCCGCGAGGACGTTCTGCACGTTGAAGCGCCCGAGGAGCGGCGATGCGAGCTCGAGGCCGGCCGCGCGCAGCCGCGAGCCGCTCGCCGACACCTCCAGCTCCTGCGGATGCACGTCCGCGTCCGCTGCGAGCCCGAACGTGAGGAGCGGCGCTCGACCGGCGCTGCGCAGCTCGGCCGCCAGCGAGCGACCGTACTCGTCGTCCACGCCGACCGCGGCGGGCGCAGGCTCCCCCTCCACGAACAGGCGCCGCTTCGCCTGGAAGTACCGCTCCATCGTCCCGTGCAGGTCGAGGTGGTCCTGGCTCAGGTTGGTGAACACGAGCACGGCGAAGCGGACACCGACGAGGCGCTTCAGCTCCGAGCCGTGGGAGGTCGCCTCGAGCGCGCAGCTTCGGTCGCCTGCGTCCGCCATCTCGCGGAGCAGGCGCTGCAGGTCGATCGCCTCGGGCGTCGTCCGGTGGGCTGCACGGCGCTCGCCGCCGATCCTCGTCTCGACGGTGCCGACGAGGCCGGGCCGCCGCCCCGCGGCGGCGAGCATCGCGAACAGGAGGAACGCGGTCGTCGTCTTCCCGTTCGTGCCGGTGACGCCGGCGACGGCGAGCTCCCGCGAGGGGTCGCCGAAGAAGGCGACGGCCGCCTGCGCCATCGCCTCGCGGGCGTCCGCGACGACGAGCTGCGGCACCGCCAGCTCGAGCGGCCGTTCGACGACGAGGGCGAGCGCGCCGCGCGCGACCGCTTCCGGCGCGAAGTCGTGGCCGTCGAAGCGCCGGCCCGGGACGCAGAAGAAGACCGCCCCGGGCTCGACCGCTCGCGCGTCGTAGGCGAGGTCGCTCACCTCGCCGTTCGCGCGCTGCAGGACCTTCGCCGGAGCGAGCGTGGCGATGAGCCGCTCCAGGTCCACGGCGGGCGAGTGTAGCAGGGAGCGGTACCGGATCGGCCCGCCAGGGGCGGTGAAAAGTGCTCCATATGCTGGGCTTTTCGTCCGGTGAGGCCCTCGGCGCTAGCCGGAGGTGCTGACCGGCGCCGTCGTCGCTCCCTGCAGCTGCGCCGGGTTGTCGGGCGGCACTTCCAGATACTGGAGCGCGAAGCGCGCGATGTCGCGGAAGACGGGCGCGGCGACCGTGCCGCCCCAGATCTGCCCCTGCGGCTCGTCGACCGCGACGAGGATGACGAGCTGCGGGTTCGTCGCCGGCACGATGCCGACGAACGACGCCACGTACTTCGTCGTCGAGTAACCGCCCGTCCGGGGGTCGGGCTTCGCCGCCGTGCCCGTCTTCCCGGCCACCTCGTACCCGGGGACCGCCGCCGACGTCCCGGTCCCGGTCTCGACGACGTTCACGAGCATGGACAGGACCTGCTGCGCGATGTCGCGCGACAGCACCCGGCGCCTGCGCGGCTTCGGCCGCACGCTGCCGACCACGTGGTCGACGAGGTGCGGCTCGACCATGACCCCGTGGTTCGCGACCGCTGCGTACGCCGTCGCCATCTGGATGGGCGTGACGGCGATGCCCTGCCCGATCGGCACCGTGCCGATCGTCGACCCCGACCAGAGGCGGAGCGGCAGGACGATGCCGGCGCTCTCGCCCGGGAAGTCGATGCCGGTGGCGTGGCCGAAGCCGAACCGCGAGATCCACTCGGCCAGCCGCTCCGGCCCGAGCAGCCGGGCGAGGGTGACCGCGCCGACGTTCGAGGAGCGGGAGAGGATCTGCCCCACGGTCATCGTCTCGGTCGGGCGCGGCTCGGCGTCGTGGATGACCCGGTCGGCGACGTGGATCGAGTACGGCAGCGTGAACGCCGACGCGCGGGTGACGAGGTGCTCGGCCAGCGCGGCGGAGACGGTGACGAGCTTGAACGTCGAGCCCGGCTCGTACGTGTCCGTGACGGCGGTGTTCCGGGTGCGCTCCGGCGACAGCGCGGAGAAGGAGTTGGCGTTGAAGCCGGGCGCGGTCGCCATCGCGTAGACGGCGCCCGTGTGCGGGTTCATGACGATCGCCGTCGCGTGCTTCGCGTGCCAGAAGCTGACGGCGTTCCGCAGCCGCTGCTCGGCGTAGGCCTGGATGGTGTGGTCGATCGTCAGGTAGACGGCACGGCCGTCCCGTTCCGGCACGGAGTCGAGCACGTCGACCGCGCGGCCGAGCGGGTCCTTGATCACCGTCTCCCGGCCCGGATGGCCACGCAGCGCGGCGTCCTGCTCGAGCTCGACGCCTGCGAGCCCGCGATTGTCGACGCCGGCGAAGCCGACCAGCTGCGAGGCGACGCTGCCGAGCGGGTACACACGGCGCTCCTCCGGGTAGAAGCCGAGCCCCGGCAGATGCCGCCTCGCAAGCTCCTGCGCCCGGCGCGGGTCAGCCTGCCGGGCGACGTAGACGAACCCCTTGGCCCGATCGGTGAGCTCGGGGTAGAGGGTGGCCGCGTCGACGCCGAGCGTCTGCTGGGCCGCCTCGGCCACGGTTCGCGCGTCGACGACCTGGCGCGGATTGGCGTACACGGTCGTCGCCTGCTCGCCGATCGCAAGGGCGACGCCGGTGCGGTCGAAGATCGTCCCGCGTGCCGCCGGGACGGTCAGCGTCTCGCGCTGCTGGCTCGCCCCGCGCCTGGCCAGCTCGCCCGCCTGCACGGTCTGCAGCCACACGGCCCGCGCGAGCGTGATCGCGAAGACGAGGCCGAAGCAGGCGAGCAGCGCGCGGATCCGCCGGTCGGCGACGCGCGTGCTCGGGCGCGGGCGGCGCACGGGCTACCGGGACGAGGGAAGGCTCGGGTAGCTGGTCGCGCTCGGATCGGCCGGCACGAGCCCCGCCGCCAGCGCCTTGGCCACGATCGCCTGCGTGTTCTTGACGCTCGCGAGCTGCGAGTCGAGCGCCGCGATGTCGGCCTTCAGCTGGGCGCGCTGCCGGTTCGCGCTGTCCAGGTCGAGGTTGAGCCGCAGCACGGCGACGTTGACCGCGACGACGCCCGCAAGCAGAACGGCGACCGTGACGATCCAGACGATCCCGCCGGCCAGCAGGCGGCGCCCCGCCAGCCGCCGCCGGGCACGTTCCCGGCGGGCGCGGGCGCGCGCGGAGGCGGGATGCGCGACGGTGGTCACCGCGCCTTCTCGGCTGCCCGCAGACGCGCGGAGCTCGACCGCGGGTTGACGGCGATCTCGCGCGGGCCGGGCCGGACCGCCTTCGGCGTGAGCACGCGCAGCAGGGGCCGGCGGCCACAGGCACAGACGGGGAAGTCGGGGGGGCAGACGCAGCCGCGCTGCTCGTCGCGGAGGAAGCGCTTCACGATCCGGTCCTCGAGCGAGTGGAAGCTGATGACGGCCAGCCGCCCGCCCGGGCGCAACATCTCGACCGCCGCGGGCAGGGCGTCCTCCAGCTGGCCGAGCTCGTCGTTGACCGCGATGCGAAGCGCCTGGAAGACCCGCTTCGCCGGGTGCCCCTCGCCGAAGCGCGCCGGCGCCGGGATGGACGCCTTGATCAGCTCGACGAGCTGCCCCGTCCGCTCGAGCGGCTCCAGCTGCCGCCGGCGGACGATCGCGCGCGCGATCTGCCCCGCGAAGCGCTCCTCGCCGTAGCGGCGGAAGAGCGCAGCCAGGTCCCGCTCCGGGAGCTCGGCCACGAGGTCGGCGGCCGTCACGTCCGCCGACTGGTCCATGCGCATGTCGAGCGGCGCGTCGACGGAGTAGGAGAAGCCCCGGGCCGGATCGTCGATCTGCATGCTCGAGACGCCGAGGTCGAGCAGGATCGCGTCGACTCGCATCCCGTTCTGCGCCAGCTGGCCGAGCACGGTGGCGAACTCGCCGCGCAGGAAGCGCGCCTGCACGCCGGTCGCCCGTCGGAATCGCTCGAAGTAGACGCGGGCCGACGCGTCGCGGTCGATCGCGATCAGCTTGCCGTGCCCGCGCAGCTCGGCGGCGAGCAGGGCGGCGTGCCCACCGGCGCCGAAGGTCGCGTCCACGACGGTGTGACCGGGGCGCACGGCAAGGAGCTCGCGCACCTCCTCCGCGAGCACGGGGACGTGGTCAATCGTGCCTGGCTGCAAGGCGTTCGGCAACATGCTCCGCCCCTCCTTCGACTTCCTTGACCTGTGCCTGCCACGCCGCCCGATCCCAGATCTCGAGGTGGTCGTACACGCCCGCGACGACGACCTCGCGGCCGAGACGCGCGTGCTCCACGAGGGACGCCGGCAGCATGATCCTGCCCTGCCGGTCCGGCATCGCCTCCGCCGCGGCCGAGAAGAAGTAGCGCTGGATCATGCGATCGTCCTTGCTGAGCGGGTCGAGGGAGGCGAGACGGGAGTGGACGAGCTGCTGCCAGTCGGCCGTCGGGTAGGCGTTGAGGCAGCCGTCCATTCCCCGCGTGACCACGAGGCCGTCCGGGAAGGAATCCCGGAACTTGGCCGGAAGGGTGAGCCGGTTCTTCTCATCGAGGGTGTGTTCGAACTCGCCCAGGAACATCGTGATCGCGCCGGATCGCAGCCTCCACTTCGCTCCACTTTAGTCCACTTTGCCCCACGATGCAAGGCGTCTGGTCCACCCGCATCCGCGCCGGCCGGCTCTGCCTGCGGCGCGCGCTCAGACGCGGAAGCGAGCGTAGGCGCCGCGCCCGGTCAGCGCCTCGGCCCCGCAGCGGGCGGCGAGGGCGATCGCCTCCTCGCGCCCGAGGCCCGCCGCCAGCCCGTAGGTGAGGCCCGCAGCGAACGAGTCTCCCGCGCCGTAGGTGTCGACCACCGGCCCGGGCGGGTCGGCCGCCGGGAAGGGGCCTCCGGGCTCGGAGCGGCCGCCCTGCCGGCCGAGCGTGGTCACGCGCAGCCGGGGTGGCGGATCGAGGTCGCCCTGCTCGTAGCGCTCACCCGCGTCGACCCCGCTCCCGATCAGGGCGTCCAGCTCGACGTGCGCCTCGCGCAGCGTCGCCAGGGCGCGCGGGGTCGCCGTCAGCACGCGCGCCGAGCGGGCCGCGCGGAGCGCGCCGGCGTCGCCGGCCGTGAAGTAGACGCCGTCCGCGCCCGCCAGCTCGTGCCAGGGCAGCGGATCCGATCCGCGCGGCGCGATCCGCGGGCCGACGACCGTGATCGTCCGCTCACCGGCCGCGTCCACGAAGGTGACGGCGCGCCGCTGCGGCTCCCGGCGCCAGACCGCGTGGACGGCGAGCCCCATGCCGCGCAGGAGCTCGAAGGCACGGTGTCCGAGCTCGTCGTCGCCGAGCGCGGTGAAGAAGGTCGCCTCTCCGGCGAGCCGGGCCAGCTGGACGGCGGCGACCGCGCCGCCGCCGGCGGGCTCGTCCCACCAGTCGAGCGCGTGCACGATCTGCCCGGCCGCGGGGATCCGCTCGACCCTGAGGAACTCGACCCACTCGACGTGGCCGACGACGGCGACTCGCACCGGCGCAGTCTCACATCCACGGCTCCTCCGCCGTTCGAGGAGGATGATGGGCGAGATGCCGATCCCGCCGTTCGAGCGCTTCTACCACGAGCACCGCAGCGCTGTGTTGTCGGTGCTGAGGCGGCGGCTCGGCTCCCAGCGAGCGGAGGACGCCTACCAGGAGACGTTCTTGCGCGCGCTGCGCGCCTACGACCGGCTGCGCGACGGACGCAACCTGCGCGCCTGGGTGCTGACGATCGCCGAGCGGGTCGCGATCGACGAGCAGCGCCGCGCCCGGGGGCAGGCCGAGCTCCCCGAGCAGGAGGCGTGGGACGCGCGGCCGGCCTTCGCCCAGCTCGAGCATCTCGTCTCGCAGCTGCCGCCCACGGAACGAGCCGCCGTCGTCCTCCGTTACGGCTACGACCTCGACTACGAGCGGATCGGCGCCGCGCTCGGCTCCGGTGCCGAGGCCGCGCGGCAGGCGGCGTCGTCCGGGGTGCGGCGGCTCAGACGGAAGGAGGTGACATGACCGTCTCGTCCGACCTCGACGGGCGCTTCCGGCAGGCCGCCGCACAGGCCGGCCTGCTGGACGCGGCCTTCGACCTGGCCGACTCGCCGATCGGCACGCTGCTCGTGGCCGTGAGCGAGCGAGGCCTCTGCCAGATCTCGTTCGACCCAGACGAGGGCCTCGACCGGCTGTCGCGGACGCTCGGCCGCCGCGTGCTGCGCGTTCCCCGCCGGCTCGAGCGGCCCCGCCGTCAGCTGGACGAGTACTTCGACGGCCGCCGCACGGCCTTCGACCTGCCGATGGACGTCCGCCGCCTGCCCGCCTTCCAGCGCCGTGTCCTCGAGGAGCTGGCGCGGGTGTCGTTCGGGGAGGTGACGACGTACGGCCAGCTTGCCGCCCGCCTCGGCCGGCCGACGGCGGCGCGGGCGGTCGGCGGCGCGCTGAACCGGAACCCGATCCCGATCGTCCTCCCCTGCCACCGCGTGATCGGGGCGAACGGGCGCCTCGTCGGCTACGCGGGAGGGCTCGAGCGCAAGCGGGCGCTGCTCCGGCTCGAAGGCGTCGCGGCCTGACGCGCGCCCCCGGGGATGCCTGAGATGCGGCTCAGCGTGCCTGCAGGTACACGCAGCGGCGCGGATCGCCCGGGAGGGGTGAGCTTCCCACCTTGACGACGACGAGGTTTCCGCCGCTCACCCCGATCTCGTCGCCGATCCCCGGAAGCGGGCCCGTCCTCGTGAGCAGGCTGTAGCCCGCGGGAGTCGGCACGAACAGGACGAAGGCGTCGCCCTCCGCCTCGTCGGACACCGCCTCGCGCTCGGCAGGCAACGGCTCGTCCGGCGTGGACGGGAGCGTCGCCCGCTCGGCGACGGCCGCCGGCTCGCCCCCGGCGGCCTTGCCGCGCAGCTCGCTCCGCGCCGCCGCGAGCCGCTGACGCAGGAGCTCGATCCCGCGCGGCGACTGCTCCTCCGCCTCTGCCGCTCGTTCTCGCGGCGCGCCGGCCGGCGGCTCGGGCGGCGGCTGCGAGGCGGTCGCGGACGCCTGCTGCTCCGCGAGCAGGAGCGCGAGCTGCTCGCGGTCGAGGTAACCCTCCTCGACGAGGATCTCTCCCAGGCTCCGGCCGGTCGCGAGGTGCGCCGCGAGCGCCGTTTCCAGCTGTTCCTCGTCGAGCAGCCCTCTGCGCACGACGAGCTCGCCGAGCGGCAGCGAGTCCGGAGCGGGATCCATGCGTGCAGTATGGCCGCTTCGCCCCCCGCAGCGGGAGCGTCAGGCGGGCAGCATCAGCCGGTAGCCCACGCCCCACTCGTTGAGGACGTACGGTGTCGCGCTCACCGCCGACAGCTTCCTGCGCAGCCGCGAGGCGTGCGAGTCGAGCGTACGGGTGCGCCCGAGCGATCGGAACCCCCACACCTCCCGCAGCAGCTCGTCCTTCGCGAACACCCGCGTCGGCTCGCTCGCCAGCTTGACGAGCAGCTCGTACTCTTTGGCGGGAAGCGCCAGACGGCGGCCGCGGATCGTGACGCATCGCGCCGCGCGGTCGATGACGAGCTCGCCTGCTTCCAGCAGCTGCCCCGGCGGCGGCGAGGCCCGCCTGAGCACGGCCCGGATCCGCGCCACGAGCTCGTCGTAGAGGAACGGCCGCGGCAGGAAGTCGTCCGCGCCGCGGTCGAACGCGCGCACGCGGTCGACGGCGTCGGCCTCCGCGCGGCCGAGCACGATCACCGGCACGTCGCGGTTCCACGAGCGACCGGGCTCGCCCTGGCGGAGGCGTCGGCAGACCTCGAGCTCCGTGCCGAGCAGGACGAGGTCGGGCCGCGCGCGCTCGGCGAGCTCGAGTGTTCCGTCTGCGTCCTCCGTCCGCACGACCGAGAAGCCGTCGTCTCGCAGGTGCCGCTCGAGGAAGAGCCCGGTCTCGGGCTCGGGCTCCGCGAGGAGAAGGGAGGAGGAAGACGGCATGGGGGCGACCGTAGCCGGGCCGATCTCCGCCGTCCAGATGTCCTTTCGCGCGGCTTTGTAACGAACCGTCTACAGCCGCCCGGAGCGGACCACGCCCCACAGCAGCCAGAGGCCGAGCACGCCCGAGATGGCGAAGCCGACGAGCGAGATCACGTGCAGGCCGATCAGGTGCGGGCCCGACTTCGCGAAGATCCCGATCAGGCTCGACCCGATCAGGCCGCCGGCGACGACGAGCGCGACCACGAGCCGGTTGAAGCCCTGCTCGAGCCTGGGCAGGAAGCCCTCGAGGCCCTTGTGGACGAAGCCGACCTCGAGCTGGCCGTCGCGCATCTGCTGGAGGAAGTCGTGCCACTGGTAGGGAGCTTCGCGCAGGACGAGCGCCAGCGAGCGGGCCTCCTTGCGGGCCTCGCCGAGCAGCCGCTGCGGCGTGTAGCGCTGTACGAGCAGGTCGCGCGCGTACGGCTTCGCCACCTCGAAGACGTTGAAGTCGGGGTAGAGCTCGACCCCGACCGAGCCGAGGGTGGCGATCGCCTTGTCGAGGAGGAGGAAGCGCGTGGGCAGCCGGAGGTTCATCGCGTAGATGAGCTGGAAGCCCTCGCGGATGAGCTGCAGCGGGTCGATCTCCGCCAGGCGGGCGCCGTAGTACCGGTCGTAGAGGTCGCGGAGGTAGGCGACGAACTCCTCCTCGCGGCGGCGGTCGTAGCGGACGCCGAGCTCGCCGAGCCGCTTCGGCAGCGCCTCGACGTGCTCCTGCGCGGCGTCGATGAACAGCCGCGTCAGCTTCGACATGTCGTCGTCGGACAGCTTCCCCGCCTGACCGAAGTCGACGATGCCGAGCCGCTCCGGGTGGCCGAGCACCAGCACGTTCGCCGGATGGGGGTCGGCGTGGAAGAACCCGTGGCGGAAGATCATCGTCATCCACGCCTCGGTCATCAGGTAGGCGAGCCGGCGGCGTTCCTCGAGCGTGTAGTCGCCCGGGTCGAGGTCGCGCAGCTGGACGCCCTCGATGAACTCGAGCGTCAACACGCGCGCGCGCGTGTAGCTCCAGACCACCTTCGGCACGTGCACGTGCGGGTGACCGACGAAGTTGCGGTGGAAGGTCTGCGCGTTGCGCGCCTCGTTGCGGTAGTCGAGCTCCTGGCGCAGCGAGCGCGCGAACTCGTCCACGAGGCCGCGCGCGTCGATGAAGTCGAGGGCGCGGACGCGCTCCTTCACGATCCTGCCCGCCTGGTAGAGGAGCGCGAGATCGGCCTCGATCTGGCGGGGCGCCGCCGGCCGCTGCACCTTGACCGCGACCCGCCGTCCGTTCGGGAGCACGGCCTCGTGCACCTGACCGATGGAGGCGGCCGCGATCGGCTGCCGGGCGAACTCCAGGAAGAGCTTCTCGATCGGCAGGCCGAGCTCGAGCTCGATCACCTCCTCGACCTGCGCGAACGGGAACGGGGTGACGCTGTCCTGCAGCTTGCGCAGCTCGAAGATGATGTCCGGCGGGACGACGTCCGGCCGGGTCGACAGGAGCTGCCCGAACTTGACGAACGTGGGGCCGAGCTCGTCGAACATCTCGCGCAGGTGCTGGCCGCGGTGCGAGACCTCCCCGTCCGCCGGGAGCATCTTGCCGTGCCAGGGCAGCAGGTCGGTCAGGCGGTGGCGCTCGAGGAAGTAGCCGAAGCCGTGGCGGACCGCGACCTGCGCGATCTCGGAGATCCGCCCCAGGTTGCGCGTCGCGGTGCGAGCCGCCATCGGCTCAGTGTTGCACGCCGACAGCGGGAGTTCCTGCCGCGCCCTGGCCCGGCTGGTACGGCTACGGACGCGCGGATGTCGCCTGCGAGCGTGACGAGTCCGTGCCGGCCGCCGGCGCGGCCGTCTGCGACCGCGCCCTCGCCCCCGCCTCCAGCTGGCTCTCGGCCAGCCGCAGCCGGTGCTCGAGCTGGGCCACCCGCAGCTCGAGCTCCTCGTACGTCTCGCGATTCACCAGCCCGAGCTGGTCGAAGAGCGACTGCAGGCTCACGCCTGCGCGCTCGGTCATCCGGGTCGCCTCGCCGCGCCAGCGGGCCATCGCCTCCTCGATCGTCTGCCGGACGTCGTCGCGGCGCAGCTCGCCCTGCCCTGCGAGATCGCGCGCGAGCTCTTCGGCGCGCTCGGCCGTCAGCGCCACCGCGCCGAGCCCGGCGAGCGCGAGACGCTCGAGCAGCTCGATCGGCGAGGACGGCTCGGGCTCGGCAGCCCGGGGCATCAGCGCGCGCGGCCGTGCGGCCGGGATCGGCGCCGCTGCCGCCGGCGCTCCCGCTTCGCCTGCGAGCGGGAGGTGGCGCCGTCGCCGGCAGGTGCAGCTAGCGAGGGAAGGACGACGGCCGGGCCGGGCTGCTCGCCGTCGTCGTCGGCTCCTCCGTTCGCCTCCGCGAGAGCAGCCACCGGCTCGGCGGCGACCGCACCGCCCACCCCGCGCTCGACGACGTCGGCGCCGAGGCGGCGGCGGAACTCCGGCTCGCGCTCCTTGAAGATCGTGAGCAGCGGCGCGGCGATGAAGATCGACGAATAGGCGCCCGAGATGATGCCGACGAGGAGGGCGAAGGCGAAGTCCTTGAGCGTGGCGCCGCCGAACAGGAGCAGGCTGCCGATCGGGAGCAGCGTGATGAAGGTCGTCGCCAGCGAACGGCGGATCGTCTCCCACAGCGAGACGTTGGCGATCGTCGCAAACGAGGCCCGCCGCATGCGCGGCACGTTCTCGCGGATGCGGTCGAAGATGATGATCGTGTCGTAGATCGAGTAGCCGAGGACGGTGAGCACGGCGGCGATCGTCGCCGTCGTCACCTCCCGCTGCGACAGCGAGTACACCCCGACCGTGATCGCGATGTCGTGCAGCATGGCCACGATCACCGGGATCGCGTACTTGAGGTCGAAGCGCAGCGCGATGTAGATCACGATCAGCGCCAGCGAGACGATGATCGCGAGGATGGCGGCGCGGGCGATCTGGCGGCTGAAGCTCGACGACACGGTCTTGATGTCGGGGACGCTCGAGCGCAGCTGGGTCTCCAGGCGCGAGGTGAGCGTGTTCTGCTGCTCCGTGGAGAGCGACTTCATGCGCAGCTGGAACTGCTTGTAGTTCTCGCTCCCTTTGGGGAAGGCGGGGCCCTTCCCCTGCACCTCGGCGTCCGAGCGGCCGATCGCGCTCGTCTGGTCGCGCACCTTCGACAGCGACACCGGCTGCGGCGTCTTGAAGCTGACCTGCGTGCCGCCCCTGAAGTCGATGCCGAAGTTGAGGCTCTGCACGCCGAGCGAGACGGCGCCGACGACGATGATCGCGCCCGAGATCGCGAACCACAGGTAGCGCCGGCGCATGAAGTCGATCTGCAGGAAGCGGCCGCGCTGCTCCTGCGACGCGCCGAGGAAGACGGGGTTGTCGAACCAGCGGAAGCCCGCCAGCAGGCCGAGCATCGCCCGCGTCGCCGCCACGGCGGTGACGAGCGAGATGACGGTGCCGATCAGCAGCATGAGCGCGAAGCCCTTGACCTGCGCCGTCGCCACCGCGAACAGGACGAGGGCGGTGATCGCCGTGACCACGTTCGCGTCCACGATCGTGTGGAAGCCTTTCTGGTAGCCGGTCGCGATCGCGGAGCGGACGGACTTCCCGAAGCGCACCTCTTCCTTGATGCGCTCGAAGATGACGACGTTCGCGTCGGCGGCGACGCCGATGGTGAGGATCAGGCCGGCGAAGCCGGGCAGCGTCACGGTCACGTTCAGGAGCAGGACGGCCGCGTACAGGAAGGCGGCGTAGATGGCGAGGCCGGCGACGGCGATGACGCCCAGGAAGCGGTAGAGGACGAGCAGGAAGAGCGCGACGATGAGCAGGCCGACGATGGCCGCCGTCTTGGCCTGCCGCAGCGAGTCGGCGCCGAGCGTCGAGGAGACGTCGGTGCGCTCGACCTGCTTGAAGGAGACGGGCAGGGCACCCGTCTGCAGGACGAGCGCGAGGTCCTTTGCCTCCTTCAGCGAGCCGATGCCGGTGATCTGCGCGCCGCCGGAAATGCCGTTCGAGAGCGTCGAGTCGGTGTAGTCGATCTGCGGCGACGAGCGCATGTCGTCGTCGAGCACGATCGCGAAGTGCTGCGGCCTGCCACGCTGCTGGCCACGCTCGTACAGGCGGCGCGTCACGTCCTGGAAGGCCCGGTCACCCTTGCCGGTGAAGGCGATACGCACGATCGGCTGGCCGAGCTGGTCGAAGTCCTGCTGCGTCCCGCTCGCCTTCAGCTCGCTCCCCGTCAGCTCCGGGATACCCTTCGCCGGGTCGTGCTTGAACAGGTAGTAGGTGGTGATGTTCGGCGGCACCGGCGAGCCGATGCAGAACGTGTCCGTCGACTTGGGGCCGCCGCAGGTGACCACCACCGTGTGCTCCGGAACCGCCAGGATCGTGTAGCTCGCCGGGTTCGCCGCCGACCTCGGCCCCGGCTTCTTCGTCCCCAGCTTGCGCCTGGCGGCGGCGACGAGCTGGTCGCGCAGCCGCACGAGCGTCGACTTCGAGCTCTCCGGCCCGCCGTTTCGGACGAGCGACGTGTTGTGGAACAGGTAGTAGGCCGACGGCGTCCCGTGTTGCGCCTTCGCCTGCTCCGGCGAGAGCAGCTTGAACAGGCTCGTCAGCCCGATCGGGTTGCCCTGCGCGTCGATCGACGGCCCCGTCAGGTCCGCCTCCAGGTCGTACAGCTCGAGCTGCGCCGTCTGCCCGATGATCTTCGCCGCCGCCGCCGGATCGTGCACTCCGGCCAGCTGGATGACGATCTGGTTCGGCTCCTGCTTGCGGATCTCCGGCTCGGACACGCCCAGCTTGTCGATCCGGTCGCGCATGATCGAGACCGAGCGGTCGAGGTCGGAGCTCGTCAGCGTGTGGCCTTTCGGCGGCACCGCCTCCAGCACCACCTCGAGGCCGCCGCGCAGATCGAGGCCGAGCGTGGCGCTGCGGTGCGCAGGAGAGCCCGGAACCTCCAGTAGCAGCGCCCCGATCAGGGCGGCGAGGATGACTCCGAGCAGGAACAGGTGTCGGCGGCGGTCGCGCAACGCTCGGCGCCAGATTACCTGGCCGCGGCGCGACCCGAGTCGCCGCGGGCGGCCGGCTCCTGCTCGCCGGACGCGGCGCTCCCGGTCTCGTCGATCGTCGTCACCGCGGCGACCGCACGGCGGTCGAGCCGCACGTCCACGCCCGGGGCGATCTCGACCGTCAGCTCCTCGTCCTCGACCGCGCGGACGGTGCCGTGGATGCCGCCCGCGGTGATGATCTCGTCGCCCGGCTGGAGGAGCTCGATCAGCTCCAGCAGCCGCTCCACCTGCTGGCGCTGCCGGCGCCGCTGCGGCACCACCCACACGAACCAGAGCAGGAGCAGGAGGACGATCAGGACGGCGACGGCGACGATCGACACGGCATCTCCTCCGTTTCAGCCGGCCGACCCGGCCAGCTCCTGCCAGGCGGCGAGGCCCGCCAGCACCTCGCGCTTGAAGTCTGCCAGCCTGCCCGCCTCGATCGCCGCCCGGGCGCCCGCCGTCAGCTGTACCAGGTAGCGGAGGTTGTGCAGGGTGACGAGGCGCAGACCGAGGAGCTCGTGCTGCGTGACGAGGTGGCGCAGGTAGGCGCGCGAGAAGCGGCTGCAGGCCGGGCAGCCGCACGCCTCGTCGAGGGGGCGCGGGTCGCGGGCGAAGCGGGCGTTGCGTAGGTTCAGGCGGCCGAGACGGGTGAGGGCGGTGCCGGTCCGGCCCATTCTCGTCGGCAGCACGCAGTCGAACATGTCGATCCCGCGCTCGATCACCTCCAGGATGCCGGCGGGATCGCCGATGCCCATGAAGTAGCGGGGTCGCTCCGGCGGCAGGAGCGGCGCGCAGGCGGCGACCGTGTCGAGCATGTCCTCCCGCCGCTCCCCCACGCTCAGCCCGCCCAGGGCATGGCCGTCGAAGCCGAGCGAGACGATGTCCTCGATCGCGCGCCGGCGGAGCTCGAGGTCCGTTCCGCCCTGGGCGATGCCGAAGAGGAGCTGCCCCGGGGGACGCGGCGCGGCCGCCTGGCGCCTGGCCCACACAGACGTGAGGCGGACGGCGCGCTCCGCCTCCCCGGGGGGCGCCGTCCCGGGCGCGCACACGTCCAGGCACATGGCGACGTCGGAGCCGAGCTCCGCCTGGATGCGTGCGACGCCCTCGGGCGTGAAGCGCGCCGCTTGCCCGTCGTAGACGGAGCGGAAGGTGACGCCCTCCTCGTCCACGCGCAGCAGCGTGTCGGCGAGGGAGAAGACCTGGAAGCCGCCGGAGTCGGTGAGGATCGGGCCGTCCCAGCCCATGAAGCGGTGCAGGCCGCCGAGCTCGGCGATCGCGGCGGCGCCGGGGCGGAAGTGGAGGTGGTACGTGTTGCCGAGGACGATCGCCGCGCCGAGCGAGCGGAGCTCGCGGGGGTCGACCCCCTTCACCGTCGCCTTCGTCCCGACCGGCATGAACACCGGCGTCGGCACGTCCCCGTGGGCGGTGTGGAGGACGCCGGCGCGCGCCTCGCCGTCGGTCGCGGTGACGGTGAACGCGCTCACGCGCTCGCCCGGCGCTCGAACCAGCGCTGGATCTCCTCCGCCGCCCGGCGGTCCGTGTCGGTGTCCGGCCCGAGCCCCAGCTCGTGCGCGCGGATACGTCCCAGCTCGCCCGTCAGCGCACGGAGCGGCGCGCTGCTGACGAGCAGGGTGGCGATCCGGGTCGCGTGCCACGAGCGTTCGCCGTCGTCGGCGTCCCGGAGTGGCGGCCAGGCGTCGCCGAGCACGTCGCGGAGCTCGCGCTCGCCGCCCTCGCGCCAGAATGCCCGCCACTCGTTCGCGCTGCGCGGTCTCACCCGCTCAGCATGCCCGAGCGACGACTCGGGCGCTGAGACGACCCGAGGCCCGGTGTCGACGACCCGCTCGGACGCGGCTCGGCGGGCGGCTCAGCGGATCAGCATCGCGTCGCCGAAGGAGTAGAAGCGATACCGCTCGGCGATCGCGAGCCGGTACAGCTCGCGCGTCTTCTCGACCCCTGCGAACGCCATCACCAGCGCGAGCAGGGTCGTCCGCGGCAGGTGGAAGTTCGTCAGCAACGAGTCGACCCGGCGGAACTCGAACCCGGGCGTCACGAGCAGCTCCGTCCGCCCGCTGAGCGGCGCCCCCCGCGCAAGCGACTCGAGCACCCGGACGGTCGTCGTCCCCGTCGCGAGCACCCGTGGGGCCGAGCGGATGCGCGCCCACGCCTCCGGCTCGACCGTGTACCGCTCGCCGTGCAGCCGGTGCTGCTCGAGCGTCGGCGCCGTCAGCGGTCGGAACGTATCCAGGCCGACGTGCAGCGTCACCCGGACGATGTCGAGGCGTGCGACGAGCGACGGCGTGAAGTGGAGGCCGGCGGTCGGAGCGGCCGCCGACCCGGGCTCGCGCGCGAACACCGTCTGGTAGCGCTCGGGGTCGGCGAGCGGCTCCGTGATGTAGGGGGGAAGCGGCATCTCGCCGTTGGGTTCGCCGGCGAGGAGCACGCGCCAGCGCCCCCCGCCGAGCGGCTCGACGAGCTCGACGGGCCCCAGCCGCATGCCCGGTCGAAGGCGCGCCGACGGCCGCGCGAGGGCCTCCCAGACGCCGTCTGCGAGCGACTCCAGGAGAAGCACCTCGGCTGCGCCTCCGCCGGGCCGCCGCAGGGCGAGCCGCGCCGGGACGACGCGCGAGTCGTTCACGACCACGAGCTCTCCTGCCTCGAGCTCCTGCGGCAGGTCCGTGAAGAGCCGGTGCCGGACACGATCGCTCGCGCGGTCGTAGACGAGCAGCCGGGAGGCGTCTCGCGGCTCCGCCGGCCGCTGCGCGATCAGCTCCGGCGGGAGGTCGTAGTCGAGCTCCGAGGAGTCCATCCGGCCCCCACGCTATCGTCGGCGTCCGTGGACGACGCCGCACCCCCGCCGGTGGACGACCGGATCACCGCCGCCATCCGCGACGGCGTGCGCGCCGAGGCGGCCCCGGTCGGGCGTCAGCTCGCCGAGATGCGCGGGCTGAGCGGCCGGGCGATCCGCCACCTCGAGCGGATCGAGCAGGATCTCCGCTCGGAGCGCGCCGCCCGGCTCGACGACCTCGCGGTGCTCGTGGAGCTGATCACCGCCGGCTGGCGGAGCGTGGACGAGCGCCTCGCCCGCATCGAGGAGCTGCTGGGGGGCGACGAGCGGCTCGACCTCCTCCCTCTCGAGCGGCGGCACGCCGACGCTGCGTAGGCCGGCGCGGCGGCTCGTCGACCTCGACGACCTCCATCGCGGCGGACAGAACGGCCTGGCGCGCCAGCGGGTGGTCGAGCGGCTCAGGCGCCGCTCGCCGGCAGCACGAGCTGGAAGCGACTGCCCTTGCCCGGCTCCGTCTCCAGCTCGATGCGCCCGCCGAGGGCGAGCGCCAGCTCGCTCGCGATGGCCAGCCCGAGCCCGGTGCCACCGCCGTCCTGCGAGTAGAAAGGCCGGAAGATCCGGTCGCGGTCCTCCGCCCTGATCCCCGGCCCCGTGTCGCCGACCGCCACCGCGACCGTGCCGTTCTCGGCCGAGAGCGCCAGGTCGATGCGACCGCCGTCGGGCGTCCAGCGGAACGCGTTCGCGAGCAGGTTGGAGATCACCTGCAGGACGCGGTCGCCGTCGCTGACGATCACGGGCCGCGCGCCGATCTCGCAGCGGTAGTCGATCCCGCGCCGCCTCGCCTCCTCGCCGAACGAGGCGTAGGCCTGGTCGAGCAGGCGGGCCATGTCCACCTCCTCGCGCAGGACCGTGAACCGGTGCGCGTCCAGCTTGGCCAGGTCGAGGACGTCGCCGACCAGCCGCTCGAGCCGCGCCGCCGAGGCGGCGATCACGTCGAGCGACTCCGACTGCGCCGCCGGGTCGTCGATCAACCCCTCGCGCATCGCCTCCACGTGTCCGCGGATCGCCGTCAGCGGCGTTCGCAGCTCGTGCGACACGGTCATCAGGAAGTTGCGCTCGCGCGCCTCGGCCTCGCCGAGGCGCGCGGCCATCTCGCCGAACCGTTCGGCGAGGTGACTGATCTCGTCCCCGCCGCCGGGCCGAGGGATGGCGACGTCGTAGCGGCCACGCGCGATCTCGTCGGCCGCGTGGGAGAGGCCGAGCACGGGCCTGGCGATGCGTCGCGACGCGTACCAGGCGAGACCGGCGGCGACGAGCAGCCCGCCGAGGATGGAGACGCCGAAGAACTTCATCAGCGTCAGCCACGTCTCCTGCAGCTCCGTCTTCCGCTTCGCGATCACGAGCACGCCGAACGTCGTCCCGGAGATGTCGAGCGGGCTGGCGACGGCGATCAGCGGCCTGCCGCCGGGGGGCGTGAAGTCGAAGGTGGCCGTGTGGCCGGAGAGGACGCGGGCGCGGTCGAACTTCGCGCGCGCCTCGCGCGGCAGCTTGCGCAGGTGCACCGACTGTCCGGGGAAGAGCGGCGCGCCGAAGTAGAAGATCTGGTCGCCGGTCGCCTTCTCGAGCTGCGTCGGCTCGATCGCCGGCGCCTGGCTCCCGCGGTCGCTGGTCGCGTTCGCCTGATCGACGAGCAGCTCCGCCAGCCCCGAGGCCTCCCGCCGGAGCTCCTTCAGCGACTGCGAGCGGGAGTAGCCGGAGAGAAGCTGGAAGGCGATCGCCGCCGACACGATCCCGGCCACGGCGATGCCCGCCAGGAACAGGGCCGGCAGCCGGAAGCGCAGGGAGCGCAGCACGTGCGGCTCCTACGCGGGCGCGGCGTTCTTCGCAGGCGAGACCTTGTAGCCGACGCCCCAGACGGTCACGATCGGCGAGGCGTCGCCGAGCTTCCGGCGGATCTGGCGAACGTGGACGTCGACCGT
>Ga0070741_10006027_pt1 | contig 26351 bp, 26 predicted proteins | sample Coa_R1_4_FD_66440 | JGI IMG/M metagenome (GOLD analysis project Ga0070741, IMG submission 66440) | Surface soil microbial communities from Centralia Pennsylvania, which are recovering from an underground coalmine fire - Coalmine... | ecosystem: Environmental > Terrestrial > Soil > Unclassified ... | reverse complement strand
CAACACGGCCGAGATGGGCGTGGGGCCCTCGGCATGGGCATCGGGCAGCCAGGCATGCAGCGGCGCCAGGCCGACCTTGGTGCCGTAGCCCAGCATCAGGAACACGAAGGCCACGTTGAGCAGCTCGGGCGACAGCCCGCCGGCCTTCTCGACGAGCGCCGTCCACACCATGGCGTCATGGCCCTCGCCCAGCACGGGGCGTGCCGCCATGTAGACGAGGATGGTGCCGAACAGCGCGAGTGCGATGCCCACGCTGCCGAGGATGAAGTACTTCCAGGCCGCCTCGATCGCCGCCTCGGTGCGGTAGATGCCGACCATCAGCACCGTGGTGAGGGTGGCCAGCTCGATGGCGACCCACATCAGGCCGATGTTGTTGGCGGTGAGGCCGAGGTTCATGGCGAACATCAGCGTCTGGTACATGGCGTGGTAGAAGCGCAGGTAGCGAGGCGCCAGGTGGCCGCTATCCAGCTCGTAGCCGATATAGCTCGCGCTGAAGGCGCTGGTGGTAAAGCCGACGAACGTACCGAGCACGACGAACGTAACGTTGAGGTCGTCGACGAACAGGTAGCCGCTGGGCGCCGGCCGCTCCACCAGCAGCGAGAGCGCGGCCAGGAAGGTCAGGAACGCCGCCAGCACGTTGAGGCGTGCGCTCAGCCAATAGCCCGGCAGCAGGGCGAGCACGGCGGCCGCCCCGGCCGGGATGGCCAGGATCGCCGTCAAGGGCCCGATGGGCAGGGAGGCGAGAATGCTCGTCGTCACTGCCGCTCCCCCCGGAACTCGTCGAGCGCGGCGACGTCGACGGAGTCGAACCGCTCACGGATGCGGAACAGGAACACGCCGATGACGATGAACGCCACCAGCACCGAGAACGCCACGCTGATCTCCACCACCAAGGGCATGCCCTTGGCGCCCGTGGCAGCCAGGATGAGGCCGTTCTCGAGCGACATGAAGCCGATAATCTGGCTCACGGCGTTGCGTCGTGTCACCATCATCATGAGCCCGAGCAGCACCACGGACAGGGCGAACGCCAGATCCTCGCGCGCGAGCGGATCCGCACCGGCGGCAGCTTTGAGCATTACCACCATCGACAGGGCCACCAGCCCCATTCCGGCCAGCATGGTCGGGCCGATGCCGACCACCGTCTCGATCGTGCGATGAATGCCGAGCCTCACGACCATGCGCCGCAGCGCGATCGGGATGACGAGCGCCTTGAGCACCAGGGCGATCAGCGCCGTGACAAAGAGGTGCGGCGCCGCCTGTACGTAGCCCTGCCACGCGACCGAGGTGGAGAGGACAACGGCGTGGAGGGCGAACACGTTGAGGAGGCCGAACATGCGATCCTGATAGAGGAGCGCGAAGCTCAGAAGAACCAGGCCGCCGGCCAGCACGTGCGCGACGTCGAGGGAGAGCCCGTACATCAGAAGCTCCGCGACATGAAGCGCAGGAGCGTGCCGAGCAGGCCGAGCATGAGCGCGATCCCGAGAAAGTCGGGCACGCGGAACACGCGCATCTTGGCAATCGAGGTCTCGAAGAACGCGAGCAGGAAGCCGCCCGCGAACAGCTTGATCAGATACGTGATGCCGCCGACCGCATAAGCCCCCAGGCTGCTCTCGGCCGGGGCGAGGCCCCACGGGCAGAAGATGCAGGCGATGAGCGAAATGTAGAGCAGCAGCTTCACCGCTGCCGCCAGCTCGATCATGGCGAGGTGCCGGCCGGAGTATTCGAGCACCATCGCCTCGTGCACCATGGTAAGCTCCAGGTGCGTCGCCGGGTTGTCCACCGGAATGCGCGCGTTCTCGGCAATGGCGACGATGATGAGCGCGACGAGCGCCATCCCGAGCGAGACGCGCAGGCTGCCATGCGTGAGCATCACGTCGGCGATGGCCGAGAGCTGCGTGGAGCCCGCGAGCAGCGCGAGCGTGAACGCGATCATGATCATCGCCGGCTCGGCGAGCGAGGCGAACATCATCTCGCGGCTCGAGCCTATGCCGCCGAAGCTCGTGCCCACGTCCATGCCGACGAGCGCCAGAAAGAAGCGGGTCGAGCCGAGCAGGGCCGTGATGGCGATCAGGTCGGCGGTCCAGCTGAACAGCAGCCCGGTGGCGAAGGTCGGAACGAGCGCTGCCGCCACCCAGGTGGCGGCGAAGATCATGTAGGGGGCGCTGCGGAAAAGCCACGAGGCGTTCTCGGCGACCACCGCCTCCTTGCGGATGAGGCGAAGCAGATCCCGATAGGGCTGCAGCAACGGCGGCCCTTGACGCCGGAGCATGCGTGCCTTGGCCTTGCGCGTGAAGCCGAGCAGCAGCGGTGCCAGCGCAAGCACGATGGTCATCTGCAGCCCCTGCAGGGCAAGTTCTCGGATCAGGTCCATATCGACAGCACGAGCAGGAGGACGACGAGGGCGGCGAACACCAGGCTCAGATATTGGCGGATGGTGAGAAACTGCAGGTAGTTGAGCTTCTCGGTGGCGAACGAGACCCAGCCGGCGAGCGGCGCAAAGAGCGCGTCCCACACGACGTCGTGGAGCGTGACGGTGAGGTGTGCGGGGGCGCCATCCCCCGGCGGCGGCATCACAACGCGCTCACGCGCCCGGAACACCATGGGCCCGAACACGCGCCGCAGCGGCTGGGCGAAGCTGTCGGCGGTGTACTGCGTGACCGGGCTGGGATCGGGGAACCCGCAATCCCAGGCCGGGCCGCGGCGCACCGCGCGCGAGGCGAAGCGGTGGATGATCTCGATGGTGATGAGCGTCGAGACGGTGATGAACACGAAGAAGAGCAGCCCGTTGTAGGAATTGCGGCTTTCGGTCGCCGGCACGATGGACAGCCAGGCGATGGTGCGCTGGGGCGGCATCGCCTGCCCTACCAGCGGCTGCGCGACGGGTGCCACGGCGTCGATCACGAGGCCGGGCAAGATGCCCACCAGCAGGCACATGGCGAGCAGCAGCCCCATTGTCGTGCGCGAGTAGAGATCGATCTCGTTTGAGTCGCTCGCCGCCGGCGAGCGCGGGCGGCCGAGGAACGCAATCCCGTAGAGGCGAACGAAGCATGCCCCCGACAGCGCGGCGCCCAGCGCCAGCATGGCACCGACTGCCGGCACCAGCATCTTCAAGCCCCACTGGGGCAGCTCCGGGCTCAACAGCACGGCCTGGAAAACCAGCCACTCCGAGACGAAGCCGTTGAGGGGCGGCAGGGCAGAGATGGCGAGGCAGCCGCCGAGCACCAGGAACGCCGTCTGCGGCATGGTCCGGATCAGGCCGCCGAGCTTCTCGATGTCGCGCTCGCCGGTGGCGCTCAGCACGGCTCCGGCCCCAAAGAACAGCAGGCTCTTGAACAGGGAGTGATTGAGGACGTGCAGCAGGGCCGCGGTGAACGCCAGTGCCGCCGCCGCGAGCATGCCGTTGGCCTTGAAGGCCAGCGCCAGCCCCAGGCCGATGAAGACGATGCCGATGTTCTCGATCGTGCTGCAGGCGAGGAGACGCTTGAGGTCGCGCTGCAGGACGGCGCTCAGCACGCCGAGGACCGCCGTGACGGCCCCGACGCTCAGCACCAGGACGCTCCACCACCAATCGGTCGCGCCCATCAGATCGAAGACGATGCGCACGAAGCCGTAGATCGCGACCTTGGTCATCACCCCGCTCATCAGGGCGGAGACGTGGCTCGGCGCCGCCGGATGGGCGAGCGGTAGCCACACGTGCAGCGGCACCAGGCCTGCCTTCGAGCCGGTCCCGATCAGCACCAGCACAAGGACGACGCCGGGAAGGCCAACCGCGGCGGACCTGATGCCGGCGAACGCATAGCTGCCGGCACCGCCCGCGAGCAGGCCGAAGGCGAGCAGCAGGGTGAGGGTCCCGAACCCCGCCATGATGATGTAGATATAGCCGGCCCTCCTGTTGTCGGGATCGTGGTGATGCGACATCACCAGCGCCCAGGAGGACAGCGACATGAACTCCCACGCTACCAGGAAGCTGAAGGCGTCGGCCGCCAGCATCACGAGGTTCATGGCTCCAAGGAACGCGGGATAGAACGGCAGCACCCGGCCCGGGGCCTCCTCGTGCGTACCGTAGCCGATGGCATAGAGGCTCGCGGCGGCGCCACCCAGGTTGGCCACCACAAGGAAGAACGCCGAAAGCGCATCGATGCGGAAGCGCGCGCCGATCCAGGGCAGGCCGATGGGAAGCAGCAGCTCGTCCCCGGCTCCTGCCCACGCGCCCAGCAGCGTCCCGCCGGCGATCCCCAGCAGGGCGATGCAGACAACGAGGCATATACCGTAGACGATGTGGCTGCCGGCCCGCAGTCCATGCACAACTGCGCCCAGCGGGCTCGTGCCCAGCAGGACGGCAACGCCTGCGAGCGCCAGCGCAACCGGCATGAGCCCTCACCTTCCCCTTGTGCAGCCGCCACCGTCGGCCGCGGAAATCACGTCCGCCGGGCTATCCTTCGCGCTGCGGCGAGACTCAGCTCAATTGGACGAGGCCCCCCGCTTAGCAGCCAGCGCCCATTGCAGCAAGGGGACCAAGCGACGCTCAGGGGGCCCGCCGTGGTGCGAGCCAGACCCCGCGGCGCCGCCTGCCTCGGTCCGGCCGCGGATGGCAGCTAGAAGCGTCCTCCGTTACGATCCCTCTTAGGGGCCGGACGGAGGGCGGAATGCGTCGAGTGCTTTTCTTGCTTGCTGGCCTTTGCGCCATGGTCGCGGCAAGCGTGCCCGCGCCTGCCGAGACGCGCGTGGCGCTGGTCGTCGGCAACAGCGCCTACCGCAACACCACGCCGCTCGCCAATCCGCTGAATGATGCCCGGGACATGACGGGCGCACTGCGGTCCGTGGGCTTCGACGTGGTCGAAGCGCTCGACGCCGACAAGCGCAAGCTGGATGGGGCCATGCGGGCTTTCACCGACAAGCTCGTCGGTGCCGACATCGCGCTCTTCTTCTACGCGGGTCACGGCCTGCAGGTGGGCACGGAGAACTACCTAGTGCCGGTCGATGCCAGGCTCGAGCGGGAGCGCGATCTCGAGTTCGAGGCGGTGAAGCTCGACTTCGTGCTCCGCCAGATGGAGATCGACCGGGAGGGCAAGACGACCATCGTGATCCTCGACGCCTGCCGCGACAATCCGCTGGCCCGCAATCTCGCGCGCTCGATGGGCACGCGCTCAATTGCCGTCGGGCGCGGCCTCGCCCCCGCCTCGACCGGGCTCGGGACGTTCATCGCCTACTCGACGCAGCCCGGCAACGTGGCCCTCGATGGGCAGGGGCGCAACTCGCCGTTCACCTCGGCGCTCGTCAAGCACATGGGCGTCAAGGGCCGCAACCTGCCTGCCACCATGATCGAAGTGCGCAAGGACGTCGTGGCGGCCACCGACGGCAAGCAGGTGCCGTGGGACCACTCGGCTCTGACGGGCGACTTCTATTTCGTCCCGGGCGTCGCCGCGTCGGCACAGGGGAGCGTGGCGCCGGCGCCGGCCGGAACGGCGGCAGACTTCGCGGCGCTGCAGGAGCGCCTGAGGAAGCTGGAGGAGGAGGCGAAGAGGCGGGAGGCCTCGGCCAGCCCGGTTGCGCCGCCGGCCACTGGCTCCGTGCCGCCGGTCACGCCGAAGCCCGCGATCGGCAAGGAGGCGTCCGGCTTCCAGATCGAGGAGAACGTCCGCATCGACGGGCTCAAATACAGCGATGAGCGTCAGCCGAGCCCCGCGGCCTGCAGGGAGGCGTGCGAGCAGGACGCGCGTTGCGTCGCCTACCAGCACGGCCGCCGCTCGCCGATGATGGGGCAATGCCAGCTTTTCTCGCGCATCGACGCGCGGCACGAGGACCCGGGCTGGCGCTCGGGCATCCGCGTCGAGGCCGCCATGCCCGCCGAGGCCTCCGCACGAGCTGCCCCCAAGCGCCCCGCCGTCAGGATCGGCGCGCCGCTCAGCCGCAAGGAGCAGGGCTTCGACATCTACGAGGGTGTGGCGATCATGGGCGAGCAGCTCAAAATGAGCGCCACCGACTCGAGCGCGGGCTGCCAGGCCGTCTGTCGCAACACGCCCGGCTGCGTCGCCGCCACCTACAACGACTTCTTCCGTGGCAAGAACGTCGCTTGCCTCGTCTACCGCAGCGTCACCGACACCATGCGGGCGCCCACCTCGACGCTGATGGTGCGGGGGGAATGATGCCGCCGCGCGTTAGGTTGGACTGGCTCAGACCTCGGCGTCCTGTCACACGCTCCGCCCGCGTCCTGAGCCTGTCGAAGGACGCGCCGCACGTGCCAGCCGTGCTTCGACAAGCTCAGCACGGGGTTGGAGCGTGCAGCAAGACACACCGGGCGGCGGCTCAAGCCTTACGCTCATGGGTATGATGCCGCAGGGCGCTTGCCCCGGTCGATCGGTGACGACCGGCTCCCCTCACTTCGCCCTTGCCGATGATGGAGCGGGAGGTACGGTCATGATCTGCTCCTCGCGCAGGCTGCGCACCAGCCAGAATGACGAAAGCCCTACCAGCGCACCGCAGACCGCCAACGCGAAGGACGCGATGTAGCTGCCGGTGATCTCGAACAGCAGGCCCGAGCCCCAGGACCCGAACGCGGCACCCAGGCCGTGCGCGACGGAGAGGCTGCCATAGACCGCGCCGACGCCCCCGGGAAACAGGATGGCAACCATGGCGACGATGATCGGCCCCCGGGCACCCTGCATCAGGCCGAAGAAGAACACGAAGGCGTAGACCAGCAGCAGCGATGGCCACAGCGTGACGAGCGAGAGGGAAACGATGCCGGTGATCGTCGACAGGTAGGTGAACGTGGCCGTTTGCTTGCGGCCGAACCGGTCCGACAGCCAGCCGACGCCGATGATGCCGAAGGCGGAGAGCATGCCGGCCAGCCCGAACGCGCTCGCCGCCACCAGCGGATTGAAGCCGCGCTCGATGAGGTAGGCGACCGAGTGCGGCATGACGCTGTAGGCGGCAAGCGAGGTGGCGAGATAGGCCAAGAACAATCCCCAGAACGCGCTGGTGCGCAGCGCGCTGCCGATAGTCCACGGCCGCGTGGCGCCGCTGGCCGCCGCGGTGCGCAGCGAGCGCCACTGCGTCGAGCCGGCGGTCATGCGGCCGAGCGGCAGCAGCATGACCAGCGGCAGGGCAAGCAGCACGCCCGCGCCCAGGATGCGGTGCGTCAGGCGCCAGTCGTATCTGTCGAGCAACACCTGCGTCAGCGGCGGGAGCACGAGCATTCCCGCACCGATGGCGGCGTAGGGCAGCGACATGATCGCGCCGATGCGGCTGGTGAACCAGCGGCTGAGCAGCGCCGAAGCCACGATCATGCCGAGCGCCGCGGCGCCGAGCCCGCCCATCAGCCCCACCGCCAGCAGGTAATGCCACAACTCGGTCGCCGAGCCGGCGAGAAAGTAGCCGAGGCCGAGGCTCGCAAGGCCGCAGCCGTAGGCGATGCGCGCGCCGAACCGGTCGATCAGCTGGCCGGCCAGCGGTCCCGACACGCCGTAGGCCAGCATGTAGACGGAATACGTGAGCGTGATCTGCGGCCGCGTGACGCCCAGGCCCTTCTGCACGGGCAGCAGGAAGACCGCGAACGTCTCGGGCACCCCGCGGGCGATGAGGTTCATGGCGAAGGTGAGAGTGACGAGCGTGTAGAGAAAGGCCCGGCCCGTCTCTGCGCTCGTGTTGCCCAGCTGGTCGATGCCCTGTGCCACCAGTCGTTCCTGCGGCTTCCGCGCGGCCTTCAGATGCGCCGGAAGCGCGCCATCGCCGCCGTGAACGTCAATCCCTTGGCGAGCTCGGCCGCGGCCTGCGCGTCGTCGCGCGCGTAGCGCTCCGAAAGCTCCGCCACCTTGGCTGCATGCTCGGCAGGAACGCACACCACGCCCGAGCCGTCCGCGACGATCACGTCGCCGGGCCGCACCCGCACGTCCCCGCACGCGACCGGCTCATTGATGCCTGTGATCGCGAGCCGCGTGCGTCCGGTGAGCGGCGTCATGTGCCGGGCGAACACGGGGAAGTGGTGCTCGATCATCTCCTCGCGGTCGCGCACGCCGCCGTCGGCCACCAGCCCGGCGACACCCTTCGTCTTGGCTGCCAGCGTGGCGAGCCCGCCGAACGTCGAGACGCAATGCCCGCCGTTGTCGATCACCAGCACGTCGCCCGGCTGCGCCGCGTCGATCATCTGGCCGACCTTGAAGTCCTCGGACGTGAAATCGCCGCGCCGGCCGGTGATCTGCCGCACGGTCACGGCGCGTCCGCAGCAGCGCGTGCCGGGCACCATCTGCGCCAGACCGGCGAGCACGCCCTCGAAGCCGACATCGTCCAGCGCGTTGGCGATGGTCGGTGTCGCGAGCCCCTTGAACTTCTCGAGGATGTCGTCGGAAACGCGCATGGTCTTGCTCCGCCGCGGGCTCGGTGGGTCGTCGCCGGGCTAGGCACCCCGGAAACGAAGTCGTATCGTCCTGCCGCTCGATGCACAACCAACGGCGCCGCATGCGTGCAATCCCCCAAGCTCTGTGCTTGGCCTTCGCGTTGGCCCTGCTCGCCCTCGGTACTCCTGCGGCGGCAGCCACCTGCGCCGCACAGCCCGTCAGCGCGCGCGGCGATCCCTCGCGGTTCGAGGTGCTGGCAAAAGCCAAGGCGCGAGGCAACTGGCGGGCCAAGGTGCGGGCCATGCCGGCGCTGGGCGCCGCCTATGCCGATTTCAACAAGGCGCAGGGAGCGGACTACCGCTGTAGCGAGGCGGAGGGCCGGTACGTCTGTACGGCTGTTGCCCACCCCTGCCGGGACTGACCGCGTGGTCCAGAAGTGTCGCCGGAGAGCCTCAGGGCTCCCCCATGTCGTCGCGCAGCGACAACGCGCTGGTCGCGCCGCCGGCCATATTGTGCTTTTCTGCAGAATCATTGGACTTGGCCTGTGGGGATGGTGCCCCGCCAAGGAGCGTGCGCGCCGCTTGGGGGAAATCATGAGGATCACGCTGGCGATCTGCCTCTGCGTTGCGGGAGCCACCCTGGCGGGGACCTCGGAGCTCAAGGCCGAGGACGCATGCCCGGCGAACTCCCTCGGAGTCTCCCGGACGGCCGAGGTGGATACGACCGGCGGGCCGTGGTTCGGCGAGCCGCATGGCAACCGCGACTTCCTCGCACCCGGTGAGGTTGTCCTGACCTTCGATGATGGTCCCGTGCCGCGCTATACGCGCCCGATCCTGGCCGCGCTCGCGGCGCAGTGCACCAAGGCGACGTTCTTCATGGTCGGCGAGATGATCGCCGAGTACCCTGATGGGGTGCGCGAGGTCGCCGCGGCCGGCCACACGATCGGCACGCATACCTGGACTCACCACAATCTCAAGCGCTTGTCGGAGGAGCAGGGCAAGGCGCAGATCGAGTCGACCATCGCCGCAGCCGAGAAGGCGGCGGGCCAGCCGATCGCTCCCTTCTTCCGCTACCCGTACTTGAGCGATACGCCTGCGATCGTGGCGTATCTGCAGAGCCGCAACATCGGCCAGTTCGCCATCGACGTGGATTCATTCGATTGGCGCACCCGGAGCCCTTCGCGAGTCGTCCAGACGGTGATGGCTGGGCTCGAGCGCCGGGGTCGAGGCATCATCCTCTTCCACGACATCCACGCCTCCACGGTGCAGGCGTTGCCGGAGCTGCTCTCTCAGCTGAAGGCCAAAGGCTACAAGGTCGTGCATCTGCGGCCCAAGACCCCGGTCGTTGCCATCACCAGCTATGCGGTGCCGACCAAGGAGTCGATGCGGGAGGGGAGGCCCAGGGCCTCCCACCGTCACGGCGTCACGCGCGTGAAGGCAACGCGCCGTTCCGCGCAGTGGTCGGTCTGGTAAGCATCCTGTCGCACGAGGGCCGGGACGGATGATGGGAGTCTCCTCTCAGCGCACGAATTGGTAGCGGAAGCGCTCCCCGTCGGCCGCGACCCGCCCGACGGTCGGGCTCGGAAAGTGGATCGGCAGCACCAGCGTGCTGGTGTCGGCGACCTGGCCCAGGAAGCGCCGGCGGGACTGGGCCGCCTGCTCCTTGTCGGTATCGAAGATCGTGGACCAGCCGGTCTCCCGGCATTGCAGCGCGTGGTGCATCATGTCGCCCGTCACCACCGCATGCTGGCCGCGCGAGCGGATGTCGACGCAGCAGTGGTGCGGCGAATGGCCGGGCGTCGGCGTGAGCGAGAACGTGTCGTCGAGCTCGTAGGCGTCGTCGACGAGCAGCGCCTGCCCGGCCTCGACGATCGGCCGGCAGTTGTAGGTCCACACGTTGCCGGGCGGATTGGCGCCCTGCTTGGTCATGGCCTCCCAGTGCGCGTACTCGCCCTTGTGGAAGATGTACTTTGCCTTGGGGAAGGTCGGCACCCACCGGCCGTTGCGCAGCATCGTGTTCCAGCCGGTGTGGTCGATGTGCAGATGCGTGCAGAAGACGTGCGTGATGTCCTCGAAGGCGAGGCCGGCGGCGCGGAAGTTGTCGAGCCAGGGCTGCTTGGGGAAATCCATGGGCGCCGGGTAGCCCTTGTCCTCGCCGGTGCAGGTGTCGATCAGCACCGTGTGCCTGGGCGTGCGCACCACGAACGTCTGGTAGGTGATGACCATCTTGCCGGAGGCTTGATCGAACACCACGGGATCGAGCTCGGCGAGGAAGCGACGGCCGAGCACCGGGTCATAAGCGGGGAACATGTCCTCCGGCTTCCGCCACGGGCCGTCCCGCTCGATGATGCTGGTGATGGTAACGTCGCCGATCTTGAGCGTTTGCATCGCGTCGCTTCCTCCCCGAATGGCCCCCAGACCCCTTATCACCGCGCACCGCAGGCGACGTGCCACCGCGGGCAGCGGGCCAAGCTAGCATTCGCCAGCGGGGGAGGGGAAATGATGATCGATCGGAGCGCAGCGTCTAGCCCCTGCAACCGCCAGGCCGCGTGTCAGAACGGTTCCTTGTACGGCCGCAGGTCGATCTCGTGAGTCCAGGCCGAGCGGGGCTGGCGATGAATCTGCCAGTAGGTCTCGGCGATCGCCTCGATGTCGAGCAGGCCGTCCTCGCCGCGCTCGATCACGACCTCGGGCCGCCGGCTGCGCAGCCGATAGCCATTGATGCCGCCGTCGATGACCACATGCGCCACGTGCACGCCGTGAGCACCGTACTCGCGCGCCATGCTCTGGGCGATCATGCGCAGGCCGGCCTTGGCTGCTGCGAACTGCGCGAACCCAGGCTTGCCGCGCAGGCTGCCCGATGCACCGGTGAAGATCACCGTGCCGCGACCGAGGGGAACCAGGCGGCGGGCCGCTTCGCGGCCGACCAGGAAGCCCGCGAAGCAGCCCACCCGCCAGAAGTCCTCGAACAGTTGCGCGCTGACCTCGCGGAAATCGACCCGCTGGTTGTTGCCGGCGTTGAACACCACGACGTCCGCAGCGTCGCGACCCGGGCCCGGCGCCATGGCGCGGTCGAACAGGGAGATCACCTCCTCCTCGTGCGTCGCATCGACGGTGAGAGCCTCGGCGCTTCCGCCAGCGGCCCCGATGGCGGCAGCGACCTGGCTGATCTTCGCCGGTGTCCGGCCGGCGACGAGGACATGGTAGCCCCCGCCGGCGAAGCGTCGGGATACGGCGGCGCCGACACCTTGCTCGGCGCCTACGCCCACCACGACGGCTGTCGGCTTGCTCATGCTGCTGCTCCGGTTCGATGCGACCAATGCTGCGACTGCTATGGGCCGGCAGCGCGCGGGCTGGCCGGTGCCAATCGCGCCACCGGCTTCTCCTGGATCGGCCAGTTCAGCAAGGCTGCGAGAACGCCGAGCGCGATCGAAAGCCACCACATGGCATCATAGGATCTGGTCATGTCGTAGAGGCGGCCGGCGAGCCAGACGCCCAGGAACGATCCGATCTGATGCGACAGGAACACGAAGCCGAACAGCATCGACATCCAGGTGGTGCCGAAGAAGGTGGCGACGAGGCCGCTGGTCAGGGGAATCGTCGAGAGCCACAGGAGGCCGAGCAGACCGCAGATCACGATGACGGAGACCGGCGTGATGGGCAGGTAGAGGAAGCCCAGGAACAGGACCGCGCGTCCGAGGTAGATCAGGCTGAGGCCCCGGCGCTTCTCGATGAAGCGGCCCGACTGACCGGCAAGGAAGGTGCCGGCAATGTTGGCAATGCCCACCACCGAGAGCGCGAAGGGGCCGACCCAGGTGGGCAGCCCTTGGTCGACGGTAAAGGCCGGCAGGTGCACCATGATGAAGGCGACGTGGAATCCGCAAACGAAGAAACCCGCCGTCAGCAACCAGTAGCTCGGCAGCCGGAAGGCCTCGCGCAGGGCCTCCGCCAGGGTCTGGCCGCGGGCCGGTCCCACCTGATGCTCAGGCCTGCCGCCGATCGGCCACGCCAGCGGGATCAGCAATGCTGTGATCGCCATCAGCCAGACGAGGCTCTGCTTCCAGCCGACCAGCTCCATCAGAAGATGCATGACCGGCAGCGCCACGAAGCCGCCGATGCCGGCCGCCATGCCGATGGAGGCAATGGCGGAGAGCCGCTTCTCGGGCGGCGCCAGCCGGCCGATGGTCCCGACGAGCGACGTGACGCCGGTGCCGCTGACGCCGATGCCCATCAGCACGCCGCTGATCAGCAAGTCGGTGGTGGAGGTTGCGGCGTACAGGAAATAGAGGCCGGCAATGGCGGCAAGCACGCAGATGACGACGATGCGCCCCGCGCCGAACTTGTCGATCAGGGCGCCGGAGAGCGGCGCGCCGATGCCCATCGTGAGCTGTGCCAGCGCCATCGCCAGACCGAAGGGTTCGCGCCCTACATCGAGCGCCTTGGTGACCGGGGGCAGATAGAGGCCCATGGACTGGGCGCGGCCCATCGACACGCCGACGATGATGCCAACGATCAGGATCAGCAGCCACAGCGGGAGTGCGGCGCGGGCAGACGATCGTTGCATGAAGGTCTCCTTGCGTCTGGCGATGGGGATCAGGCCGCGCCGGGTACGGCCATCACCAGGCAGGTCTCGGAGCCGTGGGCGATGAGCGTGCCGCCGGCATCCCACACGCGCCCCTCGGCGGTGGCGATGCGCCCGCCGGAGTGCACGATTCTGCCCTCGCATTTGAGCTTGCCGGTCTTCTCGGACACCGGGCGCACGAAGCTGACCGTCATGTCGATCGTCGTGTACGCCTGCCCGGCCTTGAGCACGGAGTGCACCGCGCATCCCATGGCCGAGTCGAGCAGGGTCGAGATCCAGCCGCCGTGCACGGTGCCCAGGGGATTATAGAAGCGTGACGACGGCGAGGCCGAAAACACCACGCGGCCGCTCTCGACCTCGACGATCCAGATGTCGGTAACGGCGGCGAACGGAGGCGCCGGATGCGCGCCACGCTTCAGGGCGTCGAGGAATTCGAGCCCTGCGACGCGGGTTGCAACCTCTCGCGGGACCACGCCGGTCTCGACGATCGGGCTCGCGCTGCTCATGGCTGTCATTCCTCTGCTCCGGGCTTCGCACATCGCGCGTTCCTGTATATGCAGATATTGGGGCAGCCTTTCCGCTACTCGGCCAGCTTCTCGAGGACGAGGTCGAGCGCCTGATTGAGCGCCGACGCCTCCGCCTCGCCCAATGCCTCCTCGACGAGCCGCTGGGCACGCGCCCATGCCGGCTTGGCGCCGTCGAACGCCGCGCGACCGCTCGCCGTCAGGTGCAGGCAGCGTGAGCGCTTGTCACGGCGATCCGGCTTCGCTGCCACGAAGCCCCGGCGCTCCAGCGGGCGCAGGCTCCGGGTCAAGGTCGTGGGGTCCATGATCAGCTTGCCGGCCAGCGCGCCTATGGAGATGCCGTCGAACTTCGCGAGGTGACCGAGGAGGCCGTACTGCGTCACCGTCATTCCGGTCTCCTGGAGGGCACGGTCGTAGATCTGGGTGACCCGGCGCGACGCCTTCCGCAGGCGCATGCAGGTGCAGCCCCTGCGCGCGGACCCGCCCTTCGGCACCGCAGCCTCTTCCTTCATGTCGATGACATAGCTGCATATGCAGGCAATTGCAAGCCGGCCCCGCGCGCGAGTTCCTCGCCGCCCCCCATGGGCGCGCGGACGGGCGGCAAGCCGAGGAGCGGTCGCGCCGGACATCGCTGCGACAAAGTGGCCCCCCGGGCCCTTGATCTGGATCAAAGAGGCAACGCCGCGGCGCCACAACGGTGGAGCTTGCTGTGGCGCGTCGATCGATGCATCCAGCGAGGGAACGATCAATGGAGCAAACCATCAGCCTCAATCGAAGCGCTCGTACTTTGTTGGCGTCGCTGCGCCATGCCGAGCACTCGCAGGAGCCGTTCTCCTATTGCCTCCTGGAGGATGTGCTGCCCGAGGAGGTGTGCGATGGCGTCGCGGCCCTGCCGTTTCCGCCGCCTGCCGCGCCCGTATTCGATGGCCGGCGCGAGGCCAACAACGCCAAGAGGATCTATTTCACCAGGGAGACGTGCCGACGATTTCCCGTCTGCCAGGAGGTAGTCGAGGCGTTCCAGAACGAGCGCGTGAAGTCCGAGATCGAGAGCACGACGGGCGCGAGGCTGGCCGGCGGGAGGTTGCGCGTCGAGTACTGCCAGGACGTCGACGGGTTCTGGCTCGAGCCGCACGTCGATATCCCCGAGAAGCTGCTGACGCTGCTCGTATACCTGACCGACTCACCCGACCTGCACGACGCCGGCACCGATATCTACGATGCCACGCCCGCGCACGCCCGGGTGGCGACCGTACCCTACGAGTGGAACGCGGGCCTCGCGTTCGTGCCGGCCAAGGATACGTGGCACGGCTTCACCAGGCGCCCCGTCCGCGGGGTGCGCAAGTCGCTCATCGTCAACTTCGTATCGCGGGAGTGGCGGGCCGTGCACGAGCTCTGCTGACAACGGGTACCCAGAACAAGAAATCGAAATCGGGGAGGAGGCCATGGATATGAAGAGCGAGTTCTTCCAGCGCGATCGCGGCTGGCATCCGCCGGCCTTCGCGCCGATCTACAAGACCAGCGTGTCGCGGTCGCCGCGTCACGCTCTGCTCTCCTTGCAGAGCTCGTTGTCGGAGGTCACAGGCCCGCTCTTCAATCACAACGAGCTCGGTCCCCTCGACAACGACCTCATCCGCAACTTCGCGAAGACGGGCGAGCCGATCGGCGAGCGCATCATCGTCCATGGCAGGGTGCTGGACGAGAACGGCCGGCCGGTTTCCAACACGCTGGTCGAGTTCTGGCAGGCCAATGCGGGCGGGCGCTATCGCCACGCCAACGACACCTACATTGCGCCTCTCGATCCCAACTTCGGCGGCTGCGGCCGCGCGCTGACGGACGGCGAGGGGCACTACCACTTCCGCACCGTCAAGCCGGGCCCCTATCCGTTCCGCAACAACGTGAACAGCTGGCGGCCGGCGCACATCCACTTCTCGATCTTCGGCTCGGGCTTCGTCCAGCGGCTGATCACGCAGATGTACTTCGAGGGCGACCCTCTCATCCCGCAGTGCCCGATCGCCAACACGATCCCCGACCCGCGGGCGATCCAGCAGCTGATCGCACCGCTCGACCTCAATGCCAGCGTGCCGCTCGATACGCTTGCCTACCGCTTCGACATCGTGCTGCGCGGGCGCCGGTCCACGCTCTTCGAGAACAAGCTGGAGGGGAACTGAGCCATGGTCCAGCCGCTCGCTTACCTGAAGGAGACGCCGTCGCAGACGGCAGGCCCTTACGTGCATATCGGCCTCATCCCGCATCAGGCCGGCTTCGAGATCTTCCAGAACAACTTCGGCAACGTGCTGGCGGGGCCGGACACGCAAGGTGAGCGCATCACCATCGAAGGCCGCGTGATCGACGGCACCGGCACATCGGTGCGCGATGCGCTGATCGAGATCTGGCAGGCCAACAGCGAGGGTCGCTACAATCATCCTGCCGACACCCAGGGCAAGAAGCTCGACCGGGACTTCCGCGGCTGGGGCCGGGCCGGCACCGACTTCAAGACCGGCCTCTACACCTTCGAAACCATCAAGCCGGGAGCGGTGCCGGGCCGGCGCGGCGCCGGAACGATGGCGCCGCACATCAATTTCTGGATCGTCGCGCGCGGCATCAATATCGGGCTCTCGACGCGCATGTATTTCTCCGACGAGGCCGCAGCCAATGCCGGCGACCCGGTGCTCCGCCTGATCGAGCAGGAGGCGCGCAGGTCGACGCTCATCGCCGAGCGCAGCGTGCGCCAGGGCAAAGTGGTCTATACTTTCAACGTTGTCCTGCAGGGCGACAGGGAGACTGTGTTTCTCGACGTTTGACCGCCGGCTAGGGCAAGGCCCGGCGGACGGAGGCTCGTCCCATGGCGCATACTGTGACGAGGATGCGAGCGCCCTCGGCCATTTCCGGCGTGACCGTGGAGCACGTTCCTTTCGACGCGCCGTGGAGCTGGCTGGCGGCCGGCTGGCGCGACATGTGGGCCGTGCCGTACATCAGCCTCGCCTACGGCGTGGTATTCGCGTTGCTGTCGGTCGGGCTGACCCTGGGCCTCTTCGTGACGGGCATGCAATCGCTGGTGATGGCGCTCGCCGGCGGTTTCCTCCTCATCGGGCCCATCGCCGCCGTCGGCCTCTACGAGACGAGCCGTCAGCTGGAAGCGGGCCGAAGCGTCGTGCGCGGCGATGTCGTGAAAGCAGGGCTGCGCGCACCCGGCCAGCTCGGGTTCTTCGGCGCCATCCTGGCGTTCCTGTTCGTCGTGTGGCTGCAGCTCGCCTTCCTGCTGTTCATGCTGTTCCTGGGCAGCAGCGGGCTGCCACCGCCCAGCGAGTTCGTGCCGACCCTGCTCTTCACCGCGCGGGGGCTCGGCCTGCTGGTGGCGGGAACCGCGGCGGGCAGCATGCTCGCGCTGGTGGCGTTCTCCATCTCTGTCATCTCCGTGCCGCTGCTGATGAGCCGACGTGCCGATGCCGTGACGGCGATCGCCGCCAGCCTGGCTGCCGTCGTGCTCAATCCGAAGCCGATGGCCCTCTGGGCAGGCCTGATCGCCGGGTTCATGGCGCTTGGCATCGCCACGCTGTACGTGGGGCTGATCGTCGTCTTCCCGCTCATCGGGCACGCCACTTGGCACGCCTACCGCGACATCGTGCGCGCGCCGGACGCAGCGTGAGGGCGCTGTGCAGTGCCGGCCAGCCCGCGTCCTGAGCTCGTCGAAGGACGCACCACGCATGACAACCGTGCTTCGACAGGCTCAGCACGGGGTCGGAGCGTGCATCATGACGCCGCGGGCTGGGCGAGTCCAACCTACCGCGCCTAACGCGCGTCTGTGCTAGCCGCGCGGCCTCGCCTCTGAGCCGTCCTTGCCGGACGGCTCCTCGTCCTGCAGGGCGCGCCAGCCGGCACCCTCGAGATCCTCGAATTGCCCGCTCTTGAGCGACCACAGGAAAGCTGCGAGGCCGGCGAGGCCCAGCAGCAGCGCGCAAGGTATAAGCCACGCCAGCGCCGTCATCGGGCCAGCTCCAGTCGCCTGCTCTTGAGGCGCACGGCGTTCGCGGTGACGGCGATGGAGGAGGCCGACATGGCGATGGCGGCGAGCAAAGGCGTGACGAGACCCGACATGGCCAGCGGCACGAAGACGCAATTGTAGCCGATGGCGATGGCGAAGTTCTGCAGCGCCATGCGGCGGGCGGCGCGGGCGACAGCCAGCGTCTCCAGCACCGGGGCCAGCCGCTCGCCCTGGAACACGGCATCCGCTGCCGTCTGGCTGATGTCGGCTGCCGTCGCAGGCGAGAGCGAAGCGTGCGCAGCCGCGAGTGCCGGCGCGTCGTTGAGGCCGTCGCCGACCATCAGCGCCTTGTGGCCGGCGGCCTTCAGGGCCTCCAGCCGGGCAATCTTCTGGGCCGGCAGCACGCCCGCGGTCCAGCGGCCGACGCCCGCCCGGTGCGCTGCCGCTTCCACCACGCCCGCGCGGTCGCCCGAGAGCAGCTCCGTGGCGAAGCCGGCGGCGCCCAAGCGGCGGATGACCTCGGACGCATCGGAGCGCAGCCCGTCCTGCATGTGCAGCGCCACCGGCCTGCCCGAGGCTGGCCGATACCAGACAACGGCCGTTTCGCCGGCGGAGCTCTCCGCGTCGCACCACGCCGCAGACCCGAGCCGCTCTGTGCCGCGCGGTCCGACGAACTCGAGGCCCGAGCCCGCGACCTCGCGCACGCCTGCCAAAGGCTCGACCGCAAGACCCGTGGCCTCCGCTGCACGCACGATGGCGCGGGCGTAGGGATGGCGGCTCGATGCGGCGATGGCGGCAGCGCGGGCGAGGTCCGCGCAATCGATGGGCGTGTTCCGTGCCAGGGCAGGCTCGCCCAGGGTGAGCGTGCCGGTCTTGTCGAACACGACCGTGTCCACATCCGCCAGCCGCTCGAGGCCGTCCGCGGCCTTCACGAGCACGCCTTTGCCGAAGAGCCGGCCCGTCGCCGCCACCTGCACGGCCGGAACGGCCAGAGCCAGCGCGCAGGGACAGGTGATGATGAGCACGGCGATAGCAACGGTGAGCGCCGTCTCCCAACCCTGGCCGGCCAGCAGCCAGCCGAGGAACGTGACGAGCCCCAGCACGTGCACCGCCGGCGCGTAGAAGCGGGCCGCCCGGTCGGCGAGACGCACATAGCGCCCGCGCGCCTGCTCGGCCACCGACATCAGCCGCGCGATCTCCGCCAGCAGGGTGTTCTGGTCGGTGGCGGTCGCCTCCGTCACCAGCGAGCCCGAGATGTTGACGGTGCCGGCATAGATCCGATCGCCGGGTGCAACCGTGCGCGGCATGGTCTCGCCGGTGATGAGGCTCTCGTCGATCTCGCCCCGGCCGTCGAGGAGGCGGCCGTCGACGGCGAAGCGCTCGCCCGCAACGGTCAAGATGCGCATGCCCGGCTCGAGCAGACGGGCGCCGAGACGCTCGGTGGTTCCGTCCGAGCAGATCACGGTGGCGGTCGCACCGCGCAGGCCCAGGAGATTCGCTGCGGCGCCGGCGGCGCGCGTGCGCATGCGCTGGTCGAGGAAGCGGCCGACCAGTAGGAAGAAGAGAAGGGTCACGGCGGCATCGAAATAGACCTGCTGGCTGCCGCGCATGGTCTGGTAGAGGCTCATGCCCGTCGCCAGTATCACGCCGAGCGAAATCGGCACGTCCATGTTGAGCTGGCGCGAGCGCAGCGCCTGCAGCGCGGAGCGGAAGAACGGCTGGCCGGCATAGGCGACCGCCGGCAGCGCGATCAGCGCCGAGAGCCAGTGGAACAGCGCCTGCACCGCCGGCGTCATGTCGCCGGCCGCTCCCGACCACACCGAGACCGACAGCAGCATGATGTTGGCGGCGGCGAAGCCCGCCACCCCGAGGCGCCTCAGGAGATCCTGGTCGGCAGCCTTGATGGGATCGGCCGCCTCCTCGGCAAGCTCGGCAGCCTTGTAGCCGGCGCGTGCGAGCGCCTCGACGAGGTCCGTCGCGTTCACATCGTTGGCGGCGTGCAACGCCGTGACGCGCCGGAGCGAGAGGTTGGCGCGCGCGCTGGTGACGCCCGGAACCGCTGCGAGCGCCGCCTCCACTTTGCGCATGCAGCCGCCGCAATGCATGTTCTCCACGGCGAGCACGGTCGCGGCCGGGTGCGGTACCTGCGTCGGGCCGGGAACTTCGGGAGACCGCTTGCTCGGCGCGACCTGCGTCAGGGCTCCAGCCATAGCCGCCTCCGGATGCGATAGATCGGCTCCGCGCCAGCACTCCAGCGCGCCTCGAGCGTCGCCAGCCAGCTTCCCTTGGCGAGCGCGCCTGCCTGGGCCTCGTATCGGCCGGGTTGGGTCTCGGCCAGCGCCACCTTGGCATCGAGCCGGTTGGTGGAGGGCCGGCCGAGCATGCCCTCGATCTTGAGGCCGCGGATTGGGCGGCCGTCGGCCTCGGTGAGCAGCAGCGTCAGGCGGCCGTCACGGGCAAGCTCCACCGTCTCGACCCATCCAAGGCGCGCCTGCCGCTCGTCCGCGGCGATGCGCTCGTTGTAGTGCAGCCCCTTGCGGTAGGGCTCGTTGGCCACAAGCCCGGAATAGGTCGATACCGCCGCATAGATCATGGCGCCGTTGACGACGAAGATGGCGGCGAAGAAAGCGAGGAAGCCGAGGAGAACGTGCCGCCCCTGCACGCCCTGCGGCCGCCGCGCGACGAGGTTGGTGGGGCTCATGAGCCAGCTCCCGATTCTGCGCCCGGCTTCTGGAAGCGCGTGGTGCGGTGGTTGTCATGGCCGGAGGCCAGATCGTGCACGACGAGCGAGAACGGCGTCACGGGGTCGGTCAGGCCTGCGAGCGCGCTGCGCGGAACCGTGACGAAGACGCGGATCTCGCGCAAGTCGTCGGTGGTGACCCGGATCCTGGCGCCCTGCTCCATGCCCAGGATGGCGAGCTGGGCACCCGGCAGGCCGCGCGCCTCGAGCGTGAACTCACGGGGCTCGTGCATCTTGTTGAGGATCTTGACCGTGTAGCCGTTGCGGATGCCGCCGTCGGACAGCAGCACGAAGGGCGGGTTGCGGTCGTGCAGCACGTTGATCTCGAGCGTCGAGCGGTTGACGAGCGCCACCAGCATGATGAGGCTGACAAGGCAGATCAGGCCCGCATAGAGCAGAGTGCGCGGCCGCAGAAGCTGCAGCGGCGCGCGCCCGCCCTTGGCCGCGGCCTCCTGCTTGGCGATCGTGTCGTAGCCGATCAGGTCGCGCGGACGGCCGACCTTGCTCATGATGTCGTTGCAGGCGTCGATGCACAATGCGCACTGGATGCACTCCAGCTGCGAGCCGTCGCGAATGTCGATGCCGGTGGGGCAGACGGCGACGCAGGCCTTGCAGTCGATGCAGTCGCCGCGCCCCTCCCACGACTGGCCCTTCTTGTGCGGTCCGCGCGGCTCGCCGCGGTAGGTCTTGTAGCTCACGAGCAGCGTATCGTGGTCGACCATGGCGCCCTGGATGCGCGGCCACGGGCACATGTAGATGCAGACCTGCTCGCGGGCGATGCCGCCGAGGGCGTAGGTCGCCAGCGTGAAGATGCCGAGGAAGAGGTAGGCGATGGCCGGCGCATTGCCTTCGAGCAGCTCGCGCGCAAGCGTGGGGGCATCGCGGAAGTAGAAGATAAAGGCACCACCGGTGGCGACGCCGATGGCGAGCCAGGAGAGATGCGTCATTCCCTTCCTGAAGAGCTTCAGGGGTCCCCACGGCTCCTTGTCGAGGCGGATGCGGGCGTTGCGGTCGCCCTGCCAGAACCGCTCGACCAGGATCATGAGATCGGTCCACACCGTCTGCGGACAGGTGTAGCCGCACCATACGCGCCCCGCGGCTGACGTGACGAGGAACAGGCTCAAGGCTGCCAGTACCAGGAGCCCCGTGACGAAGTAGAACTCCTGCGGCCAGATCTCGAGGAAGAAGAAGAAGAAGCGGTTGTGGGCCATGTCGAGCAGCACGGCCTGGTCCGGGAGGTCGGGGCCCCGGCTCCAGCGCATCCAGGGGAGCGCGTAGTAGATGCCGAGCGTCACCGCCATCACCGCCCACTTGATCATGCGAAAGCGGCCGTGAGCGAGCTTGGGGTAGACCTTCTCGCGCCCGGCATAGAGCGCGCGGCCCTCCTTGCGGTTGACCGCCTTGACGTCATGCCGCTCGACGCCGGGCGCGGCCTCGGTGGACGCGGCGGGGATGATGTAGGTGTCCATATGCGTCATCGCGTTGCGCCTGCCGCCCACGGGACGTGAAACGCCAGCTGCTCCCGGCAATGGCGTGCTGCAGCGCGAAACGTAGGCCACAGACCGCCACCGCGGCTTTGATACCGCGCAAGCGGCATCCGGTGCGGCGGTACTGGCTCAGGCTCGGGTCTTGCACTGTCCCGCCGAGCCGCCGCCTCCATCGCCAGCGAGGACAGTATCACGCCGCATCCACAGCAGCACATTCTCGGCTCCCGTACTCGATCGTCGCTCCCGCTGACGCACTTGCCCGCCCGGCGAAGCGCCGAGCGGGCGAGTGCAACGTGGAGCCCTGGGTTGGATTCCCGCTGGCGCGCTTGCGCGCTCGCGGGAATGACGGCGCCGCCCTACTTGCCTCCACCCAGGCTGTGCACATAGACCGCCAGCGACTTGATGGTGATAGGGTCGAGGCGGTCGCCCCAGGCGGGCATCATGCCGCCGCGGCCGGTCCTGATGCTCTCGATAATCGCCGGCCGGCTGCCGCCGTAGAGCCAGATATTGTCCGTGAGGTTGGGGGCGCCCTGGTCCTGCTTGCCCTTGCCGTCGACGCCATGGCAGCTCGCGCACTGGTCGGCGAACACCTTCTGGCCCCGGGCAACAGCGGCGGGATCGGCAGGCTTGCCGGAGAGCGAGAGCACGTAGTCCGCCGAGTCGGAGATCTGCTGGTCATCGAGCAGCTTGTCGAGGCCGAAGCGCGGCATCTGCCCGATGCGTGCATCCTTGTGGTCGGAGCGGACGCCGTTGCTGATGGTCTTGTGGATGTCCTCGATCGTGCCGCCCCAGATCCAATCGTCGTCGTTGAGATTGGGATAGCCGACGAAGCCCTGGGCGCCGCGGCCGTGGCACGGCGCGCAGTTGGCCTGGAAGGCGGCGGCTCCGCCGGCCATGGCGAAGCGCAGCAGGTCCGGCTCCTTCGTGATCTGATCGAGCGAGGCGGCCGCCAGCTGATCGCGCAGTGCAGCCTGCGCGCCGCGCGCAGCCTTGACGTCGGCGGCCACGGTGTCGCGCTGGCTGTAGCCGAACATGCCCTTGGTGTAGCCGGTCAGGGTGGGGAAGGCCGGGTATGCGATCCAGTAGCCGATGGACCAGACGATGGTGGCATAGAAGGTCCACACCCACCACCGCGGCAGCGGCTTGTTCAGCTCCTTGATGCCGTCCCACTCGTGGCCGGTGGTCTCGACACCCGTCACTTCGTCGACTTCGCGCTTCTGCGTGGTCATGTGCGCCCCCTGTCGGCCGAGGAGCGGTTGTCGAGATCGAGCGCACGCCGCTGCGCCTCCTCGAAGCGCGGCTTGTTTTTGGGCCAGAACGCGTAAACGATCACGGCCATGAACATGGCGATGAACATCAGGAGCGATGTCACCTGGCTCAGCGTGGCGATGAGGTCGTAGGTCATGGGTGTCCGCCGCTCCCTAGCGCAGGTTGGGGCCGGAGGCGTCGAAGGTGGCGAAGTCGACCAGCGTGCCGAGCACCTGCAGGTAGGCGATCAGCGCGTCGGCCTCGGAAGGCTCGCTGCCCGGCTTGCCGTCGAACTTGCCCACCCTGGCCTTGGGATAGCGCCGCAGCAATTCGCGGGCCGGCCGGCTGTCGGGCGTGACCTGGGCGGCCAGGTCCTGCCTGGCCTTGTCGATCATCTCGTCGGTGTAGGGAACGCCCACCACTCTGAGCGTCTTCATCCGATCGACGATGTCCTCGCCGTCGAGCTTGCGCTCGGCGAGCCAGGGATAGCCCGGCATGATGCTCTCCGGCACCAGCGAACGCGGATTGGCGAGGTGCTCGGCCTGCCATTGGTCGGAATACTTGCCGCCGACGCGCGCGAGGTCCGGCCCTGTGCGCTTGGAGCCCCACTGGAAGGGGTGGTCGTACATGCTCTCGGCGGCGAGGCTGTAGTGCCCGTAGCGCTCCACTTCGTCGCGCAAGGTGCGGATCATCTGGCTGTGGCAGCCGTAGCAGCCCTCGCGCAGGTAGATGTCGCGCCCGGCCTGCTCGAGCGGGGTGTAGGGCCGCATGCCCTTCACCTTCTCGATCGTGCTCTCGACCCAGAACAGGGGCGCGATCTGCACGATGCCGCCGATCGAGACGACGATCAGGATGCCGATGAGGAGGATGATCGAGTTGCGTTCGAAGACTTCGTGCTTCATGGCTGTTGCCCCCTATTCAGCCGCCACGGGGCGCAGCTCGGGCGCGGCCGCTATGCGGGGTTGCTCGGCCACGTCGACGGGCTCATCGCCGCGCACCGTGCGCCAGATGTTGTAGACCATGATCAGAGCACCGACGATGAACAGCAGCCCGCCGATGGCGCGGATCACGTAGTAGGGTTTCATCGCCTCCACCGTCTCGATGAAGGAGTATTGCAGGAAGCCCAGCTTGTCGTAGGCGCGCCACATCAGGCCCTGGGTGATGCCGGACACCCACATGGCAGTGATGTAGAGCAGGATCCCGAGCGTCGCGGTCCAGAAGTGCCATTCGACGAGGCGAATCGAGTAGAGGCCCCGCCGCTTCCACAGCCACGGCACCAGGCAGTAGACGGCGCCGAACGACACCATCGCCACCCAGCCCAGCGCACCGGAATGCACGTGCCCGATGGTCCAGTCGGTGTAGTGCGACAGCGAGTTGACCGACTTGATGCTCATCACCGGCCCCTCGAAGGTCGACATGCCGTAGAAGGCGACCGACACGACCAGCAGCCGCACGACCGGGTCGGTCCTGAGCTTGTCCCAGGCGCCCGACAAGGTCATGAGACCGTTGATCATGCCGCCCCAGGAGGGCATCCACAGCATGATCGAGAAGGTCATGCCCAGCGTCTGCGCCCAATCGGGCAGCGCGGTGTAGTGCAGGTGGTGGGGACCGGCCCAGATGTAGAGGAAGATCAGCGTCCAGAAGTGCACGATGGAGAGGCGATAGGAGTAGATCGGCCGCTCCACGCGCTTCGGGATGAAGTAGTACATGATGCCGAGGAAGCCGGCGGTGAGGAAGAAGCCGACCGCGTTGTGGCCGTACCACCACTGGGTCATGGCGTCCTGCACGCCCGAGTAGACGATATAGCTCTTGGGGCTCGTCAGGCTGACCGGGATCGTCAGGTTGTTGACGACGTGCAGCATGGCGATGGTGATGATGAAGGCCAGATAGAACCAGTTGGCCACGTAGATGTGCGGCTCCTTGCGCTTCCACAGCGTGCCGAGGAACACGAGCAGATAGATGACCCACACGATCGTCAGCCACAGGTCCGCGTACCACTCGGGCTCGGCGTACTCCTTGCCCTGGGTGATGCCGAGCAGGTAGCCGGTGCCGGCGACGGCGATGAAGAGCTGGTAGCCCCACACCACGAACCACGGCGCCCAGCGGCCGGCGAGCCTCGCGTGGCAGGTGCGCTGGACGACATAGAAGGACGTGGCCAGCAGCACGTTGCCCCCGAAGGCGAAGATGACCGCAGAGGTGTGCAGCGGCCGCAGGCGTCCGAAGCTGGTCCAGGGCAGATCGAGGTTGAGCGCCGGCCAGGCCAGCTGCCAGGCGATGACGTCGCCCACCACGAAACCCGCAACCCCCCAGAAGAGGGCCGCGATCGTGGCGACCTTGATGGGTCCGTCCATGTAGGTGTCGGCAGACGGCAGAGGCTGGTTGCGCTGGAAGGAGGTGCTCAGGATGTAGATGGCAGCCAGCGCGCCTGCCACCACGAACAGGAGGCCGTGGAAGGCCATCGCCGGATCGCGCGAGCCAAAGAGCAGGAAGAGCCCGATCGCTCCCCCGACCAAGGCGCCGATCAACATCATCGCGTCCGCGAATGCGGTCCGCTCTTCAAGCCTCGCTGACATGGGACCCGTTCTCCTGCCGCCACAAGCCCGTCATCGTTCATCGTGTTCTGCTTCGGCACTGCAGTACGAGCGTTGATCCAGATCAAGAGGAAAGCAGAACGGCCAGTGGCGCTTCGTCGCGACCTGTGCGGACGACCGGGGGCGTCGATGCTTTGACGACCAATCCGGCGGCCATTGAGGCTGATCAATGAGCGGCACGCCGCGAGCGCCCATTGAGGTGCGTGGTCGTCCATGATCGGGGAGCGCTTCATGTACCGTCACATCCTCCTGCCGGTCGACGGCTCGGAGCCATCCTACCGAGCCGCGCGCCGCGGCATCGACCTTGCCCGCGCGCTGGGCGCGAGGGTGACGGTTCTGACCGTAACGACGCCATGGGAAACCCAGTTCGCGCGCGAGCTCGCCGTGCTGGTGCCGGACATCGTGGTGCCGGAGCGCGACTATGAGCAGAAGGCGCAGGCGGCTGCACGCACCGTGCTCGACAGGGTCGCCGACGCGGCGCAGGCGGCCGGTGTGCCCTGCAAGCTCCTGCACCTGCGTCATCGCGATCCGAGCCTTGCCATCATCGAGACCGCCGACCGGGAGGCCTGCGACCTGATCGTCATGGGCTCGCATGCCCCCCCGGGAATCACGGGCGCGCTGATCGGCAGCGAGACCGCCAGAGTGCTGACCGGCAGCAAGGCGCCCGTGGTGGTCTATCGGGGCATGTAGTGCCGCCGCGCCTTGGGTTGGCGTCATGTCACGCGCTCCAACCCCGTCACACGCTCCAACCCCGTGCTGAGCCTGTTGTGCTGACCGGGGACATAGTGGACGGGTGTATGGGGACATAGTGGACACATTCAGATTGGCATTCAGGTCTCTCGGAGAGGGGAGGTTGGATGCCGTT
>Ga0070741_10006026_pt1 | contig 26351 bp, 27 predicted proteins | sample Coa_R1_4_FD_66440 | JGI IMG/M metagenome (GOLD analysis project Ga0070741, IMG submission 66440) | Surface soil microbial communities from Centralia Pennsylvania, which are recovering from an underground coalmine fire - Coalmine... | ecosystem: Environmental > Terrestrial > Soil > Unclassified ... | reverse complement strand
TCGAAGAACACCGTCGGCCGGTCCTGCGCCGTCTTCGTGAAGATCTGGAGGAGATAGCCGTCGTCGTCGCGGTCGACGAGGATCTTGTGCCGCTGCAGCACCTCGTAGTCCTCGGCGATCTCGCCGACGCGGACCGGCGCGTCCTCGTAGTACGAGTCGGGCGTGTCGAGGAAGACGAAGCCGCGCTCCTTCATCGCCTCGACGGTGTGCACGATGTCGGTCGACGCGAGCGCGATGTGCTGCGCGCCGGCGGTGCCGTAGTAGTCGAGGTACTCCTGGATCTGGCTCTTGCGCTTGCCCTCGGCCGGCTCGTTAATCGGGAACTTGACCTTGCCGCTGCCGTCGGCCATGACCTTCGACATGAGCGCGGAGTACTCGGTCTGGATGTCGTCGTCGCCGAAATGGATGATGTTCGTCATCCCGAAGACGCGCTCGTAGAACTCGACCCACTCGTCCATCTTCCCGAGCTCGACGTTGCCGACGACGTGGTCGACGTTGAGGAGGCCGACACCCGCGTCGCGGTGGCCGTTCTCCGAGACCGAGACGTAGCCGGGCAGGAAGGGGCCGGCGTAGTCGCTGCGGTTCACGAACGTGTGGATCGTGTCGCCGTAGGTCGCGATCGCCGAGCGCTCGATCGTCCCGAACTCGTCCTCGTCGGTGCGCGGCTCCGTGACGCTGCGCGCGCCGCGCGAGACGGCCTCGTGGTGGGCCTGCGCCGCATCGGGGACGGTGAGCGCGATGTCGCGGACGCCGTCGCCGTGCTTCGCGTGGTGGCGCGTGATCTCGTGGTCCTCCCGCAACGCGCTCGTGACGACGAAGCGGACGTCGCCCTGCTCGAGGACGTAGGAGGCGCGATCCCGGACTCCCGTCTCCGGCCCGGCGTACGCGGTGCGCGTGAAGCCCATCGCGTGCTCGTAGAAGTACGCCGCCTGCTTCGCGTTCCCGACCCAGAGCTCGATGTGGTCCCAGCCGAGCAGCGGCATGAAGTCTTCGGCCATGCGCCGATTATGCCTTCGCGTCAGTCCGTGCGGAGGACGCGCCAGGCGGCGAAAGAGATCAGGAGGAGCGCGACACCCGCGAAGAGCGCGAACTCGATCCCCTGGAACTCCCAGAAGCGGCTCGCCGGCTGGTAGACGGCGTGCGTGAAGCCGGCGCCGTGGCGAGCCATGCAGGCCTGGCTGACTCCCTTGAAGCCGTCCCCGTTCGAACGCACGCACGCCTGGAAGACCTGAGCTCCCCCGCTGAACGGATGGCCGGCCTTGTCACTCGGCACCTGGCTGATGACCCACGCGCTGCTCAGATTCGGACCGGCGGAGCGCGGTCCCCAGGTGGCTGACAACGGAGCGACGAGGTGCTGTCTGAGCCAGTACTGGACGAACAGGCGTGCCGCGACGTAGGCGCCGTACGCGACGACGAGGGCCGCCGCGCTCCGGCGCACGAGCACGCCGACCGCGAGCGCCAACCCGAGCGCGAAGAGCGTGTAGCCGACCGGCGCGAGCCACTCGAAGTCGAACTTGTCCCAGCGGCCGAAGATCCGGTCGAAGGGGATCTCGTACCAGGTGAAGAGCGCGCTGAAGCCGGCTCCGGCGAGCACGGCGGTGCCAACGGCGAAGCCGAGCTTCGTCCCGATCCAGTGCCGGCGGGTGATGCTCTGCGTCCACGCGAGCCGGACGACGCCGTTCTCGAGGTCGAGGAGGATCGGCGTGGCGAGCGCGACCCCGATCAGCCCGGGGATGAGATTGAACCAGCCGGAGTCGAGCAGGCCGCGGAGGACGCCGGTGTTGAGGACGTAGTTGCCGACGACGAAGCCGCATGCCTGCGTCTGACGGTCGACGCAGCGCGCGACGTGCTGCTGGACGTAGAGATCCGCAGCATGGATCCCGGCCGGCACGAAGGCGACGGTGAGCAGCGCGAGGATCGCGGCGGCAATGAGCGTCTCCGTCCTCTGCTGGCGCCAGCTGAGCCAGATCACGAGAGCACCGCCTCGCGGCGCCGCGCCGCGTCCTGGCCGAGATAGGCGAGGACGATCTCCTCGAGGTCGAGCTCGTGCACCGTCCAGCGCGCGTCGTAGACGTGGCCGTTCGCGCGAACGACGAGCGTCGTCTGCCGCTCGGCGTGGCTCTCGCGAACGACGTCGTGCAGCCGCGCCACGTCCTCCGCCTCGTCGCGGGGCCCGGTGAGGAGGCGATGCGAGGCGACGATCTCCTCGATCGAGCCGGCGAGCTGCGTCCGTCCCACGGCGAGGATCACGAGGCGGTCGCAGACCCGTTCGAGGTCGGCGAGGATGTGGGACGAGAGGACGACCGTGAGCTCGCGGTCGGCGACGGCCTCGACGACGGTTTGCATGAACTCGCGGCGCGCGAGCGGGTCGAGCGAGGCGACGGGCTCGTCGAGGAGCAGGAGCTCCGGCCGCTTCGCGAGCGCGAGCGTGAGCGCGACCTGGGCCCGCTGCCCGCCGGAGAGGCTCCGCACCTTCTTCTTCAGCGGCAGGTCGAGCTCGGCGATGCGCGCCCGGGCCGCCTCCTCGTCCCAGCCCGGGTTGAGCTCGCGGCCGACGCGGAGCATCTCGGCGATCGTGAAGCCGCCGTAGAGCGGGTGCTCCTGCGCGAGGAAGCCGACGCGCGGCAGCGCCTCGGCAGCGTCCACGTGCGGATCGAGGCCGAGGACGCGGACGGAGCCGGCGCTCGGCCGCGTCAGGCCGACGGCCATGCGCAGCAGCGTCGTCTTGCCGGCGCCGTTCGGGCCGACGAGCGCGGTGACGGAGCCGCGCGGGATCTCGAGCGTGCAGTCGCGCAGCGCCCACTGGGAGCCGTAGCGCTTGCCGAGCCCGTCCGTGACGAGCGCGGCGGTCACGCCACCCTCCGCGCGGAGCCGGACGCGCGCTGCTCGGAGAGGAGCGCCTCGATCGCCTGCTCGTCGAGGCCCGCGGCGCGCGCCCGTCCGAACCAGTCCCGCAGCGAGCGCCGCAGCCTGCCGAGATCGTCGCCGAGCGGCGCCGGCGCCGAGCTCTTCACGAACGTCCCCTGTCCGCGGCGGCCCTCGGCGATCCCTTCGCTCTCGAGCACGCCGTACGCCTTGAGGACCGTGTTCGGGTTGATCGCGAGGCCCGCGACGACCTCCTTCACCGTCGGCAGCTGGTCGCCCGGCGTGAGGATCCCGAGCTGGACGGCGTGCCGCACCTGCTGCACGAGCTGGAGATAGGTCGGGACTCCGGAACGAGAGTCGAGATGGAACTCGATCAACGCCATATATCTAGTTTTATAGATAAATCAAGATGCCCTGTCAAGCCTCGAGGCGGCGACCGCCTGGTGCCGGAGCCGCCGCTCGAGATAGAGCCCGACGAAGATCAGGAGTCCCCCGGCGATCTCGAGCGGATGAAGCGACTCGGAGAGCAGGACGAGCGCGAAGAGGACGCCGAAGAACGGCTGCGTGTTGTTCACGATCACCGCCCGCGCGGCGCCGACCCGGTCGACGGCGGTGAACCAGAGGATGTTCGTGAGGAAGAGCGGCCCGACGACCGCATACGCGAAGCCGACCCACGTGAGCGTTCCGAAGTGGAACTGCTGGCGCGAGACCTGCGGGATGGAGACGAGCGCGAGCGGCGCCCAGCCGATCGCGAGCACGAGTGCCGAGATCCGGAACGGCGAGTAGCGGCGCATGAGCGGCGCGATCGCGACCGTGTAGCACGCCCACGTCAGCGCGGTTCCGATCGCGATGACGTTGCCCTTCGTGCTCGAGCTGAAGCCGCCTCCCGCTCCGACCGCGACGAGCGCGACGCCCGCGAACGTCACGACCGCGCCGACCCAGAACGCCCGCGTCAGCCGCTCGAGGCGGAAGAGAAGCGAGACGACGGCGACGAAGACCGGCGTCGTCCCGAACAGGAGCGAGACGGTCGACGCCTGTGCGAACTTGAGGCTGTAGACGAAGCAGAGCTGGTTGCAGAAGATCATCGCCGCCGCGATCCCGACATAGCGCCAGTCCTCCCGCGCGATCCGGAACGAGCGCTCACGGTGATACGTGAAGATCCAGAACAGCGCGATTGCGGCGAAATAGCGGATCGTCCCGTACGCGAGCGGCAGCCAGCCGTGCTCGAACATGTACTTCGTGACGGTGACGTTCAGCGCCCAGAGGAGCACCGCTCCCAGCAACATCGCGTACTCAGGAGAGGGCCGGCGCACCGGCACGACGCTACTCCCCGTCCACTAGGCTCTGCGCCGATGTCCGAGCCCACGTTCAGCGACGTCGACGAGCTCGTCGGGCCGGCGACGCCGCACTTCGCGTACCAACTCCGCGCGCGCGTGCGCGAGCTCGTCCGCGACCTCCCGGACGACCACGAGGTGCGCCGGTACGCGGAGGAGAAGATCGAGCTCCTCGACCGGCTCGGCTACGCCTCCTCGAAGGCGAGCGACAGTCACCGGGAACCGCGGACGCGTCCCGGCTGGAGCGAGCTCCCGAGCTCCGCGCCCGCGGACGAGCCGCTCCCACGCGCATGAGCCTCGACGACGCGTCGGTCCTCGTGACCGGCGGGACGCGGGGGATCGGGCGCGCGATCGCGTTGCGCCTCGTCGCGGACGGCGCGCGGAAGGTCGTGCTCGGCTACATGCGCAACGACTCGGCCGCGGAGGAGGCGGCCGGGCTGATCCGGGACGCCGGCGCCGAGCCGGTTCTCGTGCGCGGCAACGTCGCCGAGGAGAAGGTCGTCGCCGAGCTCGCCTCCCACGGGCCGTTCCGGGTCGTCGTCTCGAACGCCGCGACCGGCGTGATCCGCCCGGCGCTCGAGACCGAGGACAAGCACTGGGACTGGACGCTCGCCGCGAACGCGCGCTCGCTTCTCGCCCTTGCCCGCGCGACCGCGCCGCAGATGGAGCCGGGCAGCTCGATGGTCGCCATCTCGAGCCTCGGCTCCCAGCGCGTCCTCCCGAACTACGTGCTGATCGGCGTCTCGAAGGCGGCGCTCGAGACGGCCGTCCGCTATCTCGGCGTCGAGCTCGCGCCGCGCGGGATCCGCGTCAACTGCGTCTCCGCCGGCGTCGTCGACACCGAGGCGCTCGACTGGTTCCCGAACAAGGAGCAGATGCTCGCCTCGGTGAAGCGCACGCCGGCCGGCCGCCTCGTCGAGCCCGAGGACGTCGCCGCGGCCGTCTCCTTCCTCTGCTCGGACGACGCCACGATGATCTGCGGGCACACGCTGATCGTCGACGGCGGCTATTCGCTGCCGGCGTAGCGATGGAGCCGACGGACGAGAACCTCCGCGCCTTCGACGCCGTCCACCGGGCGACCCACGAGCCCGACGTCCTGCCGGCGATCGTCGCGCGGACGCTCGGCGACCTGAAGGAGAAGAACGTCCTCCACCTGTTGTGTTCGACGGGCGAGGCGACGGCGGCGCTCGCGGAGCTCGGTGCGGTCGCGACCGGAGTCGATCCCCGGAGCGGCGCGCTCGAGGCGGCGCGCGAGCACTGGCCGAAGATCCTCTGGGTCGACGGCGACCCGCAGGAGCTACCGCGCCGGCTGCGCCGCGGCCGCTTCGACCTCGTCTACTCCGGCGAGGGCGTGCTCGACCGGTTGGCGGATCTCGACGCATGGGCGGCGGGAATCGCGGCGGCGCTGAAGGCCGGCGGCGAGTTGCTCGTCTTCGACGACCACCCGGTGGCGGACTGCGTCGACGGGCTGCTCCGCTGGCGGACCGACTACTTCCGCGACCCGGCGGAGCCGGACCGGCTGTGGCGGATCGGCCAGATCGTCAGCGCCCTCGCGCGGGCGGGGCTCCAGGTGCAGGCGCTCGAGGAGTACCCGGGCGGGACGTCGCGCCGCCGCCACGACCGGCGCATCCCGGCGACGTTCCTCCTCTACGCGCGGCGCGCCGGCTAGGGGCGCGCCGCGGTAGCGCATCGCGGCAGCCCGCGCCGGCGGATCCGGAGCGGCAGGCCCGGCCGCCACTGCCGGTCGCGCGGATGCGGATCGACGGTCCAGGCGCTGCCCGTCCAGCGAATGACGACGTTGTCGCAGTAGTTCTTGACGATCGCCCAGGCGGCGCCGTCCTTCGCGACGGTGAGACCGAGGTCGTAGGCGCCGACGCCGCCCCAGACCTCCGGCGTGGACCCCGACGTGACCCGCCAGCGCCGTCCGTCCCAGCGTTCGACGAGCGCAACCGGCTGCGTCGCCTCGATGGTGGCGCCGAAGCCCTGTTTCGTGACTGTGAGGTGCTCGCTCACTCCGAGCGCCCACGCGTCGCCGGGACGAACCGCGACGACGTCCAGGAGGGCCGAGTCGTTGTGTCCCGGCAGATCGGGAACCGGCGCGACCTGCCATCGCTCGCCGTTCCAGTGCGCTGCCAGGGGATGCGAATAGGAGGCGTCGTACTCCGGGAGACCGCCCTCGGCATAGCTGCCGACGGCCCAGGCGTCCTGCCCCGATGTCGCGCCGAACCCCGCGATGGGATCGCTCGGCCCGAACGGCGCCCGCACGGACTGCCAGCGCTCACCGTTCCAGTACTCGACGAGGATCGCCGGCCCGACGTGCTTGGGCATCTCCTCCTCCTGCCCGCTCGCGACGGCCCAGACGCCCGTCGGTGTTGCCGCTAGACGGTCGACCACGACCCCCGGCCGTTCCCAGGGGAGCGCCACCCTCCGCCAGGCTGCGCCGTCCCAGTGGAGGAGAAGCGGTTGCGTGGCACGCGGGTTCAGCCTGCCGAGACGGTTGCTGCGGTACGTCGCGCCGGCTGCCCAAACGTCGTCCGCGCCCGCCGCTGAGATCGCGAACAGATCCGTCGGCCCGAGCCCCGGCACCCGCGCGGCGGTCCACGTCGCTCCGTTCCAGTTCTCGATCACCGCGCGCGAATGGAGGAGATACCCATCGCCCGTCGGGCCGGTCGCCCAGGCGTTGCGCGGACCGATCGTCGCGACCGACATGAGGGCGCCCATGCCGACGTTCGGGAACGACACTTTCCGCCAGGCGGTCCCCTCCCACCGCCACGCGACGGAACCGACGATCCAGGCCGCGTCGCGGGATGCTGCGGAGACGGCGGACAGTTGAGCCGTCTCGTAGAGCGGCACCGGACCGTTGCCCGGGGAGACGCCGCCCGGCTTGTAGGAGACCCCGCCCTGCCGGTAGTCGAACGCATCGGCCAGGAAGCGTGGGCCGGCGGAGGGACCTGAGCGATCGACGATTCCGAGGACTGCACCGGCGATGACCACGAGGGCGGCCGCGACGGCCAGAAGCCGCGGCTTGCCGAAGGCGACGCGCGTGGCCGCAGGCGGCTGGACCTCGTCGGCCAGGAGCCGCAGTCCGAAACGGATCTGCTCTTCGAGTCTTTCGCTCATCTCATCGCCTCTGTCGGTAGGTGCATGCGGAGCTCTTCCAGCGCCCGGTGCAGCCGCGACTTGACCGTCCCCTCCGGCACTCCCATCGCGGTTGCGATCTCCGAGACGGTGAAGTCCGCGTGGAAGCGGAGGACGACCGTCGCGCGGAGCTCCGGCCCGAGCGCGGCGAGCCCGGCGCGGATCGCGTCCCGGAGGCCTGCCGGCTCGGACACGTCCGGGACTGGCGCGTCCTCGGGCGGGAGGCGCTCCTGCCGCTTCGACCGCCGGTGGACGTCCATCGCGAGATGCGTCGCGACGACGCACGCCCAGGCAGTCGCAGCCGTCCGGTCGCGCGGCGGTCGCTCGATGGCTCTGAGCTCGATCTCCTGCATCGCGTCGTCGATCTCCTCTCCGCGCAAGCCGTTCAGGTACAGCACCCGTCGCACCCGAAGCGCAGCGGCGCCGTCGAGCAGCGGCTGTCTACGCCTCGCGCGCACTTGACCTACGACGCCTCAGACGGCCGAAACGTTCACCGGCCGAGCCGGAGGACGCGCCCCGCCGTCGCGCGCGCGATCGTGCCCGCCATCTGCGGGTTCTCCTGCAGGCGCCGCACAGAGTACGCGTACCAGTGCTCGCCGTACGGGACGTAGACGCGCAGCCGGTGGCCCTCCGCGACCAGCTCGTCGCGCCGTTCCTCCCGCACGCCGAGCAGCATCTGAAGCTCGTACTCGAGCGGCCCGAGTCCCCGCCGGGACACGCGGGCGAGCGACTCGCCGATCAGCCACTCGTCGTGCGTCGCGATCCCCGCGTAGCAGCCGGCGTCGAAGAGCGCGTCGAGGCAGCGGAGGAAGCTCGCGCGCACCGCCTCGAAGTCCGTGAACGCGATCGCGCCCCGCTCGAGGTAGATGCCCTTGCAGAGCCGGACGCTCGGCTGCAGGTCGGCGAGCGCGGCGACGTCGTCGAGCGTCCGCTTCAGCCGCGCCTGGAGGACGACGCCGACGTTGTCGTGCCCCTCCTCGCGCAGCTCGCGGTAGAGGCGCAGCGTGTCGTCGGTCGTCGTCGAGTCCTCCATGTCGATGCGGACGAAGTTGCCGTAGCTCGTGGCCGTGCGGACGACGTCGAGGACGTTCTCCTTGCAGAGCTCGTACGAGAGGCCGAGTCCGAGCGCGGTGAGCTTGACGCTGACGTTCGAGTCGAGCGCCGCCTTGTCGATCGCCGCGAACAGGTCGCGGTAGGCCTGCGCGATCGCGCGCGTCTCCTCCGCCCGCGTGATCTCCTCGCCGAGGACGTCGACCGTCGCCATCTTCCCGCCCGCGTTGAGATCGCGAACGACGGCGACAGCGTCGGCGAGCGTCTCGCCGGCGATGTAGCGGGAGGAGAAGAGCTGCACCACGGGCTTCGGCACCGCCGGCAGGAGGCGGACGATGGCGGAGTCGAGAAGCGACACGGGCGCGGCGATTCTACGTTGGCGGTGTTAGCTTCTCGCCGACAACGCTGCGGCACTCCACCCTGGAAGGGAGTGCAAATGGCAACGTCGCTTCTCCTCTGGCTCTCCACGCTCGGGCTGCTGCTCGCACTCGCGCTGCTCGTCGGGAGGATCGTCACCGGCGACTGGCGCGGGATCCTCGTCGACACGCGCAACAAGCTGAGCATCGCGCGCCTCCAGCTCCTGCTCTGGACGGCGTTCGTCCTCTCCGCCTATCTCGCCGCCGCGCTGGCGAACGTCGCCGCCGGCACGCCGGATCCGCTGGGGATCTCGGTGCCGGAAGGACTGTGGGCGGCGCTGGGAGTGAGCACCGCGTCGCTCGCGGCGGCGCCGTACGTCCTCAGCCGCCAGCCCGGCAAGCTCGCGACGAACGCGACGCCCGTCCGGGCGAGCTGGCGCGATCTCGTCACGGACGAGGTCGACGGCTTCGACCATCTCGTCGACCTCGGCAAGCTCCAGATGGTGCTCGTGACGGGCGTGCTGCTCGTCGCCTACGCGGTCGCGTTCGCCGACCGGCTCGAGAGCGGCCCGGCGGCCGTCCGCTCGCTGCCGGCGGTGAACGGCGCGTTCGTCATCCTGCTCGGGATCAGCCACGCCGGCTATCTCGCGAAGAAGCGCGCGCCGCGCGCCGGAGCTGCGAGGAGCGGAGCGGCTAGCTCTCGCGCATGAACCCCTGGCGGGCGGCGCTGACGAGCGCCACCGCCTCGGGGAAGAGGACGCGCATCGCGTCGCGGAGGGCGATCGCCTGCTCGTCGACGCCGCCGGTCGGCTGCACCTGCTGGAGCGCGGCGGCGGTCAGCTCGACGGCCGTATTGAGCGTGAGCGTCGCGAACTGCTCGCGCTGCGCTTCCTGCACGGTCTCCGCCTGTTGCTCGGCGAACTCGCGCAGCCCGCGCATGATCTCCTCGGGGTCGCCCCCGAACGGGAATCCGAATCCTCCGCCTTCCATGCGGCCAGGGTAGCCGCCGGATCTAGCCGAGCGGCAGCTTGGACGTGCGCTCGACGTCGTCCGCGAGCTCCTCGACGGCTCCGAGCGCGGACTGCATCGCCGCCGCGAACGGCGACGCGCCGCTCTCGCCGAGCGTCTCCTCGAGCCGGCGGGAAGCGCTGCCGATCGCATCGAGATAGGCGCCGTTCGCAACGCGCGGCTCGCTCCGGATGACGTCCGCGAGAGCCGCAGCCGCCTCCTCTGCCTCCTCGATGCCCTCCGGCGCCTCGGTCTCGCGCAACTCGGCGAGCCGGGCGCGGAGCTCGGGAAGGTCGCCGCCGCCGGCCGACTCCTCCGCGACCTCGACGAGCGCGGTCAGGGAAACCGCCTCGCGCACGAGGCGTCGGTCGGCAATCGGCTGCCCGTCGTCGGCGAGCGCGAGCCACGAATGGCCGGACGCCGACGCGAACGCGCAGAGGTAGACGCGCCGCCCGAGCGTCTCCGCCACGAGCACGCCGGCGACCGCCTCCCCGTCGGCGGCGAAGCCGGCGGCTGCCGCCGCGATCCGTGCCACGTCCTCCGCCACGCCCACGCGCGAGAGAATAGGCGCGTGGAGTCGACCGGCCGGACCCGCCACGCCCGCGAGCTCTTCGCGCCGCTCGGTCCGACCTACGACCGCTACGCAAGCCTCCTCTCGTTCGGCCAGGACCCGCGCTGGCGCCGGTTTCTCGTCTCGCGCATCCCGGCCGACGCGCGGCGCGTCCTCGACGTCGCGAGCGGGACGGCCGCCGTCGCGATCGAGCTGGCCCGCGCGGAGCGGGACCGGACGGTCGTCGGGATCGACCAGAGCCCCGAGATGCTCGCCGCGGGCCGGGAGCGGCTCGAGCGCGCGGGACTCGCCGGGCGGGTCGAGCTCCGCGAGGGGCGAGCGGAGTCCCTGCCGTTCGCGGACGGAGAGTTCGACGCGCTGACGTTCACGTATCTCCTCCGCTACGTCGACGACGTGCCGGCGACGCTCGCGGGGCTCGCGCGCGTGGTGAAGCCGGGCGGAGTCGTCGCGATGCTCGAGTTCGGACTGCCGCGCGGCGCCTGGCGGCCGCTCTGGGAGCTGTACGTCCGGATCGGCCTCCCGGCTGCGGGCGCGATGATCGCGCCGGGCTGGCGGGAGGTCGGGAGCTTCCTCGGGCCGAGCATCCGCGACTTCTGGGCATGCCGGCCGGAGCCCGCGCTGCTCGACGCGTGGCGAACGGCCGGCGTCGAGGACGTGCAGGCGCGCCGGCTCAGCGTCGGCGGCGGCATCGTCGTCTGGGGGCGCCGCGCGTGAACGCGTCGAGACCGCGTCCCGCGTTCTACGCCCTCGGCTCGGGCGGCTGGCGCGACTACGTCACCCTCCTCCACCCGCCGTACACGCTCTGGCACCTCTCCTACGTCGCGGTCGGCGCCGCGCTCGCGCCGCGAATGGACTGGGCGCTGCTCGGCTGGACGACGCTCGCGTTCGCGCTCGCGATGGGCGTCGGGGCGCACGCGCTCGACGAGCTCATGGGACGTCCCCTCCAGACGCGGATCCCACCGCGGACGCTCGTCGCCCTCGCAGCCGTGTCGATCGCCGCGGCGTGCGCGATCGGCTGCGCGATCGCCGTCTCGCGCGACCTCTGGCTCCTCGTCTTCGTCGCGGCCGGCGGCTTCGTCGTCGTCGCCTACAACCTCGAGCTCTTCGGCGGCGCCTTCCACGGCGGCCTCTGGTTCCCGGCAGCGTGGGGGGCCTTCCCCGTCCTCACCGCCTACTTCGCGTCCGCCCACACCGTGCGGGGGGACACGGTCGCCGCGGCGGCGTACGCGTTCGCCACGAGCTGGGCGCAGAGGCGGCTCTCGACGCCGGTCCGGCTCGTCCGGCGCCGAGTCGTCGCGATCGAGGGAGCGATGGAGCTCGACGACGGAAGCCGCCTCGCCCTCGACGCGGACGTCGTCGCGGGAGCGGCGGAAGCGTCCCTGAAGGCGCTCGCCGCGGCGACCGTCCTCATCGCCGCCGCGCTCCTCCTTGCGCGCGTCTGAACGCGGCCTACACTGGGGCCGATGTCGCTGACGACCCTCGCCGATCTCGTCTTCGCGGCCGGCGTCGTCGTCGCGGCGGTCGCGCTCGCCGTTGCCGCACTCCGCCGCGGGCCGACCTGGCTGCTCACGTCGATCGTCGGGCTCGAGGGCGCCGGCGCGATCGGGATCTGGATCGCCTTCGCGCTGCGCCACGGCCGGCCGCTCGCCGTCGCTGCCGGCGGATTGACGGGGTGCCTCGTCGCCGCCACCGCCGCCGTCCTCCTGCGTGGAGCGCTCCAGCGCGTCGCGGCGATGGACGAGCGCCTCCTCGAAGCGCAGAGCAACCTCCTCGGACTCGTCGAGCGGGAGAAGGCGACGCGCGCGCAGGAGCTCGAGCTCACTCTCGCCCGGGCGCGGGCCGACTCCCGCTCCCTTCTCGAGGAGCAGGAGCGGCAGCTCGCCGAAGAGCGGCGCGCCGTCGAGGAGCGGCGCGGCGGCGAGGCGATCGCAGCGCTCACGACGCGACTCGCACAGGTGCAGGCGCAGGTGGAGGAGCGACTCGCGTCCTGGGCGCAGGATCTCGACCGTGCCGCGGAGACGACGAAGAAGCAGATCGCCGACCTGCGGCGGCGGCAGGAGCAGCTCCTCTCGGAGGTCGAGCAGCGGCTCGTCGCCGACACCGAGCGGCTGACGGCCGAGAGCGAGGAGCAGCGGACGGCGCTGTCGCGGCTCCGCTCCGACGTCGACCGGGTGCTCGAGGAGGCTCTCGCCATCGCGCGCTCGGAGGTCGAGGCCCACTCCGCCGAGCGCCGCCGCGCGCTCAGCCAGCTCGAGGAGCGGCTGACGCGGCGCGAGCGGGAGCTCACCGAGCAGGCGCAGCGCGAGGAGGCCGAGGCCGTCCAGCGGATCCGCGCCACGTTCGCGAACGTCGCGGAGCGCCAGGTCGAGCAGCTCGACCGCGCCGTCGAGCGCGCCGTCTCCTCGTACGCGACGGAGGCAGCCCAGCAGTTCGCGGCCGTCGTCAAGTCATCGCGGGAGGACTCGGCGAAACGGCTCGCGCGGGAGCTCGACCGGTCGGTGAGCACCTTCGCGCGCGAGGCGGAGACCGTCCTCGCCGAGAAGCTCGCCCACATCGGCGACGCCGGCGCGCAACGGCTCGAGCGCCGGATCGGCGACGCCGCGACCGAGCTCGAGCGCCGCCAGGAAGAAGTCGTCGCGGCGCACGAGCAGCGTCTCTCGGAGCTCGAGTCGGAGCTGCGGAGGCGAATCGACGAGCTCCACGCGGACATCGACGCCGAGCGCGGTGTGCTCGAGGCGCGGCTGCAGGACCTCGCGCGCCGACTCCCCTCCGCGGCGGCGCTCGCGGATTCCTAGCGATTTCGTTACAAGAGTTCGCCTAACAAAGCCTGGCAGGGTTCGTCGGTACGAAGACGAAATGGTGCAGCCATGAGCGAGACGACCCAGATCCTCGAGCCTCCCTACGTCGACGAGCGGTCGAAGGTGGAGAGCTGGCGGCTGCACATCCTGATCGAGGCCGGCTACCCGCTCTCGCTCGCCGAACGGCTCGCCGTCAGCGAGGCGGATCTCCACACGGCGTGCGAGATCATCGGCCGCGGCTGCGCGCACGAGACCGCCGCCGAGATCCTCCTGTAGGCCGCGCTCGGGCGCGAGTACGCTGCGCCGGTGGCGAAGGTCGAGGCGCTTCCGTACGACGACCGCACCGTCTACTCGGTCGCGGCCTTCAACCGCGGCGTCGCCCAGTGGCTCGGCCGGCTGCCGAGCATCTGGGTGGAAGGCGAGGTGACCGAGTTGCGGCGCCACGAGCGCTGGGCCACCGTGTTCTTCACGCTCAAGGATCCCGCGGACGGCTCCTCCGTCGGCGTGACGATGCCGCGCGGCAAGTTCGACGCGCTCGACCTCGAGCTCGAGAACGGCGAGCGTGTCCACGTCTTCGGCCGCCCCGAGCTGTACGAGCAACGCGGCGAGTTCAAGCTCCGCGCGCTCACGCTCGAGCGCTTCGGCCTCGGCGCGCACCTCGCTTCGCTCGAGCGGCTGAAGGCGAAACTCGCCGCGGAAGGCCTGTTCGCGGAGGACCGGAAGCGGCCGCTGCCTTTCCTGCCGCGCCGGATCGGCGTCGTGACCGGCAACGACGCCGCAGCGAAGCGGGACGTCCTGACGACGATCCAGGTCCGCTTTCCGCCGGCGGCGGTTCTCGTCGCGGAGACGTACGTCCAGGGTCCGCGCGCGGCGGGCGAGATCGTCGCCGCGATCGAGGCGCTCTGCGAGCAGCCGGACGTCGACGTCATCGTCCTGACGCGCGGGGGCGGCAGCTTCGAGGATCTCCTCCCGTTCAGCGACGAGCGGGTCGTCCGCGCAGTCGCGGGCTGCGCAGTCCCGGTCGTCTCCGCGGTCGGCCACGAGCAGGACACGCCGCTCTGCGACCTCGCCGCCGACGTCCGAGCCTCGACGCCGACGGCCGCGGGGAAGCTCGTCGTGCCGGATCTCGTTCAGTTGTGCGACAGGCTCGACCGCGCGCGCGAAGCGCTCGCGCGCGACGTGCGCCGCTCGCTCGAGCGGAATCGCGAGAAGCTCACGCGGACGGCCGAGCGGCTGCGGGCAGCACCGCGGGTCGGCCTCGAACGCGAGGGCCTCCGCCTCGAGCGGGCACGCGAACGGCTCCGGCAGGCGCCGGCGCTCGCGGTCGAGCGGAAGCGGGCGGGGCTCGAGAACTCGGCCGCCAAACTTGCGGCGTTGTCACCGTTGCAAACACTCCGGCGAGGATACGCGGTCGTCCGGACGGACTCCCGGCTCGTCTCCTCGAGCGCGGACGTCACGCCGGGCGTCCGGGTCGACGTCACGCTCGCGGAGGGCGGCTTCGGCGCGCGCGTCGAAGAGGTGGCGCAGTGAGCACGCCGGAAGAACCGACGTTCGAGCAGGCCCAGACGGAGCTCGAGCAGATCGTCGAGCGCCTCGAGCGCGGCCAGGTTCCGCTCGACGAAGCGCTCACGCTGTGGGAGCGTGGCGAGCAGCTCTACGCCTTCTGCCGCGGCAAGCTCGACGCCGCACAGGGAAAGGTCGAGGAGCTGGCGCGCCGCGCTGCCGAAGCGGCGCCGCCCGACCCCTCCTAGCTCGCCGCCGCCCCTTCCGCCGTCCGGACCTCGCCGGAGCCGGCGTCGCCCTCTTCCGGCAGCTCGGCCTGCGCCGCCGACGGCATGACGCGGAGCATCGCGAAGGACAGCCCCTCGCGCGCGAGGAAGAGGACACCGACGCCGATCCCGACCGACGCCTCGATCGCCTGCAGTCCGAACCCGTACGCGACGCCGACGTCGTACGAGACGCCGTAGCCGGCGAGCGCCGACGCGATCGCCACCTGCACGAGACCGACGTTCCCCGGCCAGAACGGGAAGATCGTGACGACGTTCATGAGCAGCAGCACGACACCGGCGGCCGGCAGCGGCGCGTGGATGTCGAAGGCGCGCATCGCGGTGTAGACCGCGAAGATCTGGCACGTCCAGCCGCAGATCTGGAAGAAGATCGCGAGCGCCGTGGCGCCGGGCGAGCGCATGACCCCGAGGCCGGCGCGGCCCATCGCCAGCAGGCGGCGCGCCGGGCCGAGCCCCTCGATCGAGATGTGGTGCGGCCGCCTGGCGGAGACGAAGGCGAAGACGAACAGTCCGACCCCGATCCCGACCACCCCGAACAGGCTCGCCTCCGCCGAGGTCGGGATGCTCGCCGTCGCGATGACGTAGAGGACGAGGAGGAGCACCGGGACGATGTCGAAGACGCGGTGCGCGAACACCGTCCCGACGAGAGTCGCCCACGCCCCTTTCCGGCCCGGCAGCTTCCGAGTCAGGACGGCGACGCGCGCGAGCTCGCCGATCCGCCCCGGCAACACGGCGTTCGCGAACAGGCCGACGGAGAAGGCGGAGAAGACGAGGAGCGCCCTCGGGCGCGGCGGCTCCATCGCCGAATGGATCACGGTCGTCCAGGCGAGGGCGCGGACGACGACGGAGAGCAGGTTGAGCGCGATCGCGACGACGACCCACTGCCAGCGGACGTGTGAGAACGCCGTTCCGATCGCCGACAGCGACCCGTGCCGCCACCAGACGACCGCGCCGAGCGAGCCCAGGAGGACGAGGCCGGTACCGACCCGGACGACCGGCCCTATGGGCAGACGGAGCACGCGGTTCGGCGCCGGCGCGCCGCCGTCCTCCTCGGGAGTCCCCTGCTCCATCGGCCCATTATCGTCGGCGACCCCGATGCACCTTCAATCGCCTCACGACCGCGAGATCGTCCGGCTCGCGCTGCCCGCGCTCGGGGCGCTCGCCGCGGAACCGCTCTACGTCCTCGCGGACACGGCGATCGTCGGCCATCTCGGGCGGCCGCAGATCGCGGCGCTCGGGCTCGCCGGCACCGTCCTCGCCGGCGCGTTCACGGTCTTCAACTTCCTGACGTACGGGACGACGGCCGTCGTCGCGCGGGCCTCGGGCGCCGGCCGGCAGGAGGACGCGGCGCGGCTCGCGGCGCAGGCGCTCTGGGCGTCGCTCGGGATCGGAGTCGCGCTGCTCGCCGGCTGCGAGATCGTCGCGGCGCCGCTCCTGCACGGTCTCGGCGGTCACGGCCGGTCCGGACACTTCGCGCTCGTCTACTTCCGGATCGCGGCGGTCGGGCTTCCGGCGGCGCTCGTCGCCCTCGCGGGCCAGGGCTACCTCCGCGGCGTCTCGAACCTCCGCCGGCCGCTCGAGATCGTCCTCGTCGCGAACGCCGTCAACCTCGGCCTCGAGCTCCTCTTCGTCTACGGCTTCCACTGGGGAATCGCCGGCTCCGCCGCGGGGACCGCGATCGCGCAGGCGGGGATGGGCGTCGCGTTCGTCGCCGAGCTCCTCCGCCCGCACGCGCCGTCGCGCCGGCCGAGCTGGCGCGAGATGCGGCCGATGGTCCGCGTCGGCCGCCAGATCTTCGTCCGCACAGCGGCGCTCTACGCCTCGTTCCTCGTCGCGGCCTCCGTCCTCGCGCGGATGGGAGACGCGGAGATCGGCGCGCACCAGATCGCGTACCAGCTGTTCATCTTCCTCTCGCTCGTCCTCGACGCGGTCGCGATCGCCGGGCAGGTGATCGTCGGGAGAAAGCTCGGGTCCGGCGACGCGGACGGCGCCCACGCCGCCGCGACGCGCATGATCTGGTGGTCGGTCGCGATCGGAGCGGTCTTCGCGGCGATCCTCGCTCCGCTCTCGCACGCGCTGCCGGCTGCGTTCACGAGCGATCCGCGCGTGCTCCATCAGGCGGCGCTCCTCTGGCCGTTCCTCGCTGCGATGCAGCCGCTCGGCGGCGCGGTCTTCGCGCTCGACGGAATCCTGATCGGCGCCGGCGACACGCGGTATCTCATGTGGTCGATGCTCGCCGCGAGCGCGGTGTTCATCGCCCTCGCCTCGCTCGCCCTCGCCTTGGGCTGGGGAGTGGTGGGCGTCTGGGCCGCCCTCGACGTCCTCATCGCCGCCCGCCTCGCGCTCCTCGCCCCACGCTTCGCCCGACGGCGCTGGGCGGTCACCGGCTGGCACTAGAATCGTCGGATGGACGGAGGCCTCGCCGAGCTGCACACCCATCTCGGCGGCTCGGTCTCCTCCGAGACGCTCTGGTCGCTCGCCCACCGGCAAGGCATCGCGCTGCCGGTCAAGGACTTCTGGGACTTCGACCGCCTCGTGACCGTCTCCGACCCGCGCGGCGTGCCGGATCTCGACGCGCTCGACGCGATCTACCACTGGACGGAGCTCATCCAGTCGAGCCCGGCGGCGGTCGAGGTCTCGGTGCACGGCGCGATCGGCGGCGCCTACCGCTCGCAGGGGATCACGACGCTCGAGCTCCGCTTCAACCCGATGAAGCGGAACCGCGGCGGCGAGCGCGACCTCGACCACATCATCCTCGCAGCGATCCGCGGGCTCGACGTGGCGAGCCTCGAGTACCGGCAGGTGCGCGCGGGCCTGATCCTGATGATGGACCGGACGTTCACGTCGCGGCAGAACGAGATCATCGTCGAGAAGGCGATCCGCTGGGCGCCGCGCGGCGTGGTCGGGATCGACATCGCAGGCCCGCGGCCGGGCGGCGAGCGCTACGACTACGCGCAGGTGCAGCCGATGGTCGAGGAGGCGCGCGCGGCCGGGCTCGGCGTGACGATCCACGTCGGCGAGGAGGGCGGCGAGATGGGCCGCGAGGAGATCGGCGAGGTGCTCGAGCTGCTCCGCCCCGACCGGATCGGGCACGGGATCCTCGCCGCCGGCGACGCCGGGCTGATGAAGGAGCTGCGCGAGCGCGAGGTCGTCCTCGAGATCTGCCCCACCTCGAACCTCCTGACGAAGGCGCTGCCGGACGACGACGCGGTGCGCGACGTCTTCCGCACCTTCGTCGAGAACGGCGTCCTGTTCACGATCGCGACGGACGGCCCGGAGATGATGCGCACCCACCTGCGCGACGAGTTCGACCTGCTCCTGCGCGTCGGCGCGCTGACGCAGGAGGAGCTCACCGAGGCGAACCGCAGGGGTCACGAGGCGAGCTTCGTCGGCGGTTCTCGGACCGCCCGGACGAATACTCCCGTCGGCCGATAGTCCGCTCCGCGGGACGCTCGTAGCGTGCCGCACATGACAAGCAGAGACGAGACACGGCCCGGCCTGACCGAGCGCCAGCTGCAGATCGTGGAGTTGATCGCGCGCGGCTGCTCGAACGACGAGGTCGGAGAGCGGCTCGGCATCTCACCGAGGACGGCGAAGGCGCATTGCGACGTCCTGCGGCAGAAGCTCGGTGTGCCGAGACGGCGGCAGATCCCTGCCGCGTTCAGGGCTCTCACCGGCGAGGACCCCCTTGCCCTTGCCTACGAGCCCGCGCCGGCCCTGGCCGGCGTCGGGGGCTGACGGCGAACCCGCGCCCGGCCCTATCCCGGGCGCGGGGCCCCCGCTGCGACACCGTGACAATCACCTAGGAGAGGAGTAGGGTTGGCGCGCCTCGGGCGAGGACCGCCCGGTCAGGGGAATGGTGGAGACGATCTCACCGGCGCTGTCGCCGGCGCTCGCACACATCATCGAGCGCCCCCGGTTGATCGCGCGCCTCGAGGAGGGCGGCGGCTCCCGCGTCTCCGTCTTCGCGGCTCCCGCGGGCTACGGGAAGACGACGCTCGCGCGCCAGTGGTCGGAGCGGCAGACGGGCCAGGTCGTCTGGTATCGCACGACCCGCGCCTCCGGCGACGTCGCCCTCCTCGCAGTCCAGTTCGACGAGCTCCTCGCCTCACTCGGCCCGGAGCTGCCGCGGGAACCGGGCAAGGTCGCCTCAATCGCGTCCGTCAATCCGAGCCCGAAGCCGCTCGGCCGCGCACTCGTTCGCACCTTCGAGTCGCTCGGCGACGACATCCTGATCATCGTCGACGAGTGGGAGGCGGCGGAGACGCCGGAGTCGGACGAGCTCCTCTCGATGCTCGTCGACGGCCTCCCGAACGTCCGCTGGGTGATCACGACCCGCGACCGCCCGGAGTGGTTCGCCCCGAAGCTCGAGGTCTACGGCGAGGGCCTCGAGATCGGCGTGGACGAGCTGACGATGACCGACGAAGAGGCAGCCCAAGTGCTCTCAGCAGCTGGGGCGGTTGCCGGCCGAGCGCGAGTAATGCGGACAGCCGGCGGCTGGCCAGCGGTCCTCGGCCTCGCCGCGATGAGCGGCGAGGTGGATTTCACAGCGACGACGCTCATGTCGCACAAGCTCTACGAGTTCCTCGCGAGCGAGCTCGTCGCGGCGGCGACACCCGAGACGCAAGAGGCGCTGACGCTGCTGGCGATCGCCTCCGTCGTCAATCTCGAGCGCGCCAAACAGCTGCTGGGAGACGCCGCGGACGCCACGCTCTCAGAAGCATCCGCACGCGGCCTTCTCGCAATCACCGAGAGGAGCGCCCTCTTCTTTCACCCGCTGCTGCGGGAGATGCTGATCCGCGGTTTCGCGTCAGCCGGCGAGAAGGTGCGAGGGCAACTGATGTCCCGCTGCCGCCGGCTGCTCGAGTTCCGGCTCTGGGACGAAGCCCTATCGGTCGGGGAGCTTTCCCTCGACCCGGAATTCATCGCGGAAGCGATCGCCGTCGCGCTTGACGAGGTTCTCGCCGCGGGCAGAACAAGCAGCCTCGCGCGGTGGGTCGGCTCTGCACGGAGTGCAAAGGCTGACGGCGCACTGATCGACTACGCCGAGGCAGAGCTACGACTTCGACAAGGCGAGTTCGACGGCGCGCTCGCGCTCGCAGCCCACGCGGCGAAGGCGCTCAAGGACGACCTCGCGGCTCGAGCACACCTAGTCGCCGCGCGAGCGGCGCATCTTGGCAGCCGAGCAGAGGCTCGAGATACGCACCTTGAGCACGCAAGAGCGTTGGCTGCGACGCCCCAAACGGACGGTGATCTCCGATGGCTGCGCTTTGCGGCGTCGGTTGAAGACGAACTGCCCGAGGCGGAGGGCCTCTTCGAAGAACTCGAGAGCTTTGACAGAGGAAGCTTCGACCACGAACTTCGCATCGCGACTGCTCGGCTGCACTTGGGACTAATGCGCGGCGAACTGAGCGCGCAACTCCAACGGGTCGAACCCGCCGTCACACTTTTGCAGAAGGCGACCGATCCATATGCGGCCACAGCCCTCCTGAATGTCTATGCGGATGTCCTGACAGTTGCCGGAAGATTTGACGACGCGTTGTCGACCGCCGAGCGTGAGCTCGCCATCGCAGACGAGTACGCGCTCGAGTTCGTCGTAGGCTACGCCGAGATCAATCGAGCCCGAGCACTTACCGGACTCCGGAGGTTCGGAGATGCGCGCCGATCGATCGCCAAAGTTGAGCGACGTCTCCGCAACGCCCGGAACGCTTATCTCCAGTGTCAACGAGCCATCTATCTGGCCGCTCTCCACATAAGCCAAGGCGAACTCTCGCGGGCCGCAGATGTCCTGTCCGGAGGAACCGATCCAGACGTTGGCCGGAGTCTAGAAGCGGAGCGCCGCGCCGTCCACGCCCTCACGCTCGTCGCACTCGGAAAGTCCGACGAGGCCGCCAAGCAATCCAAGAGTGCGCGCGTGCTTTCCCAAGGCGTCGAAATGCAAGGACACTTGGCCGCCGCGGCCGCCGTCCTCGGTGCACAGAAGAATGATCGAGCCGCAGTGCTCGCGGCATGCGATGAAATCCTTGAACTCGGCGCCCGTAGCTCCTTGGTACTCGGTTGGCGAGCTTGCGTAGATGTCGCCCGGATCGTTCTGAGTTCAAACCGACATCGCGAACTGGTTATCCCGTTGCTCCTTAACGCGAACGACACCGCCATTGCGAAACGCGTTGGCGTTCCGGTCCCTCGAGACGCTCAGCCCCGTCGCGGACTGTCGGCGCGCGAGCACGAGGTGTGCGAACTCGTAGCGCAAGGCTTGACGAACGAGGAGATCGCCAAACTCCTGTTCATCAGCCTGTCAACGACAAAGGTTCACGTGAAGCACATATTCGAGAAGCTAGGCGTCCAGTCGCGCATGGAGGCCGCACGCCTCTGGGACCAAGGGGTCGCTTAAGTAGTTCTATCGATCGCCAGAGCGTCGATAAGAGACGAAGCGTCCTCCGGTACAGGATCCACCGGGTCGAACATGAAGCGTTCACCCAGTCCCATCCGGTACGCCTCGTCCTCCGCAGTCAGTACGGCTTCAAACGCAGCGACCACCGAGGTATCGAATTGACTCTCCACAGCCTGCGCAAGCCGTAGACGCGCTACACGACTGGGAAGCTTGTCCCGATAGGGTCGGTCTGAGGTCATCGCGTTGTAAGAGTCGGCGACAGCGATGATCCGAGAAAGGATCGGAATCTCCGAACCACGGAGACCGTCGGGGTATCCCTCGCCGTCAATTCGCTCATGGTGGTGACGCACGATCCGGCCAATCCGGCCGTGGTCCTCCACCTCGACCTTACGCAAGAGCTCCTCCCCAAACTCGGGGTGTTTTTCCATCTGGCGGCGTTCCTCCAGCGTGAGCGGCCCATCCTTCTGGAGTAGCGACGCGGGAAGCCTGTACTTGCCGATGTCGTGAACAAGAGCGCAGAGATGCACAAGGTCTACCTCTGCGTCCGAGAGGCTCATCCGTTCGGCGATGTCTCTCGAGTAGGTCGCGACGGCGAGTGAGTGACCGGCCGTGTATGGATCGTTCTCTTCCAACATCGCGACAAGACCAGTCGCAAATCGCATGTTGGCGCTTCGAAGACGAGCGTTGGCCGCCGCAAGATGCCGCGTAGCGTCCTTCTCCTGTTGATAGAGGTGGAGCAGGCGCTGCGCGGCGAGAGTAGGAACGAAGAAGACGAGTACGAGCCGAAGCGAGTATGCGTAGTAGCCATCAACGAACAATGCGAGTACGGGAACGTAGAGCGGGAGCGTCAGCAGGAAGATCGAGGCGACGGCGAGAAGCTCCTGCCGGGCATCCACGCCCCGAACGACGCCGGTCATCCCTGCGAGAACGCCCTCAGCAGCCAGATCCGCAACCGAAGCGACGAAGCTCGCAAGAAGATAGTGACCAAATCCGGAAGGATGGGGAACTGCAGTCCAGGCGGCGAGACCAGCCGCCGTCGCAGTGAGAGCCCGGATCGGCGTGTAAACGCTCCACTTGAGCTTCGAGTCGCGGAAGTCCCACACATTGGAGATCGCGCCGACCGCAAAACCACCAAGCGGACCGAAGGCGACAGCCCCGAATACAAGTGGCAGGAACGAAACGGACATTGTCGTTCGCTCTGTAAGGGCGATGCCTTGACGCTCTGCAATCGCAGCTACGGCGCCGAGTACTAGAACAGCCCAGAGCGGGGGAAGGCGGTAACCCTCAAGCCAAAGCGCGCATGCGGCGCCGGCGGCAGCCGCGATGAGCGCAGACGCCCACAGAATCGTCCGGAGGTACTGAGGGCCGCCGTCGTTGACGCGTCGCCAAAGCCTTGCGACTCCCCCAAACGGGGTATAAGCTTCGCGTGCCGTCAGTCCCCGATCGATCGGAGCATTCAATGCGTCGTTCCCTTGTTCGTCTCGCTGCGCGCGCCGCAGCGGTTGGCGAAGCCAAGATCTGGTAGAGCCGTCGAATAGTCCGTTATCCACAGCCTGTGATCATCCCCCGGCTGGGGGAAGCGCAGCAGGCGGGTGGCGGCTTGACGGCAGTAGTTCACGGGCGCCGGGTGTACTTCACCCGGCGCCCGTTGTTTCCTCGTCCACAGTCTGCGGCTCGCACCTGTGGACGAAGAACAGCTAGGCGATGAGACCGCGACGAAAGCCGACCGCGACGGCATGCGCACGCGAGCGTGCCTGCAGCTTGGCGAGAAGGTGGCGGACGTGCGACTTCACCGTCTCCTCCGAGAGGAAGAGACGCTCGCCGATCTCACGGTTCACGAGGCCGTCGGAGATGAGTTGCAACACCTCGACCTCGCGTCCCGTCGGCTCCTGCTCGAGCGCCCGCACCGGCGCCTGGAGAGCGATCACCTCGGCGCCCGCGGTGCCACGCCGGCGTGCCGCGACTTCCTCGAAATGCCGCGTGTGCGTCAGATAACGGCTGAGGATCTCCTTGCGCTCAGCAGCGTCCACGTCCCCGGTATCGGCGCGGGGCGGCTCTCCCTTTAGCGCCGAACGCAAATTGTCGCGTAGTCGAACTCGTACAGCACGTTGTTGACGTAGCAGCCGAGATCGACCCGGGCGCTGAACAGGTCGGTTTCCTTCCGGTTGAGGAACGGAGCCCACGGCGCAAGCTCCATCACCTTCCTGTCTAGCTTAGCCCAGCGCGCGTTGACCGCGGCCGTGAGCTTCGGCTTCCGCGTCAGCGCGTCGATCGTCCGGTTCACCGAGGCGACATCGAAGTTCGCGTAGTCGTTGTTGTGGGTCGGCGTGATCTGCTGGCCGTTGAGGAGGACGCCGAACCAGTCGAGCGGGTGCGGATAGTCCTGGAACCAGTCCGCGAATCCGATCTGGGCGTGGTTCGACTCCTCGCCGAGCGTCGACCAGTAGTCGCTCGCGGTCACGACCTTCTCACGGGCGTGGAAGCCGAGCTTGTCGAGAACAGAAACGAGATAATCGGTGAACGGGAGATCGGCGGCGACGTCGTGGTTCCAGACGACGACGCGCTTCCCCCGCTCTCCCGACTCACGAACGAGCTTGCGCGCCATGTGCAGGTTGTACGGGTAGAGGTTGTGCCGCCGGAAGGAGGGGTAGCCCGGCGGTAGGACGTTCTCGGTCGGGCGCGCAAGCGCAAAGCCGCCCGCGAGCTCGACGAGATGCCAGCGCGAGATCGCGAGGTTCACCGCGCGCCGCACGAGGAGCTTGTCGAACGGCGCGACGCGCGTGTTCATGAAGAAGTAGAGGAGGTTCGGGGTCGTGAAGATCTCGAGCCGCTTCGCGTACTTCCGCTTGACGCTCGCCAACCGCTTCGTCGGGATCGGCCAGTAGCTCATCCAGTCGTCCTTGCCGTCGAGCACGCGCCGGAGCGCGACGCCGGCGCTCGGGACGATGTCCCACGTGACGCGGTCGGGATTGCCGGCGGGGACCGCGCCGTGGAACTGCCAGGCGTGGAAGTACGGGTTGCGCACCTCGACGATCCGCGCCCGGGGCTGATAGCTCTGGATGACGTACGGGCCCGTCGCGGGCAGCGGATGGAGCGACGTGTCGGCACTCGGCGCGGTCGACGGCACGGGAGCCGCGAACTCCGAGGCGAGGATGTTCTCGAAGTCGCCCTCCGGCGCGCGCAAGTGGATGACGATCGTTCCCGCCGCGTCGTCGACGACGATTCCCGGGATGCCGCCCTTGTGGCGCCGGGCGAACTCCTTCGCCCCGATGATGTCGCGGAAGAAGCCGGCCCCGGCCGAGTCGAGGATGAAGTCCCGCTCGATCGTCCGCTTGAAGTCGCTCGCCATGACGCGCGTGCCGTCCGAGTAGCGGAGGTCCTTCCGGAGCGTGAGCTTGTACGTCCGCTGGTCGCGGGAGATCTTCGGCAGCGCCTTGGCGAGGTACGGGACGAGCGTCGCGCCCGCGAGCTTGTTCGCGTGCTCGTAGCCGAGCAGCGGCAGGTAGACGTTCCACATCACGCCCCAGCCCTCCGTCGAGTCCGACAGGCCCGGGTCGAGATAGTCCGTGGACTCGTCCATCGCGATCCGGAAGTCCGGGAACGCCTGCGGCGCCGACGGAGGCTTCTCGCTCGTCCTCGGCGCCGCGCGTGTCGTGGGATGGTGGCGGACGACCGGCGGCGGGGGCGCAGCCTTGCTCGTGCCTCCGCAGCCGGTCAGGGCGAGGACGAGGACAGCGGCAATGACGCCGCCGAGGCGCACGAGCGCGCGGCGGCGGGCGCGCAGCTCCGCAGGCTCGTCCTCCTCGACGACGCCGTCGACGCCATCCCGCCGGGTCGCATGGAGGATGCGACCGCCGCCGAGCCAGAAGGCGATGTGGTCGGCCCGCTCGACCGAGCCGTACGTGACGAGATCGCCCGAGCGCAGCTCATGCTCCTCGAGCTTCTGGCCCGCGTCCTCCTGCTGGTCGGCGTCGCGGGGAACGAGCTCGCCGGTCGCGCGGAACGACATGTGGACGAGCCCGGAGCAGTCGATTCCCGCGGCGGTCATGCCTCCCCATTCGTAGCGGGTTCCGAGCAGCGAACGCGCATACCCGACCGGGTCGGCGGCACGCGGGACGAGCCAGTCGGGATCGGGCTCGCCGCCGAGCGCCTCGCGGCGAACCCAGCCGGGATACGCGTACGCCGTCTCGACGCGCACCCACTCCTCGCGCTCCTCGAGAACGCGGAGGGGCTCGCCGCCGAGAGCCTGCGTCACCTGCTCCGAGTCGTCGTCCGGCTCGGCTCGCAAGGGTGCGAGGTGGCGAGCGAACGTACGTTCGCCTAGGCTCTCCGCCATGCAACTCAGGCTAGACGCGGCCGATCGCCTGGTGGAGCTCGTCGAGGAGCGGCGCGGCCCCATCCCAGCGGCAGACGCCGCGCGCCAGCTCTTCGCGCTCCGACAAGCACCCGTGGCGCTCGCCCGGTCGCTCCTCACGGAGGTCGTCGAGACGGACGCCCGGCTAGCCTGGAACGGCGACACCGTCGGCCTCGCCGAGCCGCCCGGCAAGGGTCTGCTCCTCGAGGAGGCGACGTACGTCGTCGTCGACCTCGAGACGACCGGGCTGCGGCCCGGCCGGGCGGGCATCTGCGAGATCGGGGCGGTGCGGATCCGCGGGCTCGAGCCCGCGGGCGAGTTCGAGACGCTCGTCGACCCGGGTCTGCGGATCGCGCCGGGCGCTGCGGCGATCACGGGTTTGCGGGACGAGCACCTGCGCGGCGCCCCGCGGCCGGACGAGGCCGTGCGGCGCTTCCTCGACTTCGCCGGCGACGCCGTGCTCGTCGCCCACAACGCGCGCTTCGACCTCGCCTTCCTCGACCGCGAGACGGAGCGTCTGACCGGCTCCCGCATCGCCGCGCCGGTCGTCGACACCGTGCTCCTCGCGCGGACGCTGCTCGCCGGGAGAGTCGCTGGCTTCTCCCTCGGGCAGCTCGCGTGGTTCCTCGGGACGACCGAGCGTCCGTGCCATCGCGCGCTGCCGGACGCGAAGGCGACCGCCGAGCTCCTGCTCGCGCT
>Ga0070741_10006025_pt1 | contig 26358 bp, 23 predicted proteins | sample Coa_R1_4_FD_66440 | JGI IMG/M metagenome (GOLD analysis project Ga0070741, IMG submission 66440) | Surface soil microbial communities from Centralia Pennsylvania, which are recovering from an underground coalmine fire - Coalmine... | ecosystem: Environmental > Terrestrial > Soil > Unclassified ... | reverse complement strand
GACCTCGGGGGTTCTGGATGTCATTGAGGAAGACAGCACTGGCTGGCACCGCTGGGGCCGCGGCAGCGGTCACGTTGCTGGGTATCGCCGCGACGCCCGCGTTCGCGAAGTCGGACAGCACGCTGACCGGCCCGCGAACCGTCATCGCCAGCCATCCGTTCCGGCTCACCGTGAGCGTCGGGGACGATGGCGGGGCGCGGCCCGCACGCGCCCGGCTCCAGATCCGGGATGGGCACGGGCATTTCCACTGGCTCGGTGCCTGGCACCAACTGCGTCGTACGTCTTACCCGGACGAATCCTGGACCTTCACGCTGGCCAACCCGCATCGTGGTGCCAAGACGTTCCGCGCCGTGATCACCGGATACGCGACGACGAACCCGGTGACGGTCACCATCCGCTGAGCCAGGCGGTCGTTACCCGACGTCCAGCAAGAGCTGAGGCATTGCGCAGCAGGCATTCAGCACGGTTCCATACCTTCTGATAGTGAGGAAGCGGTAACCGAGCTGAGGATTGGACCCATGGGTGAGAGAGTGACCATCTCCTACCGGGGAGCGGCCTACGAACTAGGACGCGGGAGGAACTCCTACGGCATCTGGCCGGCGGGTGCCCCGCACCGGGAGCCCGTCGAGCGGTGGCCAGAAACCCCGGAAGGGTGGAACGCGGCCTGGTCCCGGTTCACCGGAATCGAGGCGCCCGGCAATATCGTGGCTGCCCGGTCCACCAGCGGCGGCCTGGCCATCAGCGCGAGCAGCGGGGTCGCCGCGGCGCTGCTGGGAATCGGCGTGCTGCTGGGCATCGTCAGCCTGTTCCCCGGCTACATCGGCGGGTCCAGCGTCGCATCCCAGCCGGTCCTGCTCGTCCCGCACGCCATCTACCTCGGCGCCTGGGCGCTCAGCGCGGTGCTGATCCTGCTCGGCGCCCGGCCAGGCTGGCACAGTCAGCAGCGGGCGGGCGCACTGCTCGGCGCGGGGGTGAGCATCGTCACCTTCGGCCTGTTCCTCACCGATCTCGGCCAGGTGATCGCCTACGGCGGGCGCCTCGCGGACGCCGGGCTGTGGTTCGGCCTGGTGGGCTGGCTCGCCTGCGCGGCGGGCTCGCTCGCGGCGTGCTTCATCAAATCCAGCGATCAGCCCGCGGGTCTGCTGGCGAGCATCGGCCGGCCAGGCAGGCCCCATGGATACGAGGTGGCCACGGCGGTGGTCATCGCGGTCGCCGGCATCGGCGCCGCGATCGCGTTCGCGCCCTCATGGGACAGCTACCTGCTGCACACCGCGAACGGCACGTCCCAGTCGCTGACAGCCGGCAACGCGTTCTCCAATCCCGGCGCGATGATCGCCGGCAACCTGGTCGTGATGATCACGTTCGGCCTCGTCGTGATCGCCGCCGCGCTGTGGCGCCCGCTCCGGCTTGGCGCGGCGCTGCTGGCCGGCGCGACAATCCCGATGGCCGCCCAGGCGATCTCCGGGCTGGTGCAGGTGAGCGAGCCGACCTCGCCGTCTACCTTCGGGATCTCGTCATCCCAGGCGTCGGCGCTCGGGCTGACGATCACGAACGGCCTGACCCCCGCGTTCTGGATTTACGCGCTGCTCCTGGTCGTGCTGGTCGTGTCCTGCGCCTGGATGCTCGTCACGCCGCCCGGAGCCACCGTGGCCGCGGCGGCCACCGCGGCACCCGCCCCGAGGCCGGCCGAAGCGGCCGCGTCGTCAGCGTGGGCCGGCGAAGACGACGACGAAGACGATGATCAAGACGACGACATCGACTGGGGACACCCGGACACGGAGCCGGACATCGTCGACAGCCACGAGGAGCCCGAGCAGGCGACCCGTCCCCAGCCGCCCGCCGGCGAGTTATTCAGCCGGGTAGTCCGGCCGCACGGTTCCTGACTGCTGGACGTAGCGGATGTGCTCGTCGTGTGCCGCCCGCAACCAGTCGGTGGTGATCCGCGGGTCGTCGAACGGCTTGCCGAGGGCGAGCCGGTCCAGGTAGGCCTCGTCGGCGGCGATCCGGCGGCGGAACTCCGCGGTGTCGCCGACGGCTCCGTGTCCGGGTATGACGTGGCGGACGCCGGGCACGGCGGCCAGGCGGGCCAGGCCAGTGCGGTAGTCACCCATCGGGTCGCCGGCGACGGTGTCGAGCAGCGGGATCTCCGCGTCCGAGATCATGTCACCGACGGCGAAGACGCCGGTGTCCGGCAGGAAGACCGCGCCGTGGCCGGGGGCGTGCGCGTCGTGCACGACCAGCCGCGCGGTCGGCCCGTGCCAAGGGATCGTGTCCGCGTCCAGCGCGGTCACGTGCCCGAACAGCGCCAGGTCGTGGCCCGGCGCGGACGACTCCATGCTGGACACCATCCCGTCCCGCTCGGTCTCGGTGATCACCACGCCGGCGGGCGCGGCGTACCGCGGCACGTCGCCAAGGGCCGCGTGCCACAGCACGTGGTCCCAGTGCGGATGGGTGGACCAGCCGGCGACCGGATGCAATCCCCGCGCGGCGAGTTCGCTAGCCAGGCCAGCCAGCTCGGCGACCGACACGGCGGGATCGATGACCAGGCAGCCGCCGTCGGCGCCCGCGATCACCACCGTGTTGGTGATCATGAACGCGCTCGTCGTGACAAAGACGCCGGACGCGACCTCGGTAAGCATGAACGCGAGTCTATGGGCGAGTTAACACGGCAATCGGCAGAGCTAGTCCTCAGGGACGCAGGCGGACTGGGAGGGTCTCCAGGCCGCGGATCAGCGTGCTGAACCGCCAGCGGAGCGACTCCGGCGGCACCGCCAGCGTCATCGCCGGGAACCGGTCGAGCAGCGCGCCGAGCGCGATCACTGCTTCCATCCGCGCCAGCGGCGCGCCCACGCAGTAGTGGATGCCGTGGCCGAACGCCAGGTGACCGCTGGTGTCCCTGGTCAGGTCCAGCGTGTCCGGGGATGCATATCGTGCCGGATCCCGGTTGGCGCTGCTGAGCGCGACCAGCACCACCTCGCCCGGCGGGATCGTCACGCCCGCGATCTCGGTCGGCGCGATGGTGAACCGGGCCGTCGCGTTGTTCACCGGGCTCACGTACCGGACCAGTTCCTCGACCGCGCCGGGCAGCAGCGACCGGTCGGCGAGCAGCCGGTCCCGCTGCGCCGGGTTGAGCAGCAGCGCCAGCGTGCCGCTGGCGATCAGGTTCACCGTGGTCTCGTGTCCGGCGACGAGCAGCAGGAAGGTCATCGCGAGCAGCTCGACCTCGCTCAGCCGGTCCCCGGCCTCCTGGGCCTGGAGCAGCGCGGACAGCAAGTCGTCGGCGGGCGCGGCGCGCTTGGCCGCCAGCAGCGCGGTGAAGTACTCGATCATCGCTTCGGCCGCACCAGTTATCTCGGCGGCATCGCCCGCGGACGATACCGCGGCGGCCGACCAGGCGCGGAAGTCGTCCCGGTCCTCGGCCGGCACGCCGAGCAGCTCGCTGATCACGATCACCGGCAGCGGGAACGCGAACGCCGCCAGCAGGTCGGCCTCCGCGACGCCGGACAGCGCGTCGAGCAGCGACGCGGTGATCTCCGCGACCCGCGGCCGCAGCTGTTCCACCCGGCGCGAGGTGAACGCCTTGTTCACCAGCCGGCGCAGGCGTTCGTGATCGGGCGGGTCGAGGTTCAGCATGTGGCCGGCCAGGACGAACTCCGCCGCCGACTGCCATTCGGGCGGGTCGCTGTCGAAGAGCTTGCGGAAGTCCTTGACCAGCCGCGGATCGGCAAGCGCGGCGCGCACATCGGCGTACCGGGTGACCAGCCAGGCGCGCATGCCGTCCGGCATCTGCACTTCGGCCACCGGGTGGTCCGCCCGCAGCCAGTCGTGCACGGAGTGCGGGTCCTGGATGTACTCGGGACCAAGTGCCGAAGTCAACGCAGCTCCTTACCCGATGGCGACTTACCCAATCGGGACGGCCACCAGTTCCACCGGCCGATCAGCACCACCGCCGACGGTACCAGCAGGGTACGGACCAGGAACGTGTCCATCAGCACGCCGAGCGCGAGCCCGACGCCGACGTCGACGATCGTCCGGACGTTGGCCGGCCCGGCCGAGCCGGAGCCCACCAGCGCCAGCACGCCGAACGTCAGCGCCAGCACCAGTCCGGCGGAGGTCACCGTCGTTCCGGTCACCGCCAGCGCGCGGCCGACGGCGTCGCGCAGCGGCAGCACCCGGGCCTCCTCGCGGATCCTGGTCATCACCAGGATGTTGTAGTCCTCGCCGAGCGCGAGCAGGAACACGAACAGCAAGAACGGCAAGATGAACGTCATGCCCGGCTGCCCGGCCGCCTTGATGAACACCAGCACGGTCAGCCCCAAGGCCGAGAAGTACGACAGCACCACGGACGCGATCAGGTACAGCGGCGCGACAAGCGACCGCATGACGAGCGCGAGCAGCACCGCGATCACCGCGATCGCGATCGGGATGACCGTGCGCAGGTCCTGATCGGACAGCTGAGCGATGTCAGCGGTGAACGCCGGCTGCCCGGTGACGCCCCACGCCACCGCGCCGGTCATCCCCGCCGCGCGCCCGGCCAGCCCGCGCACCGCGGGTACCGCACGCGCCGCCGCGGTCGTCGTCGCGTCGCCGGCCGCGAGCTGCGTCGCGAACGCTACGGTCCGGCCGTCCGGGCTCACGTACGAGCCGCTCGCCAGGTACGCCCGGTCCGCGGCGGTCAGCGTGGAGTCCGGGCGAGCACCCCGCGGCGGGCCATACCGCGCGAACAGGGCGGCGTATCCGGTGGCGGTGAGGGACACGTCGTTCGGATTAAATGGACCGGAGACAGCGGTGAACTCGCGCTCGCCGGCCAGCCACCCCTCAGCCGCCGCCACCGGGCCGGGCGCCGCCCAGACCGGCGTCCGCAGCCGGAGCACGATCAGCGTCGGGTTCACCGCCGTCTGCGGGAAATGCCGCGCCAGCAGCGAGTCGCCGTACGACGAGTCGCTGCCGGCCGGGGCGGTCACCGGCCCGCCGAAGCCGGCCACCAGGTACCCGCCGGACAGCACCGCCAGCGCGCCGAACACCACCAGGCCGGTACCCAGCACCAGCACCGGGCGGCGCACCAGTTGCCCGCACGCGCGGCCCCACAAGGCCGGGCGCACGGCGCCCGGCCGCACCGACGACGGCCAGAACGCGGCCGGGCCGAGGACGGCGAGCAGCGCGGGAAGCAGCGTGAGCCCGGCGACCAGCATCAGCCCGATGCCGATCGACAGCGGCGCGGCGAGGCCCGAGTACAGGGAGAATGTCGCCAGCGCCAGCGACCCGAGCGCGGCGATCAGCACGCCGGCCGAGAACGTGATCGTCTCGCCGGTGCGCGATACCGCCAGCACGATCGCGTCGTGGCACGGTAGCCCAGAACGCATCTCCTCGCGCACCCGGAACATCAAGAACAGCGCGTAGTCCGTGCCGGCCCCGATCACCAGCACGATGAGCAGCAGCGACGCGATCTGCGAGATGCCCAGGCCCAGGTGGATGGCCGCGACCGCGGTCAGCCGCTCGCTGACCAGCACGACGAGCGCGGCCGGCACCACCGCCACGAACGGCGCCAGCGCGGACCGGAACACGGCGACGAGCAGCGCCACCACGAAGATCAGCGAGAACCACTGCACCTTGCTGCCGCTCGACGTGGATACCGCGTTGTTGTCCACCCGGGTGGCGACAGCTCCGGCCAGGTGAGCGCGCAGGCCCGCGGGCAGCAAAACGCCGCCCATCGCGGCGCGCAGTGCCGCGCACAACGCGGCCTGGCTCGACGCGGACAGGCCGGGCGCCTGGGGGATGGCGGCGAGCACGGTCAGCCGGGTCGCGTCGCCGTCCGCGGACACGCCGGCCGACTGCACCGAGACCACGTGCGTGACCTGGGCGAGCCGCGCTCCCAGCCGCGCCGCGGCGGCCTCGTCGGCGGTGGTCAGCCCCGACGGGCGCGCGGCCACGATGGTCACCGCGGTGAGCGAGGCCGCGCCCTGGATCGGCGCGGCCAGGGTCGCCGCCTGCTGCGACGGGGCGCTGGCCGGCAGGAACGAGGAGTTGTCGCTCTGCGTCACGCTGCCCAGCCCAGGCAGCAGCGTCATCGCCGCGACGGTCCCGGCCAGCCAGGCGGCGATCACCGCCCAGCGGAACCGGACGGCGAACCGGCCAAGGCTGGCGAAAGCCGCACCCACGCACGCTATCGTCGCCGGCAACCACCCTTTATGCCGAGAACGGTGCCGCGCGAATCGCACAGTTCGCGTATCCGGGCGCGCGCGCGCTCGACGGTGCCGATGATGCTGCGGTGCACCATGACCGGTCTCCTCCCGCCCGTCGCGGGCGAGGGACCGAGGCACGCCGTAACGAAAACCCCGGGGCAGCTCGCCCCGGGGCTTGTCGTTTACAGGCATCTGTCAGCGCGCCGGGGGACTCTCCGGCGTCGTCGTCATACCAGCACGCTGCATGCCGGTGATTTTACCATCAGCGCTGGCCGGGACCGCTGACCTCGGACACCCGCACGATCGCGATCGACGACGTCTGCGGCCCGTAGGTGTGGGTCACCATCGGCACGGGCGAGGCGAGCGCGCCCGTGCTGGACAGGCTGTACCCCGGGGCCGGCTTGGCGAGCTTCGCCCCCGCAGACCGGACGATGAGCCCGATCGGCTGGTACGTGGCGGGGTTGAGCAGGATCTCGGTCTGCCCCTGGTCGTCGGTGACGCCGATCGCGGACCGCCCGGCGGCGTCGGTGACGTGCTGATCCACGCTCACGCCCGGGATCGTGGCGATGGCCTGGTAGACCGCCGCCACGGCCGGCGGCGGCGCGGCCGCGTACGCGTTCCACAGCAGCAGTCCCAGCCAGGCGAACTCTCGCTGCGGCTTGGTGGTGGCCTTGCCGGTGACGCCGAAGTAGTCCTGGCCCGACCACGCCCTGGCCAGTTCGGCGTCCACGGCGGCGAGCAGCGCCCGCGGGCTGGCCGGCAGCGCGGCCAGCGCGTTGTAGGAGGTCAGCGGCGTAATGCTGGTGTCGAACGCGGCGAGCGCGTCGGTGCCTTTAATCCTTGGCACCGGCCCGATGTGCGTGGTGAGCTGGCCGCCCGGCCCGAAGTAGGCGGACTTCGAGCCGTCGAATGTGATCCACTCGTCGTCGGTCTGGGTGCTCTGCCCGGTCGCGCTGTCGACCGAGCGGTAGTAGAACCACTGCCCGGGTCTGGGCTCGGTCACCGGCCTGGCCGCGACGACGCGCGCCGCGGTGCCGAGCACCTTGGCCACGAGGCTCGCCGACTGCGGCGTGCCCAGGGCGGTGACCGGCCCGGCGGCGGGAGCGCCGGCCAGCGCGACGGCGAGGATGGCGGCCACCGCCGCGGCCGCCGCGGTGAGGGCGGCGGGCAGCAGCACTCGCCGGTTAGGCCGGCGTGTTCCGCCGCCGGTCGTGGCGGCGGCGAGCAGCCGGGCGCGGCCGGCGGCCAGCCGGGCAGGTGCGGGCTCGGGCACGTCGTCGAGTACCGCGCGCACCATGTCGAGGTCGTTCATCGGTTCAGCTCCTGAGGTATCGAGGTCGGATCCTGGCCGCCAAGTGCCTCGCGTACCTTTCTTCGAGCCCGGTTCAGCCTGGACCGCACGGTGCCCAGCGGGATGCCGAGTGCCGCCGCGGTCTCCTCGTAGGACAGGCCGGCCCACGCGATCAGCAGCAGCACGTCCCGGTCCCCGGCCGACAGCGCCGCCAGGGCGTCGAGCAGTACCCGGCGCGCCGCGACCGCGTCGACCCGGCTGACGATCTCGTCCGCGCCGGCCGGCGCCGCCGCCCAGCCCGCCCCTGGGTCGGCTGGCATGGCTTCCGCCGTGCGGGCAAGGGCCTTCAGCCTGCGGACTTCGGCCCGCCAGTGCTTGCCGATCATGTTCGCGGCGATGCCGTACAGCCACGGCCTGGCGTCCGGCCGGCGCAGGTCATACCGCCGCCGGACGCGGAACGCGGTCAGGAACGTGTCGGCCACCAGGTCGTCGGCCATCGCGTCGCCCAGCCGGCGGCTGACGTAGCGGTGGATCGGGGCGGCGTGCCGGTCGTACAGCTCCGCGAAGCTCTCGGGCTCATGCCAGGAACGCTCAATGACCACGGCGTCCGTCTGGGACACGTCGAGGCGTGGCGCGATCATACCTGGCTCCGTTCGATGCGAGGGATGGTAATCGGTCACCCCCGGAATGAGGGGGCATCCCGCTTTTCCCGGAATCGCCTCACCGAGTTCACGCCGTGAACCTCGTAGAGTTGACCTGTGCCAGATCCACTCGCCTTCCGGCCCGCACCAGGGGCGATCCCCGAGTCGCCGGGGGTGTACCGGTTCCGGGACAGCCGCGGCCGGGTGATCTACGTCGGCAAGGCGAAGTCGCTGCGCCAGCGGCTGAACCAGTACTTCGCCGACTTCGCGTCGCTGCACCCCCGCACCCAGGCCATGCTGAGCAGCGCGGCGGGAGTGGACTGGACGATCGTCACCACCGAGGTGGAGGCGCTCCAGCTCGAGTACTCCTGGATCAAGGAGTTCGACCCTCGGTTCAACGTCAAGTACCGGGACGACAAGAGTTACCCGTACCTGGCCGTCACCATGTCCGATGAGTTCCCCCGGGTGATGGTGATGCGCGGCGCCAAGAAGAAGGGGACTCGCTACTTCGGCCCGTACAGCCACGCGTGGGCGATCCGCGACACGGTGGACACGCTACTGCGGGTGTTCCCGGTGCGTACCTGCTCCGCCGGGGTGTTCAAGCGGTCCGGCCAGATCGGCCGGCCGTGCCTGCTCGGCTACATCGGCAAGTGCTCCGCCCCCTGCATCGGCCGGATCGACGCGGTCGACCACAGAGCGCTGGCGGAGGATTTCTGCGACTTCATGGCCGGCCAGTCCGCCAGGTTCACCCGGCGGCTTGAGTCGGAGATGAAGGCCGCCGCCTCCCGCGAGGAATATGAGCAGGCGGCCCGGCTCCGCGACGACATCAGGGCGCTTCAGAAGGCGCTGGAGAAGCAGGCCATCGTGCTCGGCGACGGCACGGACTGCGACGTCATCGCCCTGGCCGAAGACCAGCTCGAGGCCGCCGTCCAGATCTTCTACGTGCGCGGCGGCCGGGTCCGCGGCCAGCGCGGCTGGGTGCTGGAGAAGGTCGAGGAGATGAATTCGGCCGGGCTGGTCGAGCACTTCCTGGGGCAGGTGTACGGCGACGCCGACGCCGGCTGCCCCCGGGAGATCCTGGTGCCCGTGCTGCCGCCGGACCCGGTAGCGATGACGTTGTGGCTGAGTGAGCGCCGAGGCGGCCCGGTCAACCTGCGGGTCCCGGTCCGGGGCGACAAGAAGACGCTGATGGAAACCGTCTCGCGGAACGCGCTGGAGACACTGACCCTGCACAAGACCCGCCGGGCCAGCGACCTGACCACGCGCAGCAAGGCGCTGAACGAGATCCAGGAGGCGCTCGGCCTGGACGACGCCCCGCTGCGGATCGAGTGCTACGACGTGTCGAACCTGATGGGCACCCACGTGGTCGCCTCGATGGTGGTGTTCGAGGACGGGCTGGCCCGCAAGAGCGAGTACCGCAGGTTCAGCATCAAGGGCGCCACCGACGACATCTCCGCGATCGGCGAGGTCATCACGCGCCGGTTCCGCCGTTATCTCGAAGAGAATTCTTCCGAACGTACGGTGGCTGAAGGGGCCAAGTTCGCTTACCCCCCGAATCTGGTCGTGGTCGACGGCGCCGCCGGACAGGCGGACGCGGCGGCCCGTGCGCTGGCCGAACTGGGCATCAATGACGTCGCGGTGTGCGGCCTCGCCAAGCGGCTGGAGGAGGTCTGGCTGCCTGGTGAGGAATATCCGGTGATCTTGCCGCGTACCAGTGAGGGACTGTACCTGCTCCAGCGGGTACGGGACGAGGCACACCGGTTCGCGATCACGTATCACCGGCAGAAGCGAGGCAAGGCGGCCACCGTGAGCGCGCTAGACGAACTGCCCGGGCTCGGCCCGGCTCGGCGTGCCGCGCTGCTCAAGCACTTCGGTTCGGTGAAGAAGCTGGTGGCCGCCGGCGTCGCGGAGGTCGGCGCGGTGCCGGGTATCGGACCCAAACTGGCCGCGACTATCGTTTCTGCCCTGCATCCAGCGGAAACTTCGGGGAGTAATGATGCCGAGAGCGGCTGACGACCAGACGGAAATCGTCATCATCACCGGGATGTCGGGCGCGGGCCGGACGGCCGCCGCCAAATCGCTGGAGGACCTCGGCTGGTTCGTCGTGGACAACCTGCCGCCCGGCCTGTTGCCGACGATGGTCGACCTGGCGCGGCGGTCCAACGGCGAGGTGACCCGGATGGCGGCCGTGGTGGACATCCGCAGCCGGGCGTTCAGCACCGACCTGAAGTCCGCCATCCACGAGCTGGGCACGCGGGGGGCATCCGCCCAGATCGTGTTCCTCGAGGCGGCCGAGGACACGCTGGTCCGCCGGTTCGACAGCGAGCGGCGGCCGCACCCGCTCCAGGGCAGCGGACGGGTCACGGACGGAATCGAGGCCGAGCGCGAGCTGCTCCGCGAGGTGCGCGGCGACGCCGACCTGGTGCTCGACACGTCCCGGCTGAACGTGCACGAGCTGCGCGCCCGGATGCGGGACTTCTTCAGCGGCGGCGGCGCGACGGCGGGGCTGCGGCTGTCGATCGTGTCGTTCGGGTTCAAGTACGGCATGCCGGTCGACGCCGACCTGGTCGCGGACTGCCGGTTCCTGCCGAATCCGCACTGGATCGCGGAACTTGCGCCGATGACGGGGCAGGACGAGCCGGTCCGGGAGTACATTCTCTCTCAGCCTGGTGCCGAAGAGTTTCTGAGCACTTACACTGCGCTGTTGAACGTCGTGCTGCCGGGCTACGAACGCGAGGGCAAGCGGTTCGTGACGCTCGCGGTCGGCTGCACCGGCGGCAAGCACCGGAGCGTGGCGATGGCCGAGCAGCTGGCGGCGCGCATGGCGGGCGCCGGTGCCGACGTGCAAGTGGTGCACCGGGATCTCGGACGGGAGTGAGTTGATGGGGTCGGCCGGTCTGAAGGTCGTCGGCCTCGGGGGCGGGCACGGGCTGGCCGCGTCGCTTGCCGCGCTTCGGCTGGTCACCGGCGAGCTGACGGCGATCGTCACGGTCGCCGACGACGGCGGTTCGAGCGGGCGGCTGCGCCGCGAGTTCGGCGTGCTTCCTCCCGGGGATCTGCGCATGGCGCTCGCGGCGCTGTGCCGCGACGACGAGTGGGGGACTATCTGGAGCCAGGTGGTGCAGCACCGGTTCGAATCCGGCGACCTCGCCGGGCACGCCGTCGGGAACCTGCTGATCGTGGCGCTGTGGGACCTGCTCGGCGACCCAGTCGCGGGGCTGGACTGGGTGGGCAGGCTGCTCGGCACCGGCGGCCGGGTGCTGCCGATGGCGGGCGTGCCGCTGGACATCGTCGCCGAGGTGGTCGGGGCCGACCCCGCCCGGCCAGGTGACGTGAGCGTGGTGCGCGGCCAGAAGGAGTGCGCGACGACGCCGGGACGGGTGCGGTCGATTACCCTGGAGCCGGCCGACCCGCCGGCCGTGCCAGAGGCGGTCCGCGCGGTGCGTTCCGCTGACTGGGTCGTGTTCGGGCCCGGCTCGTGGTTCACCAGCGTGCTGCCGCACCTGCTGGTGCCGGATCTGGCGAAAGCGCTGCACGAAACCGCCGCGCGGCGCATCGTGGTATTGAACCTCGCTCCGCAGCCCGGCGAGACCGACGGGTTCTCGCCGCACAAGCACCTGGAGGTCCTCGCGGAACACGCACCCGATCTCGCAGTCGACGTGGTGCTTGCCGACACGGGCTCCATGGGGAGTGCCGACGCGGTGGGAACCGGTAGCCTAACCGACTTGGAGAAGGCAGCGGGGGCGCTGGGGGCCCGTCTGGTTCTGGCAGACGTGGCGATGGGCGATGGCACTCCGCGGCACGACCCGCGCCGGCTGGCGCGGGAGTACGCAAAGGTACTGAAGGGGGAGTGATCCGTTCGTGGCGATGACTGGCGTGGTGAAGGATGAGCTCAGCAGGGTCGCGGTGGTCAAGCCGTGCTGCCGGAAGGCTGAGGTCTCCACGCTGCTGAGATTCGCTGGCGGCCTGCACCTGGTCGAGGGCCGGGTGGTTATCGAGGCGGAACTCGACACCGGCGCCGCTGCGCGCCGGCTGCGGCAGAACATCACCGAGGTGTTCGGCCACCCGGCGGAGTTCCTCGTCCTGTCGCCGAACGGGCTGCGCAAGGGCAACCGGTACGTGGTCCGGGTCAGCAAGGGCCAGGCCGGGGAGAGCCTGGCCCGGCAGACCGGGCTGATCGACAACTACGGCCGCCCGGTCCGCGGCCTGCCCCGCCAGGTCGTGGCCGGGGCGTCCTGCGACTGCGAGGCGGCGTGGCGCGGCGCGTTCCTCGCGCACGGGTCGCTGACCGAGCCGGGCAGGTCGATGGCGCTGGAGGTCACGTGCCCCGGCTCGGAGGCCGCTCTGGCGCTGGTCGGTGCCGCACGGCGGCTGAGGGTGCACGCCAAGGCGCGCGACGTGCGCGGCGTGGACCGGGTGGTGATCCGTGACGGCGAGGTGATCGCCGCGATGCTGACCCGGCTCGGCGCGCACGACGCGGTGCTCGCCTGGGAGGAGCGGCGGATGCGCCGCGAGGTCCGCGCCACCGCGAACCGCCTGGCCAACTTCGACGACGCCAACCTGCGCCGGTCCGCGCGGGCGGCCGTGGCCGCCGGCGCCCGGGTGGAGCGCGCCCTGGAGATCCTCGGCCCGGACGCCCCCGAGCACCTGACGATGGCCGGGCATCTGCGGATGGCGCACCGCCAGGCCTCGCTCGAGGAACTGGGCCAGCTCGCCGACCCGCCGCTCACCAAAGACGCGATCGCCGGCCGGATCCGCCGCCTGCTAGCCATGGCCGACCGCCGCGCCGCCGACCAAGGCATCCCCAGCACCGAAGCCTGCCTGACCCTAGACATGCTCCCCTAACCGGGCCCGCGCCGGCTTACCCGCCCCGCGCCCCCGTGCCATGAAGGCCCGCCCGCGTCGGCTTACCCGCCCGCGCTCCCGCACGTGGCACGCCCTGCGCCCGCTCGCCGCCCGCGCCCCCCAGCCCCCTGGCACATTTCGTATTTGTCCGCATTAACGGCGCGGCTCAAATTCAGCAACGTGGTAAATTAACCCTTCGTGGCAATATGACCTCCGCTTGCGAGGGTCGGATTACCACGAAGGGGGAATCCGGCACGTTGATTTGAGTGCGCTCGGAAAATGTCAGTGGTGGCCGTCACACTGGGCGGCATGAAACGTGACATGCCCCGCGCGCTCGTTGCGCTCCAGCAGGGTGTCTTCTCGCGGAGGCAGGCCCTGGAGGCCGGCCTGACCCACAAAATGATCGACGCGCGGTTGCGGAGCGGCACGTGGCGGGCGGTATTCCGCGGCGTTTACACTAATGCGGCGGGTGACGTCGGCCCTCCCGGGATGCTGTGGGCAGCGGTGCTATCCGCCGGCCCATATGCGATGCTGTCTCATCAGACCGCCGCCGAACTTGTGCTGGGCGGGCGGCCGGACGACGAAATTCACGTGACGATTCCGGCTACTCACAAGGTCGAGGCGGTGCCGGGCGTGCGTGTCCATCGGTCCCGCCGGGCGTTCACGATCAAGCTCGCGGACTGTTATCCGCCGTGCACGAGCGTCGAAGAGACCGTGCTCGATCTGGTCGATGCCGCCGGGACGTTCGACGAGATGTGCGGCTGGATCACCCGGGCGCTCGCGACGAAGCGGACCACCGCCGTCAAGCTGCGCACCGCCATGACCGAGCGGCGGCGGCTGCGCTGGCGCTCCGTTCTTGGCGACATGATCACCGCCACCATCACCGGGGATCATTCGGTCCTTGAGCACCGGTACGAGCGCGACGTGGAGCGTGCCCACGGCCTTCCCGAACCGGAGCGACAGGTGCCGTTCACGACGCCAGACGGTAGCCAGGGCCAACGGGATCGTGTCTACCCCGGCTACCGCGTCGTGATCGAACTCGACGGTCAGCTGTACCACCCAGCGGAGGAGACCTGGAAGGACAAGGACCGTGACAACGCCGCTATCGAAGCCGGCTATGAATCCCTCAGGTACGGCTGGCGGCATGTCACTCAAGCTTCCTGCGCGACCGCGGTTCAGGTCGGCGGGATTCTCCGCGACAGAGGCTGGCCGGGGCGGCCGCGCCCGTGCTCCGTCCGCTGTCCAGTGCGGTCGGGGTCCTAGGCTGCCGCAACCGGTCGGCGGATAGCTGGATAACGTGCCGGTTTTGCTCTTCGTGGCGGGCTGACCCCCGGGAACGGGGGGCAATCCGGCACGAAGGGGCGATCTTCCACGCTGATTCGGGGCGACGCTGATGCGGCGGCCGAAGGCACAGCGGGATCAGATCCCGGTCAGGCGCCGGGAGGAGGGGCGCAGGTAGACGAACCAGGTCGCTGCCAGGCAAGCCAGGTAGAACGCGATGAACCCGATATAGGCGGGGTTGCCGGTCCTGGTGGCGAGGAAGGACTGGCGGAACGCGATGTTCACCAGCACTCCGCCGAACGCGCCGGCCGCTCCCGCGATGCCGATGACCGCATTCGCCAGCCGGCGCGCGTCTTGCTCCGCGGCCTTGGCACGGAAGATCGCCGGAATCATCTTGTACGTGGCGCCGTTGCCGGCGCCGGACATCGCGAACAGGGAGATGAACCCCACGCAGAACAGGACGAGCGATCGCTGCCCGGACGCGATGAGCACGATGACGGCGGCCAGCGCCATCGCGAGGAACGTCCAGAACGTGGTGCGCGCCCCGCCGAGCCGGTCGGCCAGCCAGCCACCGGCGGGCCTGAGCAGCGATCCGGTGAGCGGGCCGAGGAAGGTCAGGTAGGCGATCTTGACCGGATCCACCTTGCCGGCGGTGAGGAAGTGCGTCCCGAACTGATCCTGCAGCACCTGGCCGAACGCGAAGCTGTAGCCGATGAACGAGCCGAACGTGCCGATGTAGAGGAACGAGATGATCCAGGTGTGCGCGTCACGGCACGCCGACCGCATCGCCCGCCGCTCATTGCGCGCTTGTCCGAGGTTGTCCATGAAAAGCGCAGCGCAGACCGCCGCGAGGACGACGGCCGGGATGTAGATTCCGAGGATGACGCGGGGGTGATCCTTGCCCGCCGTGGCCAGCACGGCCAGGCCCGCGAGCTGCACCACGGCGACTCCGATGTTGCCGCCGCCGGCGTTGAGGCCCAGCGCCCAGCCCTTCAGCCGCTGCGGGTAGAACGAATTGATGTTGGCCATGGACGACGCGAAATTGCCGCCGCCCACGCCAGCCAGCGCGGAAATGACGAGCAGGGTCCCGTACGAGACCCCGGGCTTGAGCACGAACGCGGCGGTCACCGTGGGCACCAGCAGCAGGCTCGCGCTGACGCACGTCCAGTTGCGACCGCCGAACCGCCCGACGGCGAGCGTGTAGGGGACCCGCACACTCGCACCGAGCGCCGTCGGCAGCGTTGTGAGCAAGAACTTCTCGGCCGCGGCGGTCTTGGGGTCGGAGCTGATCCCGTAGGCCGGGGTGAGGAAGAGCACGAACACCGACCACAGGCTCCATACCGAGAAGCCCACATGCTCGGCCAGTATCGAGAAGATCAGGTTGCGTCGCGCCACCCGCGCGCCAATTCGCCGCCAGAACCCGGCGTCCTCCGGGTTCCAGTCCGCGATCCACCGGCCAGCGCGCTCCGGCGCCGCGAGCGTTGCCTGGTCACTTGATGTCGTCGCCATACCGGCGACGCTAGGCGGACCGTGTTTCCCCGAAGCGGCCGCGCCGAGACGGCAGCGGAACATTCACCGCACAGGTCAGCTCACCGTGCTGTGCGCCGGCAACCGAGCTAGGTCAGGCGGGCGGCCAGGAACTCGCGCTCGGCGGTGTTCTCGGTTCGGTCCAGGGCGGCTTGATACTCGCGTGCCGCTTCCGCGTCGCGGCCGAGGCGGCGCAGCAGGTCGGCGCGGATGGCGTGGAACAGGTAGTAGCCGTCCAGGTTCAGTTCGTCGACCAGGTCGAGCGCGCTGCGCGGGCCGTCGACCTCGGCGACCGCGACCGCGCGGTTCAGCGCGACGACTGGGGTGGGCGAGTGCGCGAGCAGCTGGTCGTAGAGCGCGAGGATCTGGGGCCAGTCGGTGTCCGCGGCGGTCGGTGCGTCGCTGTGCACCGCGTTGATCGCCGCCTGGATCTGGTACGGGCCGGGCTGGTTCCGGCGCAGGCACTGCCGGACCAGCGCGTGGCCTTCGGCGATCAGCGCGCGGTCCCAGCGGGTGCGGTCCTGGCCGGCGAGCGTGACCAGACCCCCGCCGGGCGCGATCCTGGCCGCGCGGCGTGACTCGGTGAGCAGCATGAGCGCGAGCAGGCCGGTAACCTCTGGCTCGTCCGGCATGAGCTCGGCCAGGAGCCGGCCGAGCCGGATCGCCTCCGCACACAGCTCGGCACGGATCAGGTGTCCCTCGTTGAAGATCAGGTACACGACGGCGAGCACCGGCTGCAGCCGGTCCGGCAGCTCCTCCGCCGGCGGAACGCGGTACGGGATGCGCGCCTCACGGATCTTGCCCTTCGCGCGGACCAGGCGCTGCGCCATGGTCGGCTCGGGCACCAGGAATGCCCGCGCGATCTCGGTGGTGCTGAGCCCGGCGATCAGCCGAAGCGTCAGCGCGACCTGGGCGGCCCGGCTGAGGGCGGGGTGGCAGCAGGTGAAGATGAGCCGTAGCCGGTCGTCGTGGACCGGGCCCAGCTCCACGGGTTCATCGCTCGCGTGCAGCAGCGCGGCCTGGGCGTGCTTGCCGGCCCGGGCGGCTTCGCGGCGCAGCCGGTCGATGGCGCGGTTGCGCGCGGTGGTGATGATCCAGCCCGCCGGACTCGGCGGGAGCCCGTCCGCGGGCCATCGCTCCGCGGCCGTGGTGAACGCCTCCTGCACCGCGTCCTCGGCGAGGTCGATGTCACCGAGGACACGCGTGAGGACGGCGACCGCGCGGCCGTATTCCGCGCGGAAAATGTGCTCGACCTCGGCGGCGGAGGTCAGTCCTCGACCTCTTCCTGGAACGGCCGCACCTCGACCGGGATGCGGCACGCGCGGGTCGCCTTCCTGGCCCACTCCAGCGCGGCATCCAGGTCCGGCGCCTTGATGACCCACACTCCGCCGACGTGCTCTTTGCCCTCGGCGAACGGGCCGTCGGTGGTCAGCACGTCCTGCCCGGCCAGCCGGACCACCCGCGCCGTCCGTGACGGGTACAGCCCGCCGGCGAAGACCCAGGCGCCGGCGGCTCGCATCTCCTCGTTCACCGCGTCGACGTCCTTCATGATCTGGTCGATGTCCGCGGGCGGAGCCGTGTCCTCGGGGTGGAAAACGCTGAGCAGATACTGCTTCACCATGTGCCTCCTAGTCCCGGTTCACGAATTCCTTGCCAGGTACGCGATGACGGCCGCGGCCAGAGCCAGGAACGACAGCGTGGTCAGTCCGGTCCGCAGCCCGAAGTCGCTGGCCAGGAAGCCTATCGCGGGCGGCCCCAGCAGGAAACCGCCGTAGCCGAGCGTCGAGGCGAGCGCGACACCCCTCGAGTCGGCCAGCAGGCCGGCCCGCGCGACGGCCACCGGGAACAGGTTGGCGAGCCCGGCGCCGACCGCGGCGAACCCGGCCAGCGCCAGCCATACGTCGGGGGCCAGCGCGGCGAGCAGCATGCCGCCGCAGGCGGTCAGGCCCCCCGCCACAAGCACCCGGGTGCGGCCGTGCCGCTCGAGCAGGGTGGTCCCGGTCAGCCGGCCGAAAGCCTCGGCGAGCGCGAAGGCCGCGTAGCCGGCCGCGGCGAGCGCGGGCCCGGCGGCAAGATCCTGGTGCAGGTGCAGCGCGCCCCAGTCGCCGATCGCTCCCTCACCGTAAGCCGCGCAGAACGCGATCAGGCCGAGCACGCCCACCGCCCGGATCAGGTCACGCGGGCCAGCGGAAGAAGGAACCGGATCGGCCGCGCCAGGCGCGGTGGCGGGAGGCGGACGGCGCAGCGGGCGGGCGGTCAGCGCGGTGACGACCAGGCCGGTGCCCGCGATCAGGCTCAGGTGCGGCAGCGGGGCCAGGTGCGGCGCGATCAGCCCGCCGAGGCCGGCGCCGGCCAGGCCGCCGAAGCTCCAGGCGGCGTGGAAACCGGGCATCACCGGCCGCCGCAGCGCGGCGACCAGGTCGACAGCGACCGTGTTCATCGCGACGTTGAGACATCCGTAGGCGGCGCCGAACGTCAGCAACGCCAGGCCCAGCGTCAGCGCGGAATGTGCGAGTGGTGGCAGCACGAGCGTGCCGGACAGCACGCCGCAAGCGGGCACCGTCACCCGGCGGCCGCCGAACCGCCGGCACAGCGCGCCGGCCACCAGCATGGTGAGGACCGCGCCCGCGGACAGGCCGAGCAGTGCCAGTCCCAGGGCGGCGGCCGAGGCGCCGGTCTGCTGTTTGACGGCCGGGACGCGCACCGCCCAGCTCGCGTACATGAAGCCGTGCGCGGTGAAGACCGCGCTGAGCGCGATCCGCTGCGTCCGGAGGCCGCCGTCTGTCCGGCTGGCTGCGATTATTTTGCTTTCCGGTCGCACAAAATGAGGCTACGCGGGTGACCCTGCGTGCGCCAGGCGCGCTTGACGCCAAGTAATACTAGGCATAGGATCTCTTGGTATGAATCGAGAACGTCTCAAGGGAAACCTCGACTTGCTGCTGCTGTCGGTACTCGCCGCGGGGCCGGCGCACGGCTATGCGATCATCTCCGCGCTGCGCGACCGCAGCGAGGGCACGTTTGACCTGCCCGAGGGCACGATCTACCCAGCACTGCACCGGCTTGAGGACGCTGGCCTGCTCGGCAGCTCCTGGGCTGAGGGGGACGGGCGCAAGCGCCGGGTCTACGGGCTGACCGACAAGGGCGTGGCCGCGCTCGCGGCAGAGCACGGCGAGTGGCAGCGATTCGTGTCCGGGGTGCAGGCGGTGCTGGGGTGGTCGGCGTGAACCCGGTCGACGAGTACCTGCGCCAGCTCCGCGCGGGCCTGCGCACCCGCGACGCCGACCTCATCATGGTCGAGGCGGAGGACCATCTAAGGGAGACGGTCGCCGCCGGACTCGCCGCCGGGCTGACCGAACGCGAGGCGCAGGAGGCGGCGATCTCGGCCTTCGGCTCGGTGCGGGCGGTGGTCCGGGCGCATGCCACCAGGCCCGGCAACCTGGTCAAGGGCAGGACACCGAAGGCGATTCTCGCCGACCTGTTCCTGTCCGCTTGGCAGCTCGGCGGCATCGGCCTGATGGCGATCGGGGTCAGCGGCGCGCTCGTGGCGCTGATGAACGCGACCCTCGGCCGCGCGTTCACCGGCCAGGCGCCGGCCGGCGTGACGTTCGCCAAGGCCGACTGCGCGTCCTGGATGGCCGCGTGGACCGGCGCGCGCGACTGCGCGCAGGCGGCGATGCTCGAGGCCAGCAGCGACGCGGTCGTGCTGCGGCTCATCGCCGGGCTGGCCGGCGTCGCGGTGCTCGCGGCCTACTTCCTCGTCCGCTACGTGATGCGGCGTCTTGGGCGCGAGCCCGCCGAACCGCTGGCCGGCTACTTCCCGCTGCTGGCGGCGTGCGTGTTCGGCGCTGGAGCACTGGCGCTCGCAATGGCGCAGCTCACCGGGTTTACCGTCACGGCGGGCCCGGGCGTGTACCTGAGCGGCGCGCTCGTGTCGGCGGTGGTGGCGGTCTGCTACGGCGTCCGGTCGCGCAGGGTTGTCCGGCATCTCATGGTGATCTGGGCACGATAAACCTGTGAAGCGACGGGGGATGACCGTGGTATGGTCTAGACCACAGGCGTCGTGATTGCCTGCCCGGCAACGGGGGCCCCGACAGGTCCCGCATGCTTGGATTTCGGCGTCGACCTCCCGGCGATCCCGGGAGGCGATGCTGGCCTGCGGGGGCTTGCGGCGGACGACCCCCGCACCCCCGGATAGGCGGGTTCCGATAGTCTGCGAGTGACGACGGTGGGTTTGACCAGCCGAGGAGATTTTCAGCTGTGACTATTCGCGTGGGCATTAACGGGTTCGGCCGTATCGGCCGTAACTTCTGGCGGGCGGTTAACGCCGCCGAAGGCGACCGCGGCATCGAGATCGTGGCCGCTAATGACCTGGGTGACATCAAGACGATGGCGCACCTGCTCAAGTACGACACGATCCTCGGCACGCTGCCGGGCGAGGTCTCGGTGTCCGATGACACGATCAACGTCGGTGGCAAGCAGATCAAGATCCTCGCGCAGAAGGATCCGGCGCAGCTGCCGTGGGGCGAACTCGGCGTGGACATCGTGATCGAGTCCACCGGGCGTTTCACGACCGGCACCGCGGCGCGGGCGCACATCGAGGCGGGCGCGAAGAAGGTCATCATCTCCGCCCCGGCCAAGGACGAGGACATCACGATCGTCATGGGCGTGAACGACGACGCCTACGACCCGGAGAAGCACGATGTGCTGTCCAACGCATCCTGCACGACGAACTGCGTCGCACCGCTGGCGAAGGTGCTGCTGGACAACTTCGGCATCGTCAAGGGCCTGATGACGACCGTGCACGCGTACACGAACGACCAGGTCATTCTCGACTTCCCGCACAAGGACCTGCGCCGGGCGCGGGCCGCCGCGCAGAACATCATCCCGACCACCACTGGCGCGGCGAAGGCCACGTCACTGGTGCTGCCCGAGCTGAAGGGCAAGCTGGACGGCCGGGCGCTGCGCGTGCCGGTGCCGGACGGCTCCATCACCGACCTGGTGGTGCAGGTGGAGCGGGCGGCCACCAAGGAAGAGATCAACGCCGCGTACAAGGCCGCCGCCGACGGGTCCCTGAAGGGTTACCTGCACTACACCGAGGACGAGATCGTCTCCTCCGACATCGTGGGTTCCTCGGCCTCGTGCACCTTCGACTCGCAGCTCACGATGGTGTTCGGCGACCAGGTGAAGGTGTGGGGCTGGTACGACAACGAGTGGGGTTACTCCTGCCGCCTGGTCGACCTGGCCGCGCTCGTCGCGTCCCGGCTGCGGTAATGCCCAGCTCGACGTTGCGGAGCGTTGACCAGCTGGACGTCACCGGCAAGCGGGTGCTGCTCAGGTCGGACCTGAACGTGCCGCTCGACCTGACCGGCTCCGGCGCGATCACCGACGACGGACGGATCCGGGCCAGCCTTCCGGTGATCCGCGCGCTGTCCGAACGCGGCGCGCGGGTCATCGTCATGGCACACCTCGGACGTCCGGCCGGCGCGGACTTCGCCGAGCGAGCGGCGGGCGGCCCGTCGCTGCGGGTGGTTGCCGGGCGGCTCAGCGAACTGCTCGGCAAACCGGTGGCGTTCGCCGCGGACGTGGCGGGTGCGGACGCGCGGAACACGGTGGCCGGGCTGGCCGACGGTGACGTCGCGCTGCTGGAGAACGTGCGGTTCGAACCGGCCGAAACGGCCAAGGACGACGCGGCCCGGGCGGAGTTCGCCGGCAAGCTCGCCGCGCTCGGCGACCTGTACGTGGGCGATGGGTTCGGCGCGGTGCACCGCAAGCACGCGTCCGTGTACGACCTGCCGCGGCTGCTGCCGCACGCGGCCGGTGATCTGGTCCGCGACGAGGTCGCCGTGCTCGAACGGCTGACCCGCGACCCGGCCAGGCCGTTCGTGGTGGTGCTCGGCGGCAAGAAGCCGTCGGACAAGCTTGGCGTCATCCACAACCTGCTCGGCCTCGCGGACCGGATCCTCGTCTGCGGCGGCATGGCCTACACGTTCCTCGCCGCGCAGGGTTACGAGGTGGGCAACTCGGTGCTTGAGGCGGACAAGATCGACGAGGTAAAGGCCGTGCTGGCGGAGGCCGCGTCACGAGGCGTCGAGCTTGTGCTCCCCGTCGACATCGTGGTGGCGGCGAAGTTCGCGCCGGACGCCGAGCACACCGTGGTCCCCGCCGATGGCATCCCGGCAGACTGGGAGGGCGTCGACGCCGGCCCGCGGACCCGAGAGTTGTTCCGCGCCAAGCTCGCGGATGCGCGGACGGTGTTCTGGAACGGGCCGGCCGGCGTGTTCGAGTTCCCGCCGTTCTCGGCGGGCACCCGGGCCGTCGCCGAGGCCGTCGCGGCGGTGAACGGGCTGACCGTGGTCGGCGGCGGCGACTCGGCGGCCGCGGTACGAGCACTGGGCATCGGCGAGGACAAGTTCAGCCACATCTCGACCGGCGGCGGCGCGTCGCTGGAGTACCTGGAGGGCAAGACGCTGCCCGGGCTGACCGCGCTGGAAGCGGAGTGAGCGAGCGGGGCAAGCGGTTGCCGCTGATGGCCGGCAACTGGAAGATGCACGAGAACCACCTCGAGGCCATCGCGCTCGTGCAGAAGCTCGCGTTCACGCTGACCGACAAGGACTACACGTTCACCGAGGTCGCCGTGCTGCCGCCGTTCACCGCGCTGCGCAGCGTGCAGACGCTGGTCAGCGGCGACAAGCTGAAGATCGGGTACGGCGCGCAGGACGTATCGGCGCACGACTCCGGCGCGTACACCGGGGAGATCTCCGGACCGATGCTGGCCAAGCTCGGCTGCACATACGTGGTCGTGGGGCACTCGGAGCGCCGGCAGTATCACGCCGAATCCGACGCGGTCGTGAACAAGAAGGTGCAGGCCTGTCTGCGGTCCTCGCTGACGCCGATCGTGTGCGTGGGGGAGTCGCTCGAGGTGCGCCGGTCCGGCGACCACATATCGTATACACTCGCCCAGCTTGACGGCTCGCTGGCCAAGGTGCCGGCCGAGGCCGTCGCCGGGATGGTTGTGGCGTATGAGCCGGTCTGGGCCATCGGGACCGGTGAGGTGGCGACACCGCAGGACGCCCAGGAGGCTTGCTCGGCGATCCGAGGACGCATTTCGGCGATTCATGGCGCCGAAACCGGGGTCAGTGTGCGTATCCTGTATGGCGGGTCCGTTAAACCCGGCAACATTGCGCCGATCATGGCGCAGCCGGACGTGGACGGCGCCCTGGTCGGCGGCGCAAGCCTCGACGCGGACCAGTTCGCTCAAGTATGCCGGTACCGGGAACTGCCGGTATCCTAGAGTGGGCACCAGGCCATCGACACCATAGAGGCGCAGAGGTAAACCGGGCATGATCATCGGGCTTTCCGTTATCCTGATCATTACCAGTATCGTGATGGTAATGCTCGTCCTGCTGCACAAGGGCAAGGGCGGCGGTCTGTCGGACATGTTCGGCGGCGGAGTGTCCTCCACCCTCGGCTCCTCCTCGGTCGTCGAACGCAACCTGGACCGGATCACCTACTTTTTCGGGATCCTGTGGTTCGTGGACATCGTCGCACTGGGCTGGCTGATCAACCACTAGCGCGTACTCTTCCCGCACAGATCTTCTGCACTTTCTTCATCTGGTCCCAAGGGGTGATCTGTTAGTGAGTAGTGGCAACGCGATCCGCGGCAGCCGGGTAGGCGCGGGGCCGATGGGAGAGGCCGAGCGCGGCGAGTCCGCGCCTCGCGTCTGGGTCTCCTTCTGGTGCGCGAACAAGCACGAGACTCGCCCGAGCTTCGCAACCGACGCCGCCATCCCCGAGACCTGGGAGTGCCCGCGCTGCGGCAACCCGGCGGGCCAGGACGAGGAGAATCCGCCCGCCCCGCCGCGCGTCGAGCCGTACAAGACCCATCTCGCCTACGTCAAGGAACGCCGGAGCGACACCGACGGCGAGGCCATCCTGGCCGAGGCGATCGCCCGCCTGCGAAGCACGGCGTCGGCCTAGTTTTCGCTGGGGGAGGCCTCCCCGGACCCTTCGGCTTTCACTGGGGAAGCCCCCGGCCTTAACCACGACGACGGCGCCACGGCCCCGGCCGATGCAGCGGCGCTGCCGCCGCACCCCGCTGCTAGCCAGGTGTCATGCCGTCGCGACTCGACCGGTTGTGACTGCCCGCTCGCGAACTGGGCATCTATTCATATTCCGGGCGCGCCATCAGGCACGCCAGATTATTGCGGACAGTTACCCCACCAATCCGGGGGGGTAACTGTCCGCAATAATTTCGATCGCGTCCCGGAATCCGCGGCGGCTGCGAAGCGGCGGGACCATACCTGTGCAAACAGGACATTAGCCTGCGGCCAGCCACACCACGCTCGCGCAGGACATCGGCCTGCGGCCAGCCACACCACGCTCTCGCCGCAAAGCCTTGATCGTTACAGCCAGAACGGGATGCCGACCGCGTTCGGGATGAACGCCTCAGGGGAAGCGGAAGCGTCCATCCTACGATCGGCTACAGTCCTTCGTTGATCAGCCGTCCGGCCTGCTCGTACGTGGCCGGGCGGCGGTACTTGAACCAGAACGCCGCGCCGACGCCGGCCACCGCGATCACGGCGTCGATCGGCCCCAGCCATTTGGCCAGCGGGTAGGTGCCGGCCACCGAGGAGAAATTCTCGAACAGCAGGTACACGACGAAACCCTGGGAGAGGAACGACAGGGCCGGGGCCAGCAGCGTCTTCCACCAGTGCACCTCGTCCCGGTGGAAGCGCAGGTAGTACAGCGCGATGCTGAACGAGACCAGCGCCTGCACGGACAAGATGATGATCACGCCCATGACCGCCATCAGGCCGTACAACTCGCCGTACGCCTGCGTGGACGGGTTTCCGGTGCCGGCGAAGATCGCGAACAGGCCGATGACGACGGCCGCGATGACCGACTGCGTGATCGACGCGATGTGCGGGCTCTGCCACCTCGGATGAGTCTTGCCGAGCGCCTTCGGCAGCATGCCCTCCCGGCCGAGCGAATAGAAGTACCGCGCGGTGGTGTTGTGGAACGCCATGCCGCAGGCGAACGAGCCGGTGATGATCAGGTAGCTCATGATCGACGACAGCCAGTGCCCGCCGTAGGTGCCCGCCGGCCCGAGGAAGTAGTTGTAGGCATTGGTCTCGGACTGGGTGGCCGCGTCGTGCACGTTCGAGTAGCCGGACAGCGACGCCCAGGACGTCAGCGTGTAGAAGATGCCGAGGCCGATCACCGAGATGTACAGCGCGCGGGGGACGTTGCGCTTGGGGTCGCGGGACTCCTCGCCGTAGTTCGGTGCCATCTCGAAGCCGACCCATGACCAGAACGCGAAGAACAGGCCGAGGCCGACCGTGCCGGCGGCGAGCTTGCCCTGGGCCGGCAGGGCCTTGAACGCATTGACCGGGTTCAGCGCGCTCGCGCTCGGGCTGTGCCCGCGGGCGAACAGCACGATGTCGAAGACGATCAGGATGAGCACCTCGGTGACCAGCCCGATCGCCAGCACCTTGGAGGAGAAGCTGACGTCGAAATAGGTCAGCACCGCGATCACCGCGACCATGCCAAGCGCGAGCCACGGCCAGCTGATGTTCGTGCCGAACGCGTTGAGCTTGCCGCCGAGGAAGTACGCGAAGCCGCCCGCCAGCGAGGCCTCGAACACCGAGTAGGCGACGACCGACGCGAAGCCGGTGCCCAGCCCCAGCTCGCGGCCGAGGCCATGGCTGATGTAGGAGTAGAACCCGCCGGCCGTGGTCTTCTTCCGCGCCATCGCGACGTAGCCGACCGAGAAGATCACGAGCACGATCGAGGCGAAGATGAACGCCGCCGGCGCGCCGATGCCCTCGCCGCCGCCGACGATGATCGGCACGTTGAGCATCATGGCGGTGATCGGCGCCGAACCCGTCACGGTAAGGAACAGCACTCCGCCGAGGCCAATGGCCCCCTTACGCAGCTTCGCCACTTCGGCGCGCTGCGAGATGTCATAGTCCTCGGCGGCATTGCGCGCCGCGGTGGTGTCGGATTGGGCCACGGGCTGACCTCCCAGCTCAAGCACGTTGCCCCGGAGCGTAACAGTTGCTCGGTTTGATCATCAAGAGTTCTGGTTAGAGTTAGCATGGCCGAAACACAACCCCTTGACATCAATCGGTTGGATCGGTACTTAATTGGTTAGCCGAACGGAGGTGATATGACCGACGAGATGATCGCCTTCGCCTCCAAACAGGAGATGCTGGCGAAGTCCAAGGAGTTCTGGAACCCGGACAAGACCCAGTTCTGGATCGACTCGGGTGTGCCGCTGGTGATCGACCGGCGGGACGGTTACTACATCTACGACGTCGAGGGCAAGCGCCTCATCGACGTCCACCTCAACGGCGGCACCTACAACCTGGGGCACCGGAACCCGGAGGTGGCCGCCGCGGTGACCGCGGCCATGCAGCGATTCGACATCGGCAACCACCACTTCCCCTCGCTCGCCCGCACCGCCCTCGCGGAGAAACTGGTCAGCACCGCGCCACCCGGCCTCACCAAGGTCATGTACGGCAGCGGCGGCGGCGAGGCCATCGACATCGCGCTGAAGAGCGCCAGGCATGCCACAAAGAAGCGCCGCATC
>Ga0070741_10006024_pt1 | contig 26359 bp, 26 predicted proteins | sample Coa_R1_4_FD_66440 | JGI IMG/M metagenome (GOLD analysis project Ga0070741, IMG submission 66440) | Surface soil microbial communities from Centralia Pennsylvania, which are recovering from an underground coalmine fire - Coalmine... | ecosystem: Environmental > Terrestrial > Soil > Unclassified ... | reverse complement strand
TGAGGACGTTCGCCACGTAATCGGCACCGCCTTCGTGGTACATCTCGACGAGGCGATCGACGACCGTCGGATCGATCAACGGACAATCGCCGGTAATCTCCACGATCAAATCCACGGCGTGCGCGTGGGCCGCACCGAGCACGCGGTCGAGCACGTCGTCTTCGCTGCCGCGGAAGCAGCCGGCGCCGATCCGGGCGCAGAGTTCTTCGACCGGATCGTCGGTCGGTCGAGATGTCGTCGCCACGACCACATCGTCGACGTGTTTCGCGCGGCGCAGCCGCTCGATGAGGAGTTCGAGCATCGGACGGCCGAGAATCGGCTTCAGGATTTTTCCCGGCAGCCGTGACGAGGTCATGCGCGCCTGAATGATTGGAACGGTCTTCATGCGCGCGCCTCACGCGTACGGCGCCAGATCCAGAGCCGGCCCTGTCCGAGTTGACCGATGGCCGGCAGCTTCAGCGCCAGCTGGTTGATTGGACTGTCATACTGCGGCGACTCGCCTCGTTCGGCCGCGAGGAACGCATTGACGATTCGGCTGAACAGGTAATACGTCGAGCTGTAGTACACGACGCGCTCGAGCGTCAGCACGCCGAAGTCTCCCCCCGCGAGCTCGTCGTCGATCAGATACCGGTTGTGCCAGGGCGGTTGGATGCGCGGCAGCGCGACGCGCTCGCGGAGATCGTTCAGCTCGTCGAGGCCGTTCTGGCTGTTTTCGCACATCAGAAACATGCCGCCTGGTTTCACGAGTGTGCCGATTTCACGAATCGCTTGCTCCTGTTCGGGCCAGGTTCGCAGGTTGATGATCGTCCGTTCGGTGTACGCGATGTCGCAGGGTGCCATTCCTTCGACGCCGGGAATTCTGCCGACCTGGAACCGAACACGTCCACGGAAGGCTTGTCCGGCCGAGAGCTTCTGCGCCGCGCCAATCATTTCTGGGGAGAAATCGATGCCGGTGACATCGACGTCGAACCGCCGCGCCAGCTCCATCGCCATGATCCCGTTGCCGCAGCCGACATCGACGATGCGGAGGCCGTCGGTCACAAACCCGGCAAGCGTCTCCATCTCGAGGCGCTTGGCGAGGATGTCGTTCGTCCCGGCCCATTCGCCGAGACCCGCGCGTTGGTTCCAGAAATCGAGCACTTGATCGGTCGTCGCACTCACCGCCCACTCCCTTCGATGTGTTCCCATGCGAGCGGCGTTCCGCGTTCGATCGCGCACCGCGCGCGTTTGCCGAGCGCCACGTCTACGTACCGCGGATGCAGCCCCTGCGCCGGCCGAATCGATCGCACGTTGTGCTCGGTGAACACGTCGCCCGGTCGCATGTCCTCGGTGACGAACAGCGATCGCCGGAACGGCATCAGGTTGCGTTCGTCAGCGGTCGGCTCGTACGACACGCGGCCGAGCGCCTGCTCGGTCGTACGAATATCGCGAACCATCGCCGCAAATTCGTCCGGCTCCATCGAGAACGTGCTGTCGGGTCCGCCATCGGCGCGCCGCAGCGTAAAGTGTTTCTCCAGCACGCGCGCGCCGAGGGTCACCCCGGCGACGGCGACGGCGCTCCCCATGGTGTGGTCCGACAACCCGACGACGACGTCGAACGTATCGGCCATGTGCGGGATCGTCCGGAGGTTCATGTCCGCGGGCGACGCCGGATACGCGCTCGTGCACTTCAGCAACGCCACGGCCGGCGCGCCATGATCGCGCAGCGTGCGCACGGCTTCGTCGACTTCGGCGAGCGACGCCATCCCGGTCGACGCGATGACCGGTTTGCCCGTCGCCGCGACCCGTTTCAACAGCGGGATGTCGACCAGCTCGAAGGATGCGATCTTGTAGACGGCGACGCCGAGCTGTTCGAGCAGTTCGACCGCCGATGCATCGAACGGCGTCGAGAAGCACTCCAGCCCTTCCTCGCGAGCCACGTCCATCAGGCGGCCATGCCATTCCCATGGCGTGTAGGCCTCGCCGTACAACTCGTGCAACGTCTTGCCGGCCCACACGCTGCTGCCGCCGATCCGAAACCACTCCCGATCGGACTTCAACGTCAGCGTGTCGGCGGTGTAGGTCTGCAGCTTCACCGCGTCGGCGCCGGCGCGCTTCGCGGCGCGGACGATCTCGACCGCGCGCTCGAAACTCTGATTGTGATTCGCCGATACCTCCGCGACGATCCAGCACGGCGCGTCGCCGTCGATGGTGCGGCTGCGGACAGTCAACGACCTCATGACGGGCTGAACTCCTGTCGAAGGCGGGCAACGCACTGTCGAAACAGCGCCATTTCCTCGCGGAGCGAGAAGATCGCGCGGAAGTTCAGGCGCGACAGCATGTGCGAGTACATGTATTGGAACGTCGCGGTGGTCGCAAGCGCAATCACGCCGGACAATGCCGCGCCGTAGTACGAGAAACGCGGGATGAGAAGGAAATTCGCACCGATCCCGATGACCATTCCGACAACGTCGAGGGTCGCCAGCAGGACGACTCGATTCTGGAGTGTCAACATGTAGTTCGCCGGGTAGCCAATGATGAGAATGATCGACGAGAGCCCGACGATCGGCAGCACGCCCGCGGCACGGATGTAGTCGGGCCGGGCCACGAGCGGAAACAGCTGTTTGGCCGTCACACACAAGATCAGGTACGGCACGGCGAACCCGACGACCGCAATCTTCAGCATGTATGTCTGCAGGCGGTCGCGCTGCCGCTCGTCGCCGCGATTGTGCGCCGCGAAGATCCGTGGACCGAAGGTCGCCGAGATGATGCCGGCCGTGAAGCTGTACAGCGTGTTGATGAAGACCGCCGCCAACGAGTAAATGCCGACTTCGGCAACCGACGCGTAGTGCGACAGGATCAGCCGGTCCGCCAGCCGCACGCTGTTGACGCCCATCGTGGGAACAATCAATGGCACGCTGAACGCGAGTCCAGTGCGGAGCATCGACCAGTCCGGTTTGAGACGCCACCACGACGCCAGATCGATGTGAGCGGCGGCATAAATCGCGACGGCAACGCCACCCAGCAACTGTGCCCAGAGCAGCATCCGCAGCGACACTGGGAGTCCGCCGAATCGAAGCGCGAGCAGTGGAACGATCCAGGCCGCTTGACCGAGGAAGTCGACCCAATTGGATCGTTCCAGGCGCGCTTGCGCCTGAAAGAACGTCGTGCACTCGCTGTTCGCAACGAGGAACACGACGAGCACAAGCCCCAGCACGAACACGTTTCGATACGCTGTCGCGTTCAGATACCGCAGCAGCGGCGTCAACTGACCTGACGACAGAAACAGCGTCGCGACGATCAGCGTCAAACTAACTTCGAACAGGAATGCGGTCTTGAAGATCCTCAGTTGCTCGATCGACGGCTTTCCCGGCACCGCGCGATATACGAAGGTCGACAGGTTCAGCCCGCACAGCAGCGCCCCGAACGCGCCGATCGTCGACACGATGGAGTACGCGCCGTAGTCGGCCGTCGACAGCGTCCGCGTGATCATGACAACGAGCGCGAGACGGCACGCCATCGTGATCGACCGCACGCCGATCGTATGGAGCGCCTGCTTCACGACCGTGAGCGTGATTGGCGCCACCGGCGGCGGCACAACTCCGGAGTCAGTGATCATGCGGTCGCTCTGAAACTCGCCATGTGGATGATGTCGACTTCTTGGCCGTCCACCAGGTAGTGCCGCCGGCGGCAGCCATCCTCCGCCATCCGCGCGCGCCGCATGATCTGAAGCATCCCGATATTGGTGGCGAGTGTTCCGCCCGTCACTTTCCGAATGGCGAGGTCGCCGTGGAGAAACGCCATCACCGCCTCCCACGCCTCGCCGCCGAACCCGCGGCCCCAGACATGGCGTTCGCCGACCAGGATGCTGATGTCGGCGATCGAGTTCATCGGATCGACCGCGGCGCTGATGTTGCCGATGTGGCCGAGCGCGGCTTCACGCGCGACGATGGCCCAGAAATAGTGCGGAGAGTCCTCAAACCGTGCGAGATACTGTCGCGCCGACGCCTCCGTGTGGGTCGTGTGTCGCCGCTCGCTGAAGCGCATGATCGCGGGATCGTTCAGCCAGGCGAGGTACCGAGGCGTGATTCGCGCGTCGGTAAACGGTTCGAGTCTCAAACGCTCGGTCTCCAGAGGTCGGCTGACGGCCATCAGTGCACGTGTCGTTTCTTGCCGACGCGAAACACGATGGAGACTTCCGCCGCCTCGCCGCCGCGGACGGGCGAACTCTCCTGCCAGTACACATGCTCGACATGCGGATCGAAGGCATCGACGAGTTCGCGAACGCCGCCGGCCGTGATCGCGGAAAGGTCCAAGTCCGACTGCGTTGAGGTGTGCGACATCCCCGTCGCAACAATTGCGCCCGGTTTCGCCACACGGATGATCTCGGCGCAGGCTTTCTTCAGGTCGTACGAATACGCCAGCGTCCACGCCGAAAAAACGACGTCGAACGTGTCGTTGGGAAACTGAATATCGTGCATGTCACCGAGCCGGATGAGCGGGCTGTACGTGAACAGGTCGAGTCCGGTGATGTTGCCGAGATCGAAGCCGTATAACGACAGCAGCAGGATCTCCGCCTCGTTGCGTGGCCCGATGACGAGTACTTTCGCGGTGCGCGGTACCGCGTCGATGCAGTGGACGATGGCGATCAGCTTCTCCGTCCGATCGCGAAAGAACTCCCAGATCCGCGACTTGTTGTACGACGAGACCCGATCCATCGCGGCGCGTGGCACGATCTCGCCGAACTCGTTCAAAGTTCGAATGCCGCCCCCAAACCAGACATACCGCAGCGCACGGAGGCGGTACCAGCACTCGAAGATCATCGGCCGCAGCAGCAGCGACTTCGGAAACGACGGAAGCAGCACGCTGCGCGACGGCTTGTAAATCGGCAGCACGAGGCGCCGAACGCGCTGCCGGAAGGTGGTGGAGTCGCTCACGAGGGGATTTCGGGATCGTCCGGCAAGTCGTCAGCCCACGTCGCGCGCCGTGGCGAATCGGACGGCACGAGCGTGAACTGCACCATGTCGCGAAACGACCCTTCGCGCGGCACGCTCGCACGGTGCAGACACAACTGCGGATTCATGATGAACGCCGAACCCAGGTTCCCCGTAAAGAACGTTGCGCTCGAGACATCGTCGACAACTGCGCGCGCGCTGCCGTAGATCGCGTCGCGTCGGACGTAGCCACGGCGCATCGCGCGCTTGGTCTGCGAAATCGGCAGCACACGCATCGCTCCTGTTTCCGGTGTGACGCCATCGGTCAGCAACACGAAAAAACGCAGACGCGTCACCAGGTCGTAGTCGTTGTGCCAGAGATTGGAGTAGTGATCCACGTTCGCGGCGTCGCCGGTGACCGGGTAATTGCGCCACAGCCGAATAATTTCGACATCAAAAAAACTGCGAAGGTGAGATTCGATGATCGCGACGACGTCCGGAACGAGCAGTTCCGCGAGCTCGGGAATCAGCCGCTCTGGATGGCGAAGGATCCGCTGAGGCTTCACCGCGTGACGCCCAACCGTCGTGAACGCGCGTGGATCCTCGAAGGCTGTAGACGCTTGAGCCCGGATCGATTCGAGCAGCCGCCGATCGTACGCCGGCTCGAGGGCGACGTATCCACGTTCCGTCAGTTGACGTGCGCGCGGATCGTCGGCGAACGTCGCCTGCGCTGCCGCGCGACGTTGGCAGTCGTGCAGGATGCGGCGCCCGACGGCATTGTTCGCGTACCCCGCCGCGTTGCCGTGGATGATCCGCGAGAGCGGATTCAAAACCAGCCGGGCGATCCGGCCGGTCGGGGGCTTGTAGTTCTGGATCGTTCTAGCGGTATTCATATCGCTCCATATCGATGGCACGCGACTGCAACGCCGGCGGCACAAGGATGGTCCGGTGCCCCTGATCATCCGTCCAGACCACACGCTCGACGGCCTCGTCGTGCGCCAGCGTGACCGCACGCGCCGACGGCTGGCGTACGATTCGTCGAAAACGTGTTTCAAACGGTCCGAAACTCTCGGGCGATGCTGTCATCTCCCACGCCGGCTCTGCGTCGTCGTCTGACGACGGTCGTGTCGTCGCGGTGCTCGTCGTGTTGCAGACGGCTGTCGCGACGCGGTGGGCGCCGCGACCATCGATCAACGCCTGGCCGAGTCGCGCCATCTCGCGGCGCGCACTGGCATCCTCGGCGAGGTCCGCCACCGCTGTCGCAATCGCGCTGTCGGTGACATCTGCGATCGATCCCAGCCAGCGATGCGCGCCGTATCGGGACGCGATCTGTGCGACGCGGTGGTGGACCGGATCACCGCTCAGGAGCAGCGTCGGCACGCCGTATCGCGCGATCTCCCAGATCGTGATGCCGACGGCGGCGATCGCCATGTCGGCCGCGCCGAGCAGTGACTGCAGGCCGCTGGCGTTTTCCACGACCGATGCCGCCGGCAGTTCGCCGGCGAGCGTCCGCACCAGCTCGCGCCGCGAATTCGCGGCGCCGACCACGACCGTGACGTCGAATCGATCGCCGACCGGCCGCAGCGCGCGCAGGACGAGGCTGGTCGCATCGCGCGGGTCTGCCGCGCCCATCGTGACGAGGAGGCGGCGCGCGCACGCCGGCACGACGCGGGCGGGCACCTCCGCGTATTCCGGCGCGAGCAGCGTAAACCGCGGGCCAAGCAACACGCGCGTGTGGCTGGCAACGCGATACGGCTGCGACAACGCGCCGATGTTCTGATCGACGAGCACTGCGCTTCTGTACTCGCTCAGCCGCGGCGCGTCGTCGATCACGATCGTCCGAAGTCCGGCGCCGTTCATGGCGTCGACGTAGCGCTCGTCAAAGTGATAACCGTCGATGACAATCGCGGACGCCGACGTCCGTCGTGCAAGCGCCGCGACCGCCGGAACATCCGTCGGATCCGGATGTGAGGCCTCGAGCCGCTCGAGGCGAATACCCGCGTCGCGCACGCGATCGAGCAACGACGGTACGGGGCACGAAGTCACCACAATCGGCTCCACAGTCGCGGGCAGCGCGCGCGCCAGCGAGAGGCAGCGCATCAGGTGGCCTGCGCCGATCGCCTGCCCCGCATCCGCCCTGAGGAGAACCGCGGTCACGCAGGGACGACGTCTTCGGCCATCAGCATGAGATCGTCGCGGGACAGCCACTTGGTGTTCGTTTCGCTGGTGTAGCGGAACCCATCCGTCACCGAACGGCCATGCTCCCACTGCGATCGCGACCACCAGGTGAACTCAGGCTGCACGACGAACATGTTGTCGAACTCGAGCGTGTGCGCCGCCTCGTGGTCCGACAGCAGCGCTTCGTGCAGCTTCTCGCCGGGACGAATGCCGGTCATGTCGACGCGGCAGCCGGGCGCAATGGCATTGACGAGATCCATGATCCGCATGCTGGGAATCTTGGGCACGAAGATTTCGCCGCCGCTCATCTGTTCGATCGTGCTGACCACGAAGCGCACCGCTTCTTCGAGCGTGATCCAGAACCTCGTCATCCGGTCGTCGGTCACCGTGACGCGCCCCGTCTTCCGCTGCGACAGGAACAACGGGATGACCGATCCTCGGCTGCCGACGACGTTTCCATAGCGCACGCACGCGAGCCGCGTGCCGGCGTCGCCGACGTACGAGTTCCCCTGCACGAAGAGCTTCTCCGCGACGAGCTTCGTGGCGCCGTACAAATTGACCGGGTTGACCGCCTTGTCGGTGCTGAGCGCCATCACCTTCTTCACGCGCGCGTCGATTGCCGCGTCGATGATGTTCTTCGCGCCGTGGACGTTGGTCTGGATGGCCTCGAACGGGTTGTACTCGCAGGCCGGCACCTGCTTCATCGCGGCGGCGTGCACGACGATGTCGACGCCGTGGAGCGCGCGGTTCAACCGATCGCGATCGCGGATGTCGCCGATGAAATACCGGATCGGCGAGTCGGACGACTCCGCCCATGTCTGCCGCATCTCGTACTGCTTCAGCTCGTCGCGGCTGAACACGATCAGCTTCTGCGGGCGGTATTCCCGCATCATGATCTCGACGAACTTCTTGCCGAACGAGCCGGTGCCGCCGGTTACGAGAACGGTTTGCCTGCTCCAGTCCATCAACGCCCTACCTCCAACAATTAGATGCCGACCGGCAGTTTCGACAACGCGTCGACGACGCGTTCGATTTCCTCGTCGGTCAGGTTGCCGTGAAATGGCAGCGCGACCGCGCGGCGCGCGACCGCGTCCGTCACCGGCAACTGCGGTACCGGTCCGGGCATCAGCGCGCGGATATACGACTGCAGATGCACCGGTGAAAAATAGGCGCGCGCCGGGATGCCGGCGGCCGCCAGCGAGTCGATCACATCCCCGCGATCGATGCCGCTCACAGTGACGACGTACACGAACCAGCTCGCGCGGACGTGCGGACGTACGGCCGGCGCGGAAATCCATTCGAGGCGGCGCAGTCGATCGGTGTACTGCGCCGCCACCCGTTCGCGCTTCGCGAGCAGCGTCTCGATCCGGCGCATCTGGGAGCACCCGAGCGCGCACGACATCTCGTCGAGCCGGTAGTTGTAGCCAAGCCGCTCGTGCTCGAGCCACGCACCCATTTCGGGGCGTCCCTGATTTCGAAGACTCCGGCACGCCCTCGCGATCTCGCCGTCGTTCGTCACGACGACGCCGCCCTCGCCGGTCGTCAGCTGCTTGTTCGGATAGAACGCAAACGCCCCGGCGTCGCCGAACTGGCCGACGCGGCGGCCGCGATACTCCGCCCCAAGCGCTTCGCACGAATCGTCGATGATGCGGAGCCGGTGCGCGCGCGCGATCGCGTCGAGCCGGTCCCACTCCGCGGGATGCCCGAACACGTCGACAGCCATGATGGCCTTCGTCCGCGGCGTGATCTTCCGCTCGACGTCATCAGGATCGAGGTTGAAGGTGTCGCGCTCGATGTCGACGAACACCGGCGTCACGCCTTCGAACAACAGCGCGTTGACCGACGCCGCAAACGTGAATGACGGAACCAGCACTTCGTCGCCGCGGCCGAACCCGAGGGCGCGGACAATCATGTGCAGCGCCGCTGTTCCCGAACTGACGGCGATCGCATGACGGACGCCGACGTACTCCGCAATCAGCCGCTCGAATTCCTCCGATTGCGGACCAAGTGCCAATCGGCCGCTTCGTAAGACATCGACGACCGCCGCGATGTCGTCTTCCGTGATGTCGGGCGAAGACATGTGAATCGGTTTCATGATGATGGTGTGAGACCGCGATCGGTCTTGGTATAGCGCGACCCGCAGCGGCGACATGCGATCGGACCGGACGGCAGCGATGTCGCGCCGAGCTTCTCGCCGCACGCGCACATCCAGCCCGCGAATCGCGCCGGCGAACCGATCACCAGCGCGTATTCAAGGACCGGCCGCGTGACCACGGCGCCGGCGCCGACCATCGCATAGCGGCCTATCTCGTTGCCGCACACGATCGTGCAGTTCGCGCCGAGCGTTGCCCCCCGGCGGACGATCGTCGGCTTGAATTCGTCTTTGCGTGACACGTGACTTCGAGGGTTGATCACGTTCGTGAACACCATCGACGGCCCGCAGAACACATCGTCTTCGAGCGTGACGCCGGTGTAGACCGATACGTTGTTCTGGATCCGCACGCCGTCGCCGATCGTGACGTCCGGACCGATCGACACGTTCTGGCCGATCGAACAGCCGCGGCCGATCCGCGTACCGCGCATGACGTGCGAGAAGTGCCAGATCTTGGTTCCGTCGCCGATCTGGCACGCCTCGTCGACAAACGAGCTCTGATGAACGAAGTAGTTCACGCCTGCTTCAACGACGGGTGCAGATGCGCCGCGACGATGGACGGGGCGGCCTGCCGAATGGCGTGCGTCAACTCGATGGCGGCGCGGCTGTCGGCGATCGTCATGCCGCGGCCGGCGAGGACGTCCTCGTACAATCGCGTGTGGAGATCGTCGAACCGATCGCTGAACTCGACTTCGCTGCCGTCGATGGTGATCGAACGGAACGTCGACTTGCGCCCTGGCTGCGGCGCAAACGGCAGATCGCCCATGTCGGCCGACAGGAACCAGCGTACGTTCGCCGACTGCAGCTTGATGAATCCGCTCGCCCGCCGCGCGTCGCGGATGTGCACTTCGACGTGTTCGACCGGTCCGAACAGCCAGACGAGCAGATCGAACAGATGCACGCCGATATTGGTGACGATGCCGCCGGACCGCTCGTCAGACCCTTTCCACGACACGTCGTACCAGCGGCCGCGCGCGGTCACGTACGTGAGCGTGACGTCGTAGCACCGCGATCCCGATCGCTGGAGCTCGGCTCGCAGTTTCACGAGCTCGGGATGCACGCGCAACTGCAGGATCGGATAGACGCGGCGGCCCGTCTCGTGTTCGAGCTCTTCGAGCGCATCGAGATTCCAGGGATTGATGACGAGCGGCTTCTCGCAGATCGCGTCGGCGCCGACCCGCAGCGCCAGACGGATGTGCGCGTCGTGCAGATAGTTCGGCGAGCACACCGATACATAGTGGACGCGGTCTCGTTCCGGTCCACGGCGCAGCTTCTCGAGGTGGCGATCGAACCGCTCGATCTCGGTGAAGAACCGCACGTCGAACGCGTACCGATCGAGGACGCCGACGGCGTCGTGCGGATCGCACGCCGCGACGATCCGGTTGCCCGTATCCGTGATCGCCTTCAGGTGGCGCACGGCGACGTATCCGGCGACGCCGGTCACCGCGAAGTTTTTGGGTTGTTGGAGGTGTGTCACCGTGTCGTTTCGTAATGTGTCGGCACAAACGTCGGGATCTGATCGGCAAGAGCCGCTTCGATCTCGATGCGCCGCCCGCCGCGGACGGTCGCCTGGAATCGCTGGAGCACGGCGTCGAGCGATCCGTTCAGCGAACTATGCTCGCCGCGCAACCGCATGATGGCGCGTTCGCTCGTCGGCTCGACCACCGTCTCCGGCTCCCACAATTGCTCTTCCATTTTTTCGCCGGGCCGCAACCCGGTGAACTCGACCGCGATCTCCGCCGGCGAGAACCCGGACAGGCGGATCAGGTCGAGCGCCAGGTCGTGAATGCGCACCGGCGCCCCCATGTCGAGGACGAACAGCCCGCCCTGCTCGGATCCACCCGCACGCAGCACGAGGTTGACCGCCTCGGGAATCGTCATGAAGAAGCGCGTGACCTCGGGATGCGTTACCGTCACCGGTCCGCCCCGCTCGATTTGCGCCTTGAACAGCGGCACCACGCTGCCGCGGCTGCCGAGCACGTTCCCGAAACGGACGATGACGAACGTCGTCGACTGCGTCGTCCGTTCCAGGTCGCGCACGATGAGTTCGGCCATGCGCTTGGTCGCACCCATCAGGCTGGTTGGCGCAACCGCCTTGTCCGACGAAATCAGCACGAATCGCCGCGCGCCGTGTCGCATCGCGGCGCTCGCCACGACGTGTGTCCCGAGGACGTTGTTCGACACCGCCTCGACGGGGTTCTCTTCCATCAAGTGCACGTGCTTGTGCGCGGCGGCATGGAACACCACCGACGGCGCATATCGCGCGAACATCGATTCGATTCGGTGCTCGTCGCGGATGTCGGCGACGACCCGCTCGGTAGGCACGTGCGGGAACTGTTCGCGAAGCAGGCAGTCCACCTCGAACAGACTGTTTTCGCCGTGGCCGAGCAAAACGAGGAGCGACGGTTGCGCGAATGCGACTTGCCGCGCGAGCTCGCGACCGATCGACCCGCCCGCGCCCGTGATGAGCACCGTGGCGCCACGGACGTAGTCGGCGGTCCAGTCCGCAACGTGGTCGACGATATGTTCCCGGCGCAGCAGGTCGGTGATCTCGACGTCGCGGATTCGGTTGACAGTGATGTGGCCGCCGACCATCTCGAACATGCCGGGGACGGTCTTGTACCGGACCCCAGCGCGACGGCAGATGTCCGCGACACGCCGGACGGCCGGCCCGCCGGCGGCTGGCATCGCGATAATCACTTCGTCGGCTTCGAGCGATGTGACATAGCGAGGCAGGTGCTCAATCGGGCCGACGACGCGCACGCCGCTGATCGATTTCGTCTGCTTGGTTCGCGCATCATCGACGAACGCGACCGGTACGATCCCCAACTGTGGGTTGTTCTGCAGTTCGCGAACCACGAGCGTCCCGGCTTCGCCGGCGCCGGCAACGATGACGCGTCGGACGGTCCGTGCGCCGCTCGCGCGGCGCGCTTTATCGCGTTGCTCGCCGATCAGGCGAACCGAGATCCGGACGCCGCCGAGCAACAGCAGCGAGAGCACCCAGTCGATCAACACGACCGATCGCGAGAAGTCGTGAATCACCCCTGCGAACGTGCCGATCCCGATCATCGTCGCAACGACCATCGAACAGGCTGACGCGGCGAGCGCGACGGCAAGGACGTCCTTAGCCGTGGCGTACCGCCAATATCGCGCGTACATGCCCATCGCGTGCATCACGATCGGCTTCGCGATCAGCGCGAGCCCGAGGAATGTCAGGAACTCGGGCCGCGAATCAAGAAACAGCCAGCCAAACCGCAAGACAAACGCCGCCCATGCCGCCAGGGCGATACAAATTGCGTCGCCGACGAGGATGTATCGGTTTCTCACTGTTTATTGGGCTGAATGGACGTCACGTCGGGACAGACTCCGTCCCCGTCAGTTACACACGCGCAGATGAGCTCTGGGAAGAAATCGATGGAGCGTTCACAATATGAACGCCGCACAATTGTGGTTGGTTCGGGTCTCAAAGTCAATGTTTGCTGGATATTACAGGACGAAGACGATGCGCCGTCGATAATACGCAATGATTCCGATGGCCCCGGCCAGAAGAACGGCAATCACCACGGCCGAGGCGACATAGGACAAAAAAGCGGCCGGCTGCGCAGCCACCAGAGGCCGCCGGACGACTTCCACCAGGTGAAAGAACGGGTTGAAGTCGACCGCCCACATCAGTCCCCGGCGCCGCAGCAGCTCACCCGGAAACATGACCGGCGTCACGTACAACGCCATCTGCATCGCCACCGACGCCATCGGGGCGATGTCACGAAACCGTGCGTGCAGGTGCGCGAGGATGCAGATCGTCAGCAACGACACGATCATCAAGATTGCGGCGCCAGGGACGGCCCACAACGTTCCCAATCCAATCGGGACGCGATAGGCGATCGCGACGATCACGAACACGGAAAAACTGATGATGGTCGTTAAGCCGACGTTGACGAATGCGCGGAAGATGTAGACGTAGATCGGCAGGGCGATCTGCTTGATGTACCCCTCGGAGTTGACGAACGCGTGCGCGCCTTCCGATACGGTCGTCGTCAAGTACGTCCAGATGATCAGCCCGGCGGTCAGGAATGGGATGAATTGGTGCAGGTCCTGGCCGAGCAACCGTCCGTAAATGATTCCGATCGCGCCGATCAGAAATCCGAGGTTCAGGAAAATCCACGCCGGACCGACCGTCGAACGACGGAACTTGTGCCGTACGTCCTGGACGCCGAGCCGCATCCAGATGTGCCACAGGCGCGCCGACCGCCGCACGTCCAGAAACGCTTTCCGAACCTGCCCGACGCGGACGTCGGGAATGTCGGTCAGCTGCGATGCTGCCGGTGAACGCGTCGTATCGCCATTTCCCAGGCGAGGAGTTGCCATATGCCGTTGAGTTGTGCGGCGGCGCGGCCCAACGCCGCCTTCATGCCGCCCGAGCGAATGAGCGCGCCCACGCGGCCGATCGCCGACGTCCGTGCCGCTGGCGGCGTTGACGCGCGTGTTGGTGCTTTGCGGCGCTCGCGCGCGTACGTGATGTGATCGAGCCAGTCGCCGTCGATGCGTTCCGCCGAGTACCGCGTGCGCGCGTACGCATATGCCGCGGACTGAATCCGCTGGCGCAGCCCGACGTCGGCGACCAGGCGGCGGATCGCGTGCAGCCAGGCGTCGGGGGATGCGCTGACCAGCAGTCCGGTTTCTCCGTCGGCCACGCAGTCGCGGTACATCTCGACGTCGGCGTAGACGCCGGCAATGCGACATGCCGCATACTCGCGAAACTTCGTCGCCGTCTTCGACTGATAGAACACCTCGTTCGGCATCGGCGCGACGCCGATGTCGAAGCCCGCGCGTGCGAATTCCTGGAAGTAGCGATCGTAGCCGCGAACAAAAGGCCGAAATCGCACTCGTGGATGGCCGGCAAGATCGCCGAACTGCGGTCCCCAGACCGTGAGGTCGACAGTGGGTTCCGTGTCGAGCAGCCGTCGCAGCGGCTCGACGACCATCGCGCCAATGGTGTCCTCGGTCGTCCGACTCGTCGCATAGACAACTCGGACACGTTGGTGATCGCGCTGCACCGCCTCGGGCACCAACCGCCAGTCGACAGGACCGTCGGTCCGGACGACATGCTCGTTGAAGCGGCACAGGTAGCGCTGCAACGCCGGTGCGTACGTCCGGACGAGGACCGCCTGCGTCAGCGCGCGGCGGACCGTCGCCTGCCGGGCGGGATCGCGATGAAACTCGAGGCCCGGGATGTCGTCGGGCGGTTCGAGCAGGTTCTCGTCGATGTCGTAGATCAGCGGGGTCCCGGCAGCCTGGGCGCAATCGAGCATCCACGCGTGCGCCGGATTGATCGTGTGGCTCAGCACGAGCACGTCCGCCTGCTGAATCTGCCGCGCGCGGACCGTGACGTGAAGCGCCAGCTCGAGATCGATCGCGCCCGCCTCGACCAGGCGCAGAAGCGGCTTCGCGACGTTGAGGACCGTCGACGGGAACAGCTCCGGCAACGCTGCCACGACACGTGGCCGCGCCGTCGTCATGCGCGACGTGCTCCGGCGGCGACGGGAACGGCACCGGTCGTCCGACCGCGCGCTCGCTCGACCGCGGCGGCGACGGCATCGATCATCTTCGGTGCGTTCGCGCGCAGCGAGTAATCGCGTTCGATGCGGTCGCGGCCGGCGCGCCCGAATGACGCTCGCAACGCCGCGTCGTCGAGCAACCGCGCGATCTTCTCGGACCAGTCGCGTTCGCCAAACGCGAGAAATCCGTCGACGCCGTCGGTGATGATGTCGCGGTTGACGCCAACCGGCGCGGCGACGACCGGCACCTCGCATGCCATGAACTGAATGGCCTTGAAGCCGCACTTCCCGCGCGCCCACTCATCGTCTGTCAGCGGGTAGACGCCCACGTCACACGTATTGAACAGCGCGACCTCGCCGTCCAGGGTCCACGGCGTATTCTCGACGGTGACGCCCGGCATCGCGATCGGCGTGCCGGCACCACAGACGCGCAGCACAAAACGACGCGTGCGCGCGAGCTGCTGCAGGGCCGGCGCAAGCGACATGAGATACGGCGCGGTCGTCGGCGTCCCGATCCAGCCGACGACAGGGATGGGATTCGCGTGCGGCTGCGGGATGAACTTCGTCGTATCGACACACGTGGGAATCACGCGGACGGCGTCGGTGTGACGGCGCGCGAAGGCGGCCAGATACTCGTTGCCGGCGATCACGCCGTCGCTGCGCTCGAGAATGCGAGCCACTTTCTGTGGCCATTTCAACAGCCCGATGGCGCGGTTCGCGTCGCTCGTGTTCGGCAGGTACACCGCATCGTCGAAATCGTAAATGACGGCGACGCCAGGCGTGCGCGAGAGGAGACGCTCGATGACGGCGGGACCGATCGGCAGCGCCTCGCGGTAGATGAAGATGACGTCGTACTCCGAGCGGTGCGCGACTGTCCGCGCGCGATCGAGCGCGCGCTGGACAAACAGCGCCGTCTTCTGGACGGCGTAGCCTTTGCGGTACACGAGCTGAAAGAACTCGCGTGTGAAGAAGGGGCTGATCGTGACGTCGATGCCGGCACGCTCGAGTGCAGGAACGTACTGCGCGATGCGGAACCGGCAGCCGGCGCCCTCTTCGGGAACCGGCGACAGCGCCAGCATCCGCAGCGGCTTCACGCGCGCTCACCGTAGGCGCGCCATCCGAACAATCCCGTCGGCGAGATCGCGTGGTGCGTCAGTTCGGCTCGCGCGAGCCACCCTTCCATGTCCTGGCCGTCGTAGTAGAAACGAATCGGCGCGGCGAGACGGTCGAACCAGTCCGCGTAGACGACCTGGAAGGGATACATCGAGTACAGCTTCAACCGGTGCAGCGGCAGCTTCTGAACGGCCGGGCCCACGCCCGGCAACGACGAGGCGATCTTGTACGGTGCGACGAACACGCCGTAGTCGACGATCGCCGATGCGAGCGAGATCCCTTTCTGGACCTGCGGAGGCAGCCGCGTCGTCACCGATCGAACCGTCTCGAGGCAGAAGTTCCAGAAGGTGCGGCTCTTGCTGTAGACCCACACGAACACGGATCCGCCGGGCTTTACGAGCGGCACCAGCCGTCGAAATGCGGCTTCCGGATCCGGCAAGTGATGCAGCACGCCGATGCTGTACGCAAAGTCGAGGACGCCCGGACGAATCGGCAGTCGATACACATTCGCCTGCACGAGGTGCACGTTCGGCAGATCCTTGGTGTTCTTGCGCGTCGATTCGATCGCGTCGCTGATGTCGACACCGATCATCTCCGCGCCGAATTTCGCCGCGTTGTAAATGTGCCGGCCAAAACCGCAGCCGAGATCGAGCCCCAGCTTCCCGGGAAAGAACGACTCATCGACCGGCCGGATGTAATTCAAAAAATTCTCACGGAAGTCGATCACCATTTCCGCGAACTCGGTCCACTGGTAGCCGAAGCTCTCGCGCGTGCGCCGAATCGCGTCGGCCTCCGCTGTCTTCACGATGGGGACGTCGGGCAGCGGCGGCAACCGATCCCGATAGCGCTGGACGAAGTCGGGAAACAGTTTGAAGGCGTCTTCGAGAATGCGCGGGATGCCGTTGACGATCGGAAACAATCGTCCGCAGTCGCACCGCAAGACGCCTTCGGTCACGTCGCCGTCGGGCGCGGGCGGCACGAACGGATCGACCGAGAACGGGCCCGCACACCACGGGCACATCAGCAGCTCACGCAATCGAGGTTTCACTGTCGGGGACTCTCCGGCGTCACTTTCTGGATGACGAATTCGCGAACGCCGCCGCCGACGTTCAGCTTGATGGTTTCGCCGACGACCATCGGCTGATCCATCGAATAGCACTTGCCACGGGCGAGCGTGCAGCGCAGCCGCAATTCTGCGGACACCGACGATCGACCGACGATCGGCGCGTCGACGGTACCGGAACCGACGTCGACCTTCGCGACATCCGGTCGTGGAGAGCCGATCGAGATCACCTCGCCCATCGGGCTGGTCGCGCCGGTTGGAATCTGCTCCGCGGCCTTGAGCGTCGGCACCTCGTTCGCATTGAGTCCGACAAACGCGCCGACAATGCGCACGATGGTCTCGCGGTACCGCGACACCGCGTCGATCTTCGGCGCCGGTATGACGGTGAACGCCGACTGCGCGGCGCCGACGATCTGCGTCTCGTTGCGGAAGATCAGGTCGTACGTGCCGGGCAGCAACTCGTCGAGCGTCTCGACCTCACCCAGCGTCGGGCTCTCGAGGCGGAACGCCGCTTTCGCGCCGTTGACCGGCGTATACGAGTCCATCTTCACCCAGTGCATCGAGTCGTGCATCATCTTCGTCGGCTCGCCGGTCCGCTGCACGTACACATGCATGTACGGCATCAGGTTCTCGCCTTTGATGGCCATCCGCAGCGTCGGCGCTTCCGTGAACGTATTCGGCGACACCTCGACGACGCGCGGTGGCGGCGGCACGGCGATGAGTCGGTATCCCACGCCCGCGAGCGCAAGCGTGACGACGACGCCGACCGAGACGGCGGCATCGAACACGTTCATCACGCCAAACACACGGCCGCGCTCGTCAATGAAGGCCATCACGACACCACCTTTGCCGGCCGCAGCATCGCGAAGGATCCCGCGAGTTGTGCGACGCGACTGGCGACCGCCTGTCCACCGATCCCCGCGAGCGCGATGACAAAGGGCGCCATCATGTCGCGATGCCGCATGGCGGTCCCGATGTTGCCGCTGTTGGGACCGATGATCGCGAGCGCCACGCCGACGATCCCGATGCACAGCGACGTCAGCAGCGGATCGCGCCGCCCACCCGACCCGACGCCGACGACCGCCAGAATCAACAACGCGTACCACGCGATCTGCTGCGGCGCCACGAGCGCCCACCTCGGCGAGACGATGGCCCACGGCCGCGGCTCGATGAGCAACGCTATCGGCGCGCGCACCAGAAACCGAACCGCCTCGTCCGTGTGCATCGTCAACGGCTCGGGAACGTCATGAATCATGTAGAACCGATCGTCAAGCAGGCGATAGTGCGCGCCAGGCGAGAAGGTGTGTCCGATGTGCCGGCGCGCCGCCTGGATCACCGCCGCGTCGATGCGGCCGCGGATCGAAGGCCGCTCAACCGCGCGCCAGGTCACCAACGGCAGGAGGACCGCCATCGCAAGCGTCAGCCACCACCGCCGGGTCGCGACGTAGAGGATAGCGCCCGCAACGACGCCGCCGACGAGGATCTCGCCGGCGCCGTTCCGTAAGGTCAGGCTGAGCGAGATCGCGATCGCGCCAACGCCAAGCGCGAGAACTCGCACCCACACGCGACCACGGACGATGAGGATCGTCGCTTCCACGGCCGCCACGAGCAACAACACCTGCATCGATTCCTTCAGCGGCGCAACCGACCACGCTATCCACGTCGGCAGAAGGAGGAGCGCGGTGAAACTCACGAACGCCGCAAAGTGCCCAAAGGCAACGCGGCAACGCCGGTACAGGAGCGTGGCGGCCGTCAGAAACAGCCCGACGCTGACGAGCGCCACGCCGTATGGCGACGGACCGAACAACACGTGGAAGTACGCGAGCGCGAAGTTGTAGCTCGAATACCCGAACACCGGTTCGAACGCTTCGAAGAAATCCGCGGGCGCGATCGGAACGCCGACAAACACGTTCCGAATCCAGATCGATCGCTGGATGGCGTACATCGCGTCGCCGTAATACGACGTGAACGTCGCCTGCCCGCGCGCAATTGTGAATGGCAACAAGGCGATGGCCGCGACGCGAATGGCGACCGCAGCGGTCATCACGGCGATGATCCAGCGACGCTCGGTCAACGTCGCGTCTCGCGTCGCCCAGCGCATCAGCAGCGCCGCCCAGATCGCGAACACGACGGCGAGCGGGCTCAGCGTGTAGATCACGCCAAGCAGAACGCCGGCAACGACGATGGTCATGACCGTTCGAGGATCGATCCGCCGAGACGCGGCTCGTCTGGCTGCGCACCCAGCATCCGTCGGACGCGGCGGAGGGGCAACGCACAGATGTACGCGGCGCTCGGTGGCCAGCTCACGATGCTGCGGACGGCGTACGTCATCGCCTTCGCCGCATCGCCCGCCTCGAAGAACGAACCCGACAACATCAGGTACAACTTGGCGTAACCGCGCCGACGAAGCGCCTTCACTTCGCGCGCGGCCGGATCCGCGAACATGCGCGCGAACCCGTACAGCATGTCATGTTCGAACACGGCGGGATTGCGATGCATGCTGCCGGCACGCAGCCGGTACTGCATCAGCGGTTCGCGCGCGACGTCGATTTCGGCGACGCACGCAATCCGCCGCCACATGTCCCAATCGGCCGCCGTGGACAGTTCGGGATCGAATCCGCCGACGGCGTCGAACAGCCGTTTTCGCACGACGGCCGTGCTGCCGCCGGCGAGGACGACCGTCTCGCGCAGCAACGCAATGTCGCGCAGCACGCGGCCGCGCAGCCCTCGCAGGTTCGTGCCGAGCGAATTCCCCCGCTCGTCGATGTACTCGACCCCGCAGTACACGAGACCGACCGCCGGATTCGCGAACAACGGCACCTGCTTCGCCAACTTGTCGCGATGCCAGCGATCGTCGGCGTCGAAGAACGCCACGAGATCGCCGCGGCTTTCGCGGATGCCGGTGTTACGCGCGCCCGACACGCCCTGGTTCGGCTGCGCCACGACACGTACGCGATCGCGATACGGCGCCAGGACCGACAGCGAATCGTCCGTGGACCCGTCGTCCACGACGATGACTTCGACGTGCGGGTACGACTGACCGAGCGCCGTCTCGACGGCGTCGGCGACGAACCGTCCGCAGTTGTAGTTCGTGATGACGACGCTGACGAGTGGCTTCATCGAGCGGCGGTGACCGCCTCGGCGGCGCGCGGCGCCGTGCCGGCTGCCGCGTCCTTCACGAACACGAAACTTTCCATGACGAGCACGTCCATGTTCGTCTTCATGAAGCACGCGTACGCTTCGTCCGGCCCGCAGACGATCGGTTCGTCCTTCACGTTGAACGAGGTGTTGACGATCACCGGACAGCCGGTGCGTTCGTAAAAAGCCTCGATGATGTCGTAGTAGAGCGGATTGGCGTCCCGGCGGACCGTCTGAATGCGCGCGGAGTAGTCGACGTGCGTGACGGCCGGAATCTCGGAGCGGATCGCGTGGAGCCGCTCAATGCCCCACAGTGTCGAGTCGGCATCCGTTTCGGGCAGCCGCTTGTCCGGTCGCACACCAGCGACGAGGAGCATGTAGGGGCTTTCGCCATCCAGCTCGAACCAATCGGCCACGCGCTCGCGCAACACCGCCGGCGCGAAGGGCCGAAACGATTCGCGAAACTTGATCTTCAGATTCAGCACCGACTGCATCGTGGGCGATCGTGGATCGCCGATGATCGATCGCGCGCCGAGCGCCCGCGGGCCGAATTCCATGCGCCCCTGCATCAGGCCAACGACTTTTTCGTCGGCGAGGTACGCCGCGATCCGTCGAGCGAGCTCCGCGCGCGGCACGCGCTCACCCGCAAGATTGCGGGCGCGCTGCCATGCGGCGATGTCGTCGTCGGAGAACCGAGGTCCGAGCAGCGACGCCTGCATCTCGTCGTCGTACGGCGGCGGGGTCGCAGTGGCCGGCGCCGACATCGACACCCAGGCGCCTCGCCGTTCGGCACTGACGCGCGGCTGCTGGAGATATCGATGCCACACGGCGAACGCCGCGCCAAGGGCGCCGCCCGCATCGCCGGCCGCCGGCTGGATCCAGATGTCCTTGAAGGGACCCTCGCGGAGGATCCGTCCGTTGCCGACGCAGTTGAGCGCGACGCCGCCCGCCATGCAGAGCCGGTCGAGCCCGGTTCGCTCGTGCGCGTGCCGCGCCATGCGCAACATGATCTCTTCGGTAACCACCTGGATGGATCGCGCCAGATCCATTTCGCGCTGCGTGACCGGATCGTCCGCTTTGCGAACGGGACCGTTGAACAATTTGGCGAAGCGATCGCCGGTCATCGTCAGCCCGTGCGTGAACTCGAAGTAATCGAGGTTCAGCCGGATGCTGCCGTCGTCGCCGATCGCGACGAGCTCGTCGAGGATCTGCTGGACGTACTTCGGCTCGCCGTACGGAGCGAGCCCCATGACCTTGTATTCGCCTTCGTTGACCTTGAACCCGGTGAAATAGGTGAAGGCCGAATACAACAGCCCGAGCGAGTGCGGGAACTGGGTTTCGACGAGCAGCGTCAGCTCGCTGCCTTTGCCGACGCCGATCGAGGACGTGGCCCACTCACCGACGCCATCAATCGTCAGGACGGCGGCCTCTTCGAACGGTGACGGATAGAACGCCGACGCCGCGTGCGACTCGTGGTGGTTGCCGAAGAGCACCGGCTTTTCGCTCTCGAGCTCCTTCTGGATTTCTTTCGCGAGCCACAGCTTCTCACTCAGCCAGATGGGCATCGCCATCAAGTACGGACGAAGCCCTTTCGGCGCCATCGCCACGGCCGTCTCGAGCAGGCGGTCGAACTTGACCAGCGGCTTCTCGTAGAACACGACCTCGGCGAGATCGCGCACGCCGATGTTCGCCTCGCGCAGGCAGTAGTCAATCGCGTGGCGCGGAAAGCTGGCGTCATGCTTGATCCGCGTGAAGCGCTCCTCTTGCGCCGCGCCGACGATGCGGCCGTCCCTCAGGAGACAGGCGGCGGCGTCGTGGTAGTACGCGGAGAGACCGAGGACGTACGTCGGGCTGTCGTTCGGCATCCAGTTAGAACAGCGTGTAGATGAACGGCGCCACCGCACTCGACTGCGCAAAGACCAGCAGCAGCCCGAGGACGACCAGCACCACGACGATCGGCGCCAGCCAATAGCGCTTTTCGTGTTTCAGAAACTCGAAGAACTCGCCGAGAACCGTTCGTCTCGCCATATCAATCCCTCAAAACAAGTGATCGTAATGATCGTGATTGCGGAGTCGTTCGGGCGCCGGTACCCAGCGCGGTGGTGCGGCGCGCCACCGGCGGCCGAGCGGATCGCGTCCGAGCAGCCGCTGCACGAAGCCGTACGGCGTCAGAATCAACACAAAGAGCAGCGTCAGCAGGATGCGGCTGTTCACCCACCCGATCGCGCGCGCGACGAACATCCATGCGCGGTTCGGACGATCGAGCCACTGCGGCGCGGCGGCGGCGACCAGCGCCAGCACAATCGCGGCGATCCCGAACGCCAGCGATGCCCGTTCGAAGCCGCGCCACCAGCGCCAGGCCGACACGAGCGCGCTCAAGCCCGCAAACGTCCAGCCGAACGATCGCGCCGCTTTGATCGAGTTGGCGACTGTCGTTTTCACCGTTACCTCGTGCGTCGCGTCCAGCGCCGCACCAACGAGTCCTGCCAGGCCGCGCTGATTTCGGCCGGCCACGCGGCGAGCGCCGCGGCCGCGGCCGCGAACAGGATCCACGCCGTCCACGTCCACCATCCCACTCGACCGCTGAACACGAGATAGAGCGCGACGTGCGTGATTGTCGCGACGAGTAAGACTCCGCCGGCGAGGCGCACCTGCTCGGCCGGTGTCGACGAGGATATCTGGCGAAGGGTCGGCAGCAACAGGCGACGGACGCGTGATGTCTCCCACGCGTGTCCCGGCACGTCGATGGCACGATCGAGCCACGCGACAATCCGGCTCGAACCCACGATCTGTTTGGCGCGCTGTTCGTCGAACGGATCGGGCGGCGGTATCACTGCGCGTTCACCATGAAAGCTGACGGCCACGTGGCAATCTCCCGGTGGTTGTCATAGATGTGCAAATCGTAGTCACCCGGCGGCAGCGGCGGAAACCGTAACTCGCCGACGGTCAGGTCGCCGACACCGATCCATGCCGCACGCCGCGGATCGTTGTCCGGTGCGTTGCCGTGCGACGCGACGCGCGCCTCGAGAAACGGCCGGATCGCCCGACCGTGCAGCCACAGTCGAATCGGATCGCGGCCGGAGAACACGGACGGCGTCACGGACGTGAGTACCGGCGTCACCGGCGCGACTTTGTCGAGCGCGATCGTGCCGGCGACTGCCATGAGGGCGATCGTGACCGCGACCGCTGCGTCGACGGGATTGATGCGCGCCACTGCCTAGGGAATCTCTTGCGTCGACACGATCTTGATGATCAACCCGTCGATCACGTAAGCGGCGGTTCCGAACCAGAAGGTTTCGCCGGCGCGGATTCGCTGCCCTTCCGGATACACCCATATGCCGTGATCGCGAATCACGCCGGCTTGCACGACCGCTTCGATCGACGTCGTCGCCGTGGCATCACCCTTGGCCTTCGACGTGCCAACCGTCCGCACGGACACGAGACGCGCCGCGGTCTGTTGCGGCGCTCCACGTTCCGGGCGATTGAGATCGACCGCGTTGGCGGCGATCATCGGGGCGATACTGCTGTCGACGTCGAAGCGCACGAGGAAATCGACGATGGCGTCGTTGGGGACCGGCTCGCCGACTCTGCCTGGATGGCGTCGTTCCCCAGGCGTCAGCGTGATGGCCGCGGCTTTGTGCGCCACTTCGCGACCTTCGTCGTAGAGATACAAGTCGTAGGTTCCCGGATCGAGATTCGGCAACTGCAGTTCGACGTCGGTCGGCGTCTCGACGAGAAACTCGGCCTGAATATTGTCTGCAACCCGATGCGGCACCGAATAGGGCTGGTTCGTCTTGGAGACGAACGCATTGAGAAACGGCGCGAAATGTTCGCCCGTCATCCGGACGCGTTTCGGTGAATCGACGCTGAGCGTGTCCGGCGTGATTGCCTTGATGATCGGGTCTGGCTGGTGAAACACCCGCCACGCCACGTAACCCATCGGAATCAGCAGCAGCACGACAATCGCCGCCGCGGCGTCGATGAGATTGAATCGGCCTGACATGTTTCGCTTCTGGTCGACCACGTCTGTCACGCGAATGCCCTTCTCCATCGGTCTCCTTGCCACGCGACCACTCCACACACGCCTACGGCCGCCAGCCATGCGATCGATGGCATCACGATATCGCGGTGCCGAACCAGCGTTCCGATGTTGGCGCTGTTCGGCGCGATGACGGCGACCGATGCCACGAGATACCCGAGAAAGAGCCACGTCAGCAACGGATCGCGCATGTGCCCCACGCGGATACCGACGACAGCGCAGCCCACCAGCGCGAGCCAACACACCTGGATCGGAAAGAACACGAACTGGATCGTCGACGATAACTGCCACGGCAACGGCACGACGAAAAACGCCGCCACGGACCGAATCGTGAAGTCGACCGCTTCGCCGAACGTCAGCGTCTCGATCACTTCAGGCAACGGATCGACGTAAAACCGATACTCGAGCGTCTTGTACGAGTTGCCGGTTGTCGCAACTTCGCCGACGTGGCGCCTGACGGCCTGCTGCGCGAACGCCAACAATCGATGCTGCACGGGCCGCTGCGTAATCGCCCACAAGCTGGCCAGCGCAGTGACGGCGACCGCTAGCCGCGCCAGAGACGGTCGCGAAAAAACCACGCGTCCCGCGAACGCGATCGCGATGCCGCCGGCCACGATCAGCAGCGCCCCGGCGCGAATCGTGCTGACGGCCGCGAGGCCTGCGACAACGAGCGCGGCGCCGGCGACGCGCTGCCGCCACGACCGCCCGCGCAGTGCGTGCACGACCCCAACGATCACCGCCGCTGTCAACCCCAATTGAAACGCCTCGCGCAGCGAGGACACCGACCAGATTACGAAGGGCGGCCACAGCACCAGCACGCTGAGCCCCACCCATGCCGTCAGCGATCCGTAACTGGTTCGTGCGACGCGGTACAACGCGATCGCCGCGGCCAAAAACGAGAACATCGCGACGAAATTGACGCCGTACGGCGATTGCCCGACGAGAAGCTGAATCGACGCCAGCACGTAGCCATACGACGTCCGCCCGTACGGGTTGTACAGGATCAATCGATACGGCGGACCGATCTCGACGCCGAGCCACTGATTGCGAATCCACCACGAACGCGCGACGCCGAAGCGCGCGTCTGGCGCGAACGCCTGAAACTGCTGCGTCGCCGGATTCGTCGCCAGGACGAGTACGCTCGCCGCGATCAGGCGAACGATCAACGCGAGCATCAGCACTGCAAACAGCCACCGCCGCTCGTCCCCATCGATACCCGACAGGGCCCACGCGTACAGCGGAATGACCGCGAGCGCAAACAGGATCGCGATCGGCGAGACGGTGTAAGCCGTCCCAAGGGCGACGCCGAAGACGAGGATCGTACCGAACTTCATTGTGCGAACCGAAACGCGCCGCTCACAAACCCCACCTGCCGCGCATCGTCGTACACATACAAGTCGTAGGCGCCGTGTGCGGGAATCGTCGCCGGCACGTCGAGTTCACCGTCAACGGCGGTGCGCGCGTGCCAGATCGCTTCGCGCCCGTGGTTGATCGGATCCGACAGGATCAACGGCTCACCGGCTGGCGCCACGAACACGCGGAGGTACGCGGTCAAGTCGCGTCCCTGCACCGACAGTTGACGATCGTGCGCGGTCAGCGTCGTCGGGGCGATCACGTCAAACGCCGGCGTCGTGTGCCGGAATATGCGCGCCATCGCGGCGGCAAGCACGATCGTGAGCGCCAACGCGAGAACCACACCCGCGTCAACCGGATTGACGCCGATCGACGAGCGCTGAGCGGTCGCCACCGCGCTGGATCCACTCGCACGATTGCGTGACACCACATCGATCCCGACACCAGCGAGGCAGACCAGCGCCGGCACGATCGTGTCGCGATGGCGAACGAGGGTGCCGATGTTGCCGCTGTTCGGCGCGATGACGGCGAGGCCGACGAGCGCATAACAGACGAACAACGCCGTCACCAACCCATCGCGACGCCACGCCTCGCGCAGTCCGAGGCAGGCAAGCGCGACGATGGCATACCAGGCAAGCTGCTGCGGCACGATCGCCATTTCCGAGCGCGACGTGGCCCGCCACGGCAACGGAACGACGACGAATGCTACGGCCGCCCGCGCAAAAAATCGCGCCGCTTCCGAAGGCGTCATCGTAAACGTCGATTGCGGACCCTCACGATAGAACCGTCCATCGAGCAGCCGATACCCGCGGCCGCTCGACGAAACTTGACCCAGATGGCGGTTCGCGGCGAGAT
>Ga0070741_10006023_pt1 | contig 26359 bp, 23 predicted proteins | sample Coa_R1_4_FD_66440 | JGI IMG/M metagenome (GOLD analysis project Ga0070741, IMG submission 66440) | Surface soil microbial communities from Centralia Pennsylvania, which are recovering from an underground coalmine fire - Coalmine... | ecosystem: Environmental > Terrestrial > Soil > Unclassified ... | reverse complement strand
TCGAGCTCGCGGACGTTCCCGGGCCAGCCGTGGTCCGGGCCGAGCGTACGCGCCATCCATGCCTCGCGCGCTCGGCACCCGCGAGGAAGGGCATGTGCATTCAGCGCACACGCGCGCACACCGAATGTCGAGCACTCCGCACGGCACCCCGCGCGCGGCTTGGTTTCGTTGCGTGGTGGGATGGGGGGGACGGCCGGCACGGCGGATGGAATGACGGCGGCACGGACATGAGCCAGTTCGACCTGCTCCGGCGCCGGCGGTTCGGACCGTTCTTCTGGACCCAGCTCCTCGGCGCGCTCAACGACAACGTCTTCAAGAACGCGCTCGTCATCCTGCTCGCGTTCGGCGCCGCGGAGACGGTCGTCTCGCCGCGGGCGCTCGTGAACATCGCCGGCGGCGTCTTCATCCTGCCCTTCTTCCTCTTCTCCGCGACGGCCGGCCAGCTCGCCGACAAGCTCGACAAATCGCGCGTGATCCGCGCCGTCAAGGTCCTCGAGATCGCAATCATGGCGCTCGGCGCCGCGGGCTTCCTCGTCCGGAGCGTCGGGATCCTCCTCACGGCCCTCTTCCTCATGGGCTGTCACTCGACGCTCTTCGGCCCGGTCAAGTACTCGATCCTCCCCCAGCACCTCGCCGAGGACGAGCTGGTCGGCGGGAACGCGCTCGTCGAGATGGGCACGTTCGTCGCGATCCTCGCGGGGACGATCCTCGGCGGGCTCCTCGTGAGCGTGCCGGGGTGGGGGACACTGGTGGTCTCCGTCGCCGTCCTGGGACTCGCCGTCGCGGGGTGGCTCGTGTCCCGCGGCGTGCCGGCCGCGCCCGCGCAGGCGCCCGGGCTTCGCATCGGCTGGAACCCGCTCACGGAGACGCTCCGCACGATGCGCTTCGCGCGCGAGAACCGCGCGGTCTTCCTCGCGATCCTCGGCGTCGCGTGGTTCTGGTTCTACGGCGCCCTCTTCCTCGCGCAGTTCCCGAGCTTCGGCCGCGACGTGCTCGGCGGGAACGAGCACGTCGTCACCCTCCTCCTCACCGTCTTCTCGATCGGCATCGGGCTCGGCTGCCTCCTCTGCGAGCGGCTCTCGGGCGGGACGATCGAGCTCGGCCTCGTACCGTTCGGGTCGATCGGCCTGTCGCTCTTCGCGCTCGACCTCTACCTCGCGTCGCCCGCGGCCGCGGCCGCGCCGGGGTCGACGGGCGCCGCGGCGTTCCTCGGCGATTGGCGGCACTGGCGCATCGCGGCCGATCTCCTCGCGATCGGCGTCTTCGGCGGCTTCTTCATCGTGCCGCTCCTCGCCTTCGTCCAGGACCGGAGCGAGCCGGCGCATCGCTCCCGCGTCATCGCGGGCAACAACATCATCAGCGCGGCGTTCATGGTGCTCGCCGCCGTGCTGGGCGTCGTGCTGCTCGAGGTCGCCGGCTTCACCGTGCCCCAGCTCTTCCTCTTCACGGCGATCGTGAACGCGGCGGTCGCCGCCTACATCTACACGCTCCTGCCCGAGTTCCTGATGCGCTTCATCATCTGGCTCCTCGCGCATACGCGGTGTATCGCGTCCGGCAGACGGGGCTCGAGCACCTCCCGGAGACCGGCGCCGCCGTCCTCGTCTGCAACCACGTGAGTTTCGTCGACGCGCTCGTGGAGCACGCCTTCGACGAGGTCGCGCGCGCGCTCGACGCCGGGGAGCTCGTCTGCATCTTCCCGGAAGGGCGCATCCCCGACACCGGCGAGCTGGCGCCCTTCCGGCCCGGCGTCGAGCGCATCGTCGCCCGGACGCCCGTGCCCGTCGTGCCGATGGCGCTCCGTGGGCTCCGGGGCGGCTTCTTCAGCCGTAAGGACGGGCGGGCGATGCGCCGGCCGTTCCGCCGCGTCTGGTCGCGCATCGAGCTCGTGTGCGCGGCGCCGGTCCCGGCGTCCGAGGCGACCTCGGCCGCGCCGTCGCCGCCGGCGTCCTCTCCGAGGCCGGGCATCCCGATGGCGCTCGCGGTGAGCCCGGCCGGCACCCCCGTGTGGGTGACGAGCGCCAAGGCGCAGGCGCTCCTCGCCGTCGACGCGGCGAGCGGGACGGTGACCGCGACGCTGCCCTGCGACGTCGGCACGGGCATGATGCCGCTCGACGCGCCGGCACCCCGGCTCTACGTGGCGGGGAAGGATGCGGTGGCCGTCGTCGACACGCAGGCGCTCGCCGTCGGCGACACGATCGGGCCCGTGAAGGGACCGCAGACGATGGCGCTCACGCCGGACGGCTCTCCTCGGGCCCGCGTGCGTCAGCGCGCGCTGCGAGGACGGCGACCCGTGCACCGACGACGCGTGCGGCGCCGACGCCGCCTGCACGCACACGACGAGGGCGGGCCTCGCCGGCATCGCGTGCCTCTGCCCGCCGCCGCTCGTCCACCCGAGCTGCCCGGGGCGCGTGGGGCCGAAGGCGCTCGACGAGCGCTTCGCGAAGGCCTGCGGGAGGATCGACCGCGCGGCGACCGCGAAGCGCACGCGCGAGACGCGCCTCCTTCGCGCCGCGGCCCGCCTCTCCGGCCGCGCGGAGCGGAGCGCCGAGCGGGGAGGCCTGCATGGACGGCCTCGCGGACCGGCTCTCCGCCGGGCGCGACCCCGGGCCCAGGCCCTCGCGCGCTCGCTCTAGGTCACGCCCCAGTCGAGGTGCACGACGCACCACCGGCTCGGGACGAGGACCGTCTCGCGCCAGTCGGTGCGCCACGTGCGCGCCGTCTCGAGCCAGGCGCGCGTCTCGCGGGACGACCGGACGCCGGCGAGATGCGCCGTGAGATCGCGGAACGTCGGGAGCGCCCAGAGGAGAACCGCCTCGGTGTCGCGCATCGCGGTGCGCCACGCGCCGACGAGCGTCAACCCGCGCGCCGCGGCGATCGGGAGCCAGCGGGACGCGACGGCGTCCAGGTACGCCTCCGCCGTCCCGGGGCGCACGGTCGCGATCTCCTGGAGGCACGCGCGGCCGCGGACGCGCCGGTCGATCAGCTCCTGCCGCGTCGGACAGAAGGGCGCCGGCTCGAGGAGCCGGTCGAAGCCGCCGGAGCGCCACTCGGTCGCCGCCGTCCACCACGTCCTCAGCTCGGCCGGCTGCTCGCCGCCCCCGTACTGGTACTCGAGCAGCTCGGCCCAGTGCTCCCAGCCGCGCATCTCCCACAGGTTCACGACGCGCGGCCACGCTCCCGTCGACCCGCACTGCTGCCACGTCCCGACGAGCGCGGCGCCGCGCGGGCTTCGGCCGCGGCCCTCCCCCGTGTGCCGCTTGTACGCCTCCGACCCGGTGCCGACGATGCGGACGACCTCGTGCAGGTAGAGGTGGGCATTCGGCATGCGGCCGCGTCCATACCACGCGGCGCGCGCCCGCTGCACCCTTGCCGGTCGGGCGGCGTCCCCACTATGACGGCGGCGAAGGAGGCGCCATGACGATCGTCGACGCGGACGGCCACGTGCTCGAGCATCCCGACGCGATGCTGAAGCACGCACCGGCGGCATTCCGCGACCGCATCTGGCACGTCGAGGTGAAGCCGGACGGCACGGAATGGCTCCACTTCAACGGCGCGTCGCGCCCGGCCGGCGGCATGGCGCTCGCCGGCACGGCGGGCATGACCGCCGAGGACCGCGCCCGCGCGCTCGCGGGCAAGATGCGCTACCGCGACGTCCGGCCGGGCGCCTTCGAGCCGCACCCGCGCCTCCCCGACATGGACGTCGAGGGCATCCGGCAGTCGGTCCTCTACCCGACGATGCTGCTCGGCCTCCCCGGGCTCACCGACGCCGAGTTCGCCGAGGTGCAGGCGAACGCGTACAACGACTGGCTCGCCGAGTACTGCGCGGCCGCGCCCGAGCGCCTCTTCGGCGCGGCGATCGTGCCGACGCAGGACGTCGCGCGCGCCGTCCGCACGATCCGGCGCGCGAAGGCGCGCGGACACGTCGCCGTCTTCCTGCGCCCGAACGCCGCCATCGAGGGACGGAAGCTCCACGACCGCGTCTACGACCCGATCTGGGCGGCGTGCCAGGAGCTCGGGCTGCCCGTCGGGCTCCACCCCTTCCTCGCCCCCGACATGCCGGGCGCGTGCCGCGACCTCGGCTACTTCGCGATGGGCACGAGCACGACGAAGTACGGGCCCGCGGGCAACGACGCGAACCCGGTCCGCAACCTCGGCAACGTGTTCTTCAGCCAGGCGCTCTCGAACCCGTTCGACATGATGGAGGCCGTCGCCCTCCTGTGCGCGGGCGGCGTGCTCGAGCGCTTTCCCGGGTTGAGCGTCCTCTTCCTCGAGGCGAACGGCGGCTGGATCGTCCCGTGGCTCGAGCGGCTCGATCACCACTACGAGATCTTCCGCTGGGACGTGCCGGCGCTCCGCATGAAGCCGTCGGAGTACTTCCGCCGTCAGTGCTGGATCTCGTTCGACCCCGACGAGTCGACGCTCGCCTTCTCCGCGTCGCACCCGCTCGTCGGCGCCGACCGGATCGTCTGGGCGAGCGATTACCCGCACCCGGACGCGAGGTTCCCGGGCGTCGTCGACGAGCTGCGCGAGGCGACGGCGTCGCTCGACGCGGCGGCGCGCGCGAAGATCATGGGCGAGAACGCGCGCGCGCTCTACCACCTCCCCTGAGGGCGGACGGCCCTCGGGAGCGCGCGGCGCGGGCGCCCGCGGCGCTACGCGGGGTCGAGGCGCTGGGGCTCGCGGCTTCGGGCGGCGCCGACGCCGGCCACGGCCTCGGCGCGGGCGTGGGCCGTGCGCTCGACGGCGGCGAGCGCCGGCGCCGCGTCGGCCGCCGGGAGGAAGCGACGCACGACCGCCATCAGCTCCTCGCTCTTGAAGGGCTTCGCGACGTAGTCGTCCATCCCCGCCTCGAGGCAGCGCGTGCGATCGCCGGCGCACGCGAACGCCGTGAGCGCGACGACGGGGAGGTGGCGGCCCGTCGCCCGCTCGACGCGGCGGATCGCGGCCGTCGCCTCGATGCCGTCCATCTCCGGCATCGCGACGTCCATGAGCACGAGGTCGATCGGCTCCTCGGCGAGCGCGTCGAGCGCCTCGCGGCCGTTCTCGACCGCGACCACCGTGAAGCCCTGGCGCTCGAGCAGCCGCACCGCGACCATCCGGTTCCCCGGGTTGTCCTCGGCGACGAGGATGCGACCACGGGCCGCGGGCGCGGGCACCGGGGCGAGCGTCGTCTCCTCGGCGGCGCCGGGTTGGAGCGCGAAGCGGGCGGTGAAGCGGAAGCAGCTTCCCTGCTCCGGCTGGCTCTCGACCCAGATGCGGCCGCCCATCAGCGTCACGAGCTCCGACGCGATCGCGAGGCCGAGCCCGGTGCCGCCGCGGCGCGCGCGGCTCGGGTCCCGCGGCCCGAACGGATCGAAGATCGCGTCCTGCTGCTCGACGGGTACGCCGACGCCGGTGTCGGCGACGCTCCAGAGCAGCACGACGTCCTCGTCGGTCCGGGAATCGACGGCGACGTGCACGACGACCTCGCCGCGGTCCGTGAACTTGACGGCGTTCCCGAGGAGGCTCGCGAGTATCTGACGCAGCCGATGCGGGTCGCCGACGAGCGCGTCCGGCACGTCGGAGGCCACGTCGCGGATGAACTCGAGCCCCTTCCCCTGGGCCTGCGCGGCCGCGGGCGCGAAGACGCCCTCGAGCTCCTGGCGCAGTCGGAACCGCCGCGGCTCGAGGGCGAGGCGCCTCGCCTCGATCTCGGAGAAGTCGAAGACGTCGTTCACGACCGACAGCACGGCGTCGGCGGAGTTGCTCACGAGCTCGAGGTACTGCCGCTGCTCGGCGGTCGTCGCGCCGTCGAGGGCGAGGCGAGTGGCGCCGAGGAGCGCCGTCATCGGGCCGCGGACCTCGTGGCTCATGTTCGCGAGGAAGTCGGACTTGATGCGGTGGAGCGCCTCTTTCGCCTGCTCCCGCATGGTCACGTCGCGCGAGTTCACGATGATGCCGCCGACGGCGGGATTGTCGATCGCGTTCCGCGCCACGACCTCGAGCGTCCGCCAGGTGCCGTCCTTGTGCCGGAAGCGGACGCGCCCCTCGTGCGCGGCGGTCGGCTCGCGGACGCAGGCCGTGAAGAGCCGCGCCGCCGCGGCCGCGTCGTCCGGGTGGATGTGCTTCGCGAAGTCGGGCCCGACCATCTCGTCCGCCGTGTAGCCGAGGATGCGATGCACCGAGGGACTCTCGTACCGAATGTGCGCGTCCGGCCCGACGACCGTGATGATGTCCGAGCCGTGCTCGACGAGCGCGCGCGCCCGCTCCTCGCTGCGCGCGAGCGTCACCGCGAGCTCCTCCGCCCGCCGCTGCGCCGCGACCGCCTTCGCGGTCAGGTCCTGCTGGCGGCGGAACTGGGTCCGGATCACGTTCGCCGCCGGCCGGAAGACGAGGACGCCCGTGAGGAGGAGCACGACGAGGGTCGTGGCGAGAAGCCCCTGCTCGAGCCACCGGACCTTCGCGAGGCGCGCCCGCATCTCCGCGTCGGCCGCGAGGATGACCTGGTCGACGACGGAGAGGAGATCGGCCTCGTGCGCGAGGAGCTGCGAAACCGTCCGGCGGACCGCCTCGCGGTCGGGCTCCCCGGCCGCAGGGCGGTCCACGGCGTCGTGGAGCCGCCGCGCCCCGAGCAGCATCGCCCGCGCCGCCGGGACGATCGGTGCGAGGCTCGCCTGCCCCGGCCGCCGCGCGTCGTGCCGGAGGTCCTGCACCCACCGCGACCACGCCTGGAGCACCTGTCGCACATCGGTGGCACGGTGCCTCATTTCGGCGCGGTCCGCCGCCGTCTGGACCGCGAGCGCCGCCATGACGAGATGCTCGCTCATGGTGCGATGGCCGCTCGCGATGCGGATGACGGACTCGTCGCGCCGCGCGGCGAGCGTCCGCTCGACGAGGAGATGGCTTCCGACCGCGAGCGCGGCGAGCACCCCGAGCGTCAGGACGTAGAGGCGCGTCAGGCGGTCGGCAGGGGTCCGAGAGGAGTCAGTCATGAGGGCGCCGGTCCGGGTGGGACGAGCAAGCGGGATGCCACCCGGCACGGAGCACGCCGCGACAGAGGACGTCGCAACCGCTCGGGGTTCGCACCCGTCGCCCCCGGGCCGGCGCCGAACGATCGTCACAAACGTGACGGTCGAGCGGCAGGCGGGCGCCGAGCTTCCGGCGGGCGCCTCGGGCCCCGGTCCTTGCCCGAGGCGCCGTTTCCCGACCCTTTTCGATTGACAAACGAACGTTTGTTCTTGTAGCGTCCCGGCATGGCCACTCGCGCGCTGGCCGCCCGCCCGGAGCCGACGTCGACGCGCGACGCCATCCTGGACGCCGCCGAACGCGAGTTCGCCGCGCGCGGCTTCAGCGGCGTCTCGATGCGCCAGATCGCCACCGCCGCGGGGCTGAAGAACCAGGCGAGCCTCTACCACCACTTCCGCGACAAGCAGGCGCTCTACGCGGCCGTCCTCCGGCGCGGGCTCGGACCCGTCGTCGAGCTGGTCGCGGAGGCGAGCCTGCACGCCGCGGCGGCCGGGGCCTCCCCGCGCTCCGCCGGCGATGCGGTGCTCGACCGGCTCTTCGACTACCTGGCCGAGCATCCCCATCTGCCTCGCCTCATCCAGCGCGCCGGGCTCGACGACACGCGGGCGCTGCGCACGACGCTCGCCCGCTTCCTCCGCCCGCTCTACGAGCAGGGGCTCGAAGTGCTCGCGGGCGCGCCGGGACGCTGGGAGCCGGCCGACCTGCCGCACGTGGCAGCGGGGATCTACCTTCTCATCTTCGGATACTTCGCCAACACGGCGCTGCTCGCCGTCGTCGCCGGCCAGGATGCCGAGAGCCCGGCGTCGGTCGCGCGACAGCGTCGGTTTCTCAAGACCGCGGTCACACGGCTCCTCGGGACGGCGCCCGCACCGCGCCTCGCCCCGAGCGGGCGCCGGAGGATGTGAGATGCTCGCGACGAGAACGGAGGACGGCTCCGCCGACGGCGTGCGGCTGGAGGACGTGAATCTCGCCACGCCCGAGGCCTTCCGGAACGGCTTCCCGCACGCGATGTTCCGGGTGCTGCGACGCGAGGCGCCCGTCTACCGGCATCCCGCCTCGCACGTCGAGCCCTTCTGGGTCGTCTCCCGCTACAAGGACGTCTGGGACGTCTCGCTCGATCAGGCGACCTTCTCCTCCGCCATGCGCGGCACGATCCTCAAGAACTGGCGGGAGGACGAGCTCCTCATGGTCCGGCAGCAGATGCTCAACATGGACCCGCCGAAGCACACGAAGTACCGCCGGCTCGTGAACCAGGGCTTCTCCCCGAAGCGGGTGAACCGGCTCGAGCCGCACATCCGCGAGATGGCCGCGAAGATCGTCGACGCCGTCGCGCGCCGCGGCTCGTGCGACTTCGTGACCGACGTCGCCGCCGAGCTGCCGCTCCAGGTGATCGTCGAGCTGATGGGCGTCCCTCTCGAAGACCGCCACCTCGTCTTCCAGTGGAGCAACCGGATGATCGGCTTCGACGACCCTGACTACTCCGCGTCGGAGGAGGACGGCAAGGCGGCGGCGATGGAGATGTTCATGTACGCCCACGAGCTCGCGCAGCGGCGGCGGACCGAGCCGCGCGACGACCTCGTGAGCGTCCTCATGCAGGCCGAGGTCGAGGGCGAGAAGCTCGACGAGTCGCAGTTCAACAACTTCTTCCTCCTGCTCCTCGTCGCCGGGAACGAGACGACGCGGAACCTCATCTCGGGCGGCATGCTGGCGCTCTTCGAGCACCCGGACCAGCTCGCCCGCCTCGTGCGCGACCCCTCGCTCATGCCGACGGCGGTGGAGGAGATGCTGCGCTGGGTGTCCCCGGTCATGTACTTCGTCCGCACGGCGACCCGCGACGTCGAGCTCCGGGGGCAGCGAATCGCGGAAGGCGAGCGCGTGACGCTCTGGTACGGCTCCGCGAACCGCGACGAGGAGGTGTTCGAGCGCCCGGACACGTTCGACGTCGGCCGCACGCCGAACGACCACCTCGCCTTCGGCATCGGGCCCCACTTCTGCCTCGGCGCGAACCTCGCCCGGCTCGAGATCCGCGTGATGTTCGAGGAGCTGCTCCGCCGTCTCCCGGACATCGAGCTCGCCGGGCCCGTCGCCCGGCTGCGGTCGAACTTCATCCACGGCATCAAGAGCATGCCGGTCCGCTTCACGCCCGAGCGCTAGCCGCTTGGACTTCTCCTTCTCCAGCGCCGAGCTGGCGTTCGCCGCGGAGGCCCGCGGGTGGCTCGCGGCGAACCTGCCCGCCGCCTGGCGCCGGGGGCACTGCTGGACGCGCGTCGAGGATCCGCTCTGGCTGCGGATCGCGCGCGCCTGGCAGCGGAGGCTCTTCGACGGCGGCTGGGCGGCGATCGCGTGGCCGCGCGAGCACGGCGGGCGCGGCGCGACGGTCGTCGAGCGCTGGCTCTTCGATCAGGCGCTCGACGAAGCGGGGGCGCCGCGCCCGCCCGCGGCGTCCTACGCCGACCTGATCGGCCCCGCGCTCCTCCGCCACGGCGCGCCGGCCCTCCAGCGCCGCTTTCTCCCGCCGATGGTCGACGGGCGCGAGCTCTGGTGCCAGGGGTTCTCGGAGCCGGGCGCCGGGAGCGACCTCGCGTCGCTCCGCTGCCGCGCCGAGCGCCGGGGCGACGAGTGGGTCGTGAACGGCCAGAAGGTGTGGACGAGCAACGCCGACCTCGCCGACTGGTGCTTCCTCCTCTGCCGCACCGATCCCGACGCGCCGAAGCACGAGGGCCTCTCGCTCCTCCTCGTCGACATGCGCACGCCCGGCGTCGCGGTCCGCCCGCTCCGGCAGATGACGGACGACCACGAGTTCTGCGAGGTCTTCTTCGAGGACGTCCGCGTCCCCGCGGACCGCATCGTCGGCGCGCCGGGCGCCGGCTGGGCGATCGCGATGGGCATCGTCGCCCACGAGCGCGGGCCGATGTGGACGTTCACCTTCCAGCGGAAGATCCGGCGGAGCCTCGCCGAGCTCGTCCGCCTCGTCCGCACCCACCCGGCGACGCGCGGCGCGCTCGGCGACCCGCGCGTCCGGCAGCGCCTCGCGCAGGCGCACATCGAGGTCGAGCTCCTCCGCCTCGCCGGCTACCGGAGCCTGACGAAGCTCCTCCGCACCGGCCAGCCCGGCGCGGAGTCGTCGCTCGAGAAGGTGCTCGGGAGCGAGACGGACCAGCGCCTGCAAGCGCTCGCGACGTCGCTCTTCGGGCCCTACGGCGTGCTCCGGCGCGGGCCGCACGCGCTCGGCGGCGGATCGTTCGCGCGCGCCCATCTCTACGCCTGCTCGGAGACCATCATGGGCGGCACCTCCGAGATCCAGCGGAACGTGATCGCCCAGCGGATCCTCGGGCTCCCGCGCTGAGCGCCGCCGGCGGCGCGGCGCGCGCGCCTCGTCACCTTGACAGGCGAACGACCGTTCGGATACGCCACGGGCTCTCCATGCCGTCCGCCGCGCCCGCGCCGCTGCACCAGGAGCAGACGATGGAGTTCCCCTATCGGCACTCGACGGGGGAGACGATCGGCCGCTTCCTCGCCGGCCTGAAGGAGCAGAAGACGATCTGGGGACAGCGCGTCGCGGGCCTGGGCGTCGTCGTGCCGCCCGTCGGGTACTCGGAGGTCGACGGGTCGCCGGGCGGCGAGTGGGTGGCCGTCCGGCCGACCGGCACCGTCACCGCCGTCGCGAAGGTCCGCCAGCCCGTCGCGGGGCTCCATCCGGTCGACGCGCCCTTCGCCTTCGTCCTCGTGCGGCTCGACGGCGCCGACACGGCGCTCGCGCACGTCGTGACCGACGACCTCGACCGGCTCCGGGTCGGCGCGCGCGTCGAGGCGGTGTGGCGGCCCGACGGCGAGCGCGTCGGCCACCTGCGCGACATCGCGACGTTCCGGATGGTCGGATGAGCGCGGCCGAGCCGCCGAAGGAGCCGGTCAAGTACGTCGACGCGACCGTCCGGCTGCCGTACCGCTACGTCGCGGGCGACTACCGCGCGACGTACCTCCGGGCGCTGAAGGACAAGACGATCCTCGGCTCCCGGTGCGCGAGGACGGGGAAGGTGTTCGTGCCGCCCGTCGTCGCCTCGCCCGAGAGCTTCGCGCCGTGCGAGGAGTTCGTCGAGGTCGCCGACCGCGGCGTCGTCACGACGTTCTGCATCGTCCGCATCCCGGTCATCGGACGGGAGATCGAGCTGCCGTACGTCGCGGCGTCGGTCGCCCTCGACGGCGCGGACATCTCGATCTACGCGCTCATCCAGGAGTGCCGGCCCGAGGACGTGCGGATGGGCATGCGCGTCGCGGCGGTGTGGAAGCCCGACGGCGAGCGCGTGGGGAGCTGGGAGGACATCCTCCACTTCCGCCCGACCGGCGAGCCCGACGCGGCGCCGGCGACGTACCTGGACCGATTGTGACGCGGCTCCGCAACGTCGCCGTCGTCGCCTTCGCGCAGCTCCCGACGGTCGCGCACGACCCGCACCGGACCTCGACCGAGATGCTCTACCCCGTGATCCGCCGCGCGCTCGCGGACTGCGGCGTGGAGCGCGGCGCGATCGACTTCCAGATCGCGGGCTCCGTCGACTACATGGACGGCCGGCCCTTCGGCTTCGTGCAGGCGCTCGACGTGATGGGCTCGTGGCCCGCGCGCCAGGACCTGCACCTCGAGATGGACGCGGCCTTCGGCGCGCACTACGCGTGGATCAAGATCCAGACGGGCGAGATCGACTCGGCGCTCGTCGTCGGCCACGGGAAGACGTCCGAGGGCGACCCGCGGCGCATCCTGAACCTCCAGCTCGACCCGTACTACCAGGCGGCGATCGGGCTCGACCCGATCGCGACCGCCGCCCTCCAGGCGAGCGCGTACATGGCGCGCACGGGCGCCACGGACGCGGACCTCGCCGCGGTCGCGGCGCGCAACCGGACGGCGGGCGCCCGCAATCCGGAGGCGCAGCTCCGCGAGGCCGCGACCGCCGACGCGCTCCGCGAGACGCCGTGGGCCGTCGAGCCGCTGCGCACGGGCTACCTGCCGCCCGTGGGCGAGAGCGCCACGTGCCTCGTGCTCGCCGCCGAGGGGACGGCGGAGCGCCTCTGCGACCGCCCCGCGTGGATCCACGGCGTCGAGCAGCGGACGGAGCTCCAGACGCTCGGCGCGCGCGACCTGACGCGCAGCCCCGGCGCGCAGCTCGCCGCGGAGCAGGCGTACGCGATGGCGGGGATCGGGAGCGCGGGCGACGCCGACGTCGTCGAGCTGATGGCGCTCACGCCGGTCGAGGAGCTGATCCTCCACGACGCGCTCGGCGTCGACGCGCGCACGGCCGCCGCGCGCGTCAATCCGTCCGGCGGCGCGCTCTGCGCCCATCCGACCATGTCGACGGGCCTGATCCGCCTGGGCGAGGCGTTCCGCCAGCTCGCCGGCCGCGCCGGCGCGCGGCAGGTGCCGGACGCCCGCCGCGCCGTCGTGCACGTGCAGCAGGGCCACTGTCTCCAGCAGAACCTCGTCTGGGTGCTCGGCCGCGAGCGGAGGTGGACGTGAGCCGCGCGGCCGCCGTCGTCGGCGTCGGGCAGACGAAGCACGCGAGCCGCCGCGCCGACGTGTCGATCGCGGGGCTCGTGCGCGAGGCGGTCGACCGCGCGCTCGCCGACGCCGGGCTCGAGCACCGGGACGTGGACGCCGTCGTCATGGGGAAGGCGCCGGACATGCTGGAAGGCGTCGCGCAACCCGAGCAGTTCCTCGCCGGCGCCGTCGGCGCGCACCTGAAGCCGTACGTCCGCGTGCACACCGCGGGCTCCGTCGGCGCCTCGACGGCGCTCGCCGCGACGACGCTCGTGCAGTCGGGCCTCTACGAGCGCGTGCTCGCGGTCGCGTGGGAGAAGCAGTCGGAGGGGAACGCGATGTGGGCGCTCTCCCCGAACATGCCGTTCACGCCGCCCCTCGTCGCCGGCGCCGGGGGCTTCTTCGCGCCGTACTGCCGCGCGTACATCGCCAAGACGGGCTGCCCGCCGCACATCGGACCCGTCGTCGCGGCGAACGCACGCGACAACGCCACCCGGAACGAGTACGCGCACCTCCGCGAGCCGATGACGGTCGAGGACGTGATGAGCTCGCCCGTCCTCTGGGACCCGATCCGCTTCGGCGAGACGTGTCCCTCGTCGGACGGCGCCTGCGCGCTCGTGATCGCCTCCGAAGCGGCGGCGAAGAAGGGCCCGCGGAAGCCCGCCTGGATCAAGAGCGGCTGCTCCTACGCCGAGGCGATGTGGGTGCCGGGGCGCGATCAGGTGAGCCCGCGCGCGGGGCGGATCTGCGCCAAGGCGGTGTACGACAAGGCGGGCATCCGCGATCCGTGGAAGGAGATCCAGACGATCGAGATCTACGTCCCGTTCGCCTGGTTCGAGCCGATGTGGCTCGAAAACCTCGGCTTCTGCGAGGTCGGCGAGGGATGGCGGATCGTCGACCGCGGCGAGCAGAAGATGGGCGCGCACCTCCCCGTCAACCCGTCGGGCGGCGTGCTCGCGACGAACCCGATCGGGGCGTCGGGCATGCTCCGGCTCGGCGAGGCGGCCCTCCAGGTGATGGGCCGCGCCGGGGCGCATCAGGTACCGAACGTGCGGAACGCGCTCGGGCACGCGTACGGCGGCGGCGCGCAGTACTTCGCGATGTGGATCGTGAGCGAGGCGTTATGAAAACCGTGCTCGTGTTCATGCTCGTCGGTGCGTTCGTCGGCGTCGTCGTGGCGTCGTTCGTCGTGCCTCCCGTCCTCGCCTGGTACAACGAGCCGGGGTCCATCTCGCCCGGCCAGAAGGTCGAGACGCTCTGCAACCTGCCCGACCTGATCCGGTACGCGACGAAGCGCCTCCTCCTCGGGCAGCTGATCGGCGCCGTCGTGGGCGCGCTCGTCTTCCTCTTCCCCGGGCTCGCCATGCGCCGCCGCCAGGAGGCGCGCGTCGCGGCCGGGGGCGCGCGATGAGCGCCGCCCCCGCGCTCCTCTACGAGAAGGCGGACGGCATCGCGGTCCTCACCATGAACCGCCCCGAGGTCCGCAACGCCCTCAACGCCGAGATGCTCTGCCGGCTCGCGGACGCGTGGCAGGACGTGAACGAGGACCCGAACGTCCGCTGCGCGATCCTCACCGGGGCCGGCGAGGACGCGTTCTGCGCGGGCGCCGACCTCGACCGCCTCGTCCGCATGATGCAGGGCCTCCGCCCGCCGGAGACCGAGTTCGACCAGCGCATCGTCGCCGACTACCAGCTCATCTACAAAGGGCTCCTGCGGAGCTACGAGGTCGTGAAGCCGGTCGTCGCCGCCGTGAAGGGGTTCTGCGTCGCGGGCGGCACCGAGATCCTCCAGACGACCGACATCCGCGTCGCGGCCGAAGACGCGCGCTTCGCGATCGCCGAGGTGAAGTGGAGCCTCTTCCCGATGGGCGGCTCGACCGTCCGCCTCCCGCGGCAGATACCGTTCTGCCACGCGATGGAGATCCTGCTGACGGGCGAGCAGTTCTCCGCCGCCGACGCGCTCCGCATCGGGCTCGTGAACAAGGTCGTTCCCGCCGCGCGGGTGATGGCCGAGGCGCGCCGCTACGCGGAGATCATCTGCGCGAACGGGCCGCTCGCCGTGCAGGCCGTCAAGCGCTCGGTGCTCGCCGGCCTCGGCCGCCCCACCGCCGAGGCGCTCGAGAAGGAGATGGAGATCGGCATCCCCGTCTCGATGTCCGAGGACGCGCGCGAGGGCACGAAGGCGTTCAAGGAGAAGCGGAAGCCCCTCTTCGAGGGACGGTGACCGACGGTGGTGGGTCGGTTCGCGCGACGACCACCGACCGGGGAGCGCGGGGGAGTCCTCGCGGAGGCGAGCGCACCACCGACCCGACGCCCAAACCGCATCGCAAGACGTGGCGGTGCCTCTTGTCGTCTCCGCGAGGACTTCCCCGTGCTCCCCCACGATGCCGTGCGACCCGCGAACCGACCCACCACCGTCGACCATCGTTGGACGTTTCGTTTGACACGTCCACGGATGTCCCATAGGCGTCCCTCCCGGGGAGTCGGGGGGAGGCGATGCAGCTCACGGTCCGGGACGTCTCGAAGCTGCTGAACCTCTCCGAGAAGACGATCTACCGCTGGATCCGGCAGGGCGTCCTCCCCGCGTACCGGGTGAACGAGCAGTACCGGCTCAACCGCGCAGAGCTGCTCGAGTGGGCGACGTCGCGGCGGATGAACGTGTCGGCGACGCTCTTCGAGGAGCCGGAGAGCACCGCGACGCCCATTCCCGGGCTCGTCGAGGCGCTCCGCGTCGGCGGGATCTTCTACCGGCTCGGCGGCACCGACGTCCCGTCCGCGCTGCGCGCCGTGGTCGAGCATCTCCGCCTCCCCGACGAGGTCGACCGCGAGTTCCTCCTCCGCGTGCTGCTCGCGCGCGAGGCGCTCCAGTCGACCGCAATCGGCGACGGCATCGCGATCCCCCACGTCCGCAACCCGATCGTCCTCCACGTCCCGCGGCCGATGGTGACGCTCTGCTTCCTCGAGCACCCGGTCGACTTCGGCGCCCTCGACGGGACGCCCGTCCACGTGCTCTTCACGCTCATCAGCCCCACGGTGCGCGCGCACCTCCGCCTCCTCTCCCGGCTCTCGTTCGCGCTCCACGACCCGGCGTTCAAGGCCGCCGTCGTTCGCGAGGCGCCGCGCGAGGAGATCCTCGCCGAAGCGGCGCGCGTCGAGGAGGGGACGCCCCCGCGCGGCGCGAGCGCCGGCGGGCCGCGCTAGTGCCGACGCTCCTCCTCGCACTCGGCGTGCTCCTCGCCGGGGCCGCCGGGACGCTCGCCCTCGCGGCCGTACCGCGCTGGGGCGCGCGGGTCGGCGTCGGCGGCGCGATCGCGGGATGCGCGCTCGGGCTCGTCGCCGCCGTCCGCGTGCTGCTCGGCACGCCCGCGGCGCCCCTCCACCTCGCGTGGTCGGTTCCGTACGGCGCGTTCGCCCTCGCGCTCGATCCGCTCTCCGCGTTCTTCCTCGTCCCGATCTTCGCCCTCTCGGGGCTCGCCGCCCTCTACGGGGCCGAGTACCTCGGGGGGCGGGGCGACGTCCGCGCGACGGTCTCGTGGCTCTTCTTCGACGTGCTCGTGGCGAGCATGGCGGCCGTCGTCGTCGCGCGAAACGCGGTGCTCTTCCTGGTCGCGTGGGAGGTGATGGCGCTCGCGTCGTTCTTCCTCGTGACGCTCGACGACGAGGACGAGCGCGTGCGCCGCGCGGGGTGGACCTACCTCGTCGCGACGCACCTCGGGAGCGCGTTCGTCCTCGTGCTCCTCCTCCTGCTCGGCGGCGGAGGCTCGCTCGACTTCGACCGCGTCGCGCCGGCCGCGGGCCCGGGGCTCCTCGTCGCGCTCGGGCTCGTCGGCTTCGGCGCGAAGGCGGGCCTCGTGCCGCTCCACGTCTGGCTTCCGGAGGCCCACCCGGCGGCGCCGTCGCACGTCTCGGCCGTCATGTCGGGGGTGATGATCAAGACGGGCGTCTACGCGCTCCTCCGGACGCTCACGCTCGTGGGGCCCGTGCCGGGCTGGACCGGACCGCTCCTCGTCTGTCTCGGCGCGGGGTCCGGCGTCCTCGGCGCCGTCTTCGCGCTCGCGCAGCGCGACGTGAAGCGGATGCTCGCCTACTCGAGCGTCGAGAACGTCGGCATCGTCGTGCTGGGCCTCGGGCTCGGCCTCGTCGGGCGCGCCGCGGGCGCGCCGGGGCTCGCGGCGCTCGGCGTCGCCGGCGCGCTGCTCCACGTCCTCAACCACGCCCTCTTCAAGGGCCTCCTCTTCCTCGGCGCGGGCGCCGTCGTCCACGCGACCGGCACGCGCGACATGGAGCGGCTCGGCGGCCTCTACCGCCGCATGCCGACCGTCGGCGCCGCGACGCTCGTCGGCGCCGCCTCGCTCGCCGCGCTGCCGCCGCTCGGCGGCTTCGCGAGCGAGCTCCTCCTCGCGCTCGGCGCCGCGGAGGCCGCCGCCTCCCTCGCGCCGGCGGCCGCGGTGCCGGCCCTCGTCGCCCTCGGCGCGCTCGCCGTCATCGGCGCGCTCGGCGCGGCGGGCGTCGCCCGCACCTTCGGCGTCGTCTTCCTCGGCACGCCCCGCACTCCGGCCGCGGGGCACGCGCACGAGCCGGGCCTCGCGATGCGGCTGCCGCTCGTGCTGCTCGCCGCCGCGTGCGCCGGGCTCGGCCTCGCCGCGCCCTGGCTCCTCGCCGCGCTCGCGCCCGTCGTCACGCCGCTCGCGGGGCTCGACGCGGCGCCGGCGCTCGCGCCGGCGGCCGCGACGCTTCGGGCCGTCGCCGTCGTCGAGGCCGTCCTGCTCGCCCTCGTCGCCGGGGCCGCCGGCGCGCGCCGCGCGCTCCTCGCCCGCCGGACGGTCGCCGTCGCGCCCGTCTGGGGCTGCGGCTGGGCGGCGCCGACGGCGCGGATGCAGTACGGCGCGACGTCGTTCGCGGAGCCGCTCCTGCGGACGTTCCGCACGCTGCTCGTCGTCCGCCGCCGGATCGCGGCGCCCGGGGGGCCGTTCCCGGCGGCGGCGAGCTTCGGCACCGAGGCCCCCGATCCGTATCGGCTCCGCGTCTGGGATCCGGCGTTTCGCGGCGTGCGCCGCGGGCTCGCGAGGCTCCGCTGGCTCCAGCACGGCGAGGTGCAGCTCTACGTCCTCTACATCGCGGCGACGCTCGTCGTCCTCCTCGCGTGGACGGTGGGACGGCCGTGACGGCGCCCCGCTTCGTCCCCCCGCTCCTGGCGCTCGCGTGCGGGCCGGGTCTCGTCGCCATCGTCGCGCGCACGAAGGCCCGGATGGCGGGCCGCGTCGGGCCCCCGCTCGCGCAGCCGTATCGCGACCTCGTGAAGCTCTTCCGCAAGGGTGCCGTCTACGGCGCGACGACGACGTGGCTCTTCCGCGCCGGGCCGATCGTCGGCTTCGCCACCGCGGCGGTCGCCGCCGCGCTCGTGCCGTTCGGCGGGCTCGCCGCCCCGCTCGCGTTCCCGGGCGACCTGCTCCTTCTCGCCTACGTCCTCGCGCTCGGGCGGTTCTTCGCGGTGCTCGCGGCGCTCGACACGGGCTCCAGCTTCGAGGGCATGGGCGCGAGCCGCGAGGCGAGCCTCGCGGTCTTCACCGAGCCGGCGCTCGTCCTCGCGCTCGTCGCGCTCGCGCGCCTCGGCGGGACGCTCTCGCTCTCGGCGATGCTCGCCGGCGTCGGGCCGGCGGCATGGGCCGCGGCGGCGCCGGCGCTCGCGCTCCTCGTCGCGGCGCTCCTCGTCGTCTTCCTGGCCGAGAACGGCCGTCTTCCCGTCGACGACCCGACGACGCACCTCGAGCTCACCATGATCCACGAGGTCATGGTGCTCGACCACGGCGGCCCCGACCTCGCGCTCGTCGGCTGGGGCGCGGCCGTCCGGCTCTGGACGTTCGGCGCGCTGCTCGTCGGCCTCGCCGTCCCGGTCCGCACCGGCGACCCGTGGGTCGACGCCGCCGCCGCGCTCGGCGGGATGGTCGCGCTCGGCGTCCTGACGGGCCTCGTCGAGTCGTCGATGGCGCGCCTCCGCCTGCGCCACGTCCCGCAGCTCCTCCTCGGCGCGGCCGTCCTCTCGGTCCTCGCGCTCTTCCTGGTGCTCCGGTGAACGCGCCGCTCGACGCGATCCTCGTCGGCATCCTCCTGACCGGCTTCCTCCTGCTCGGCTCGAGCCGGCTCGTCTCGTGCATCCGCACGGTCGCGCTCCAGGGCATGCTGCTCGGGTTCCTGACGCTCGCCGCCGCGGAGCGCGACGCGGTCGGGCGCGCGGCCGTCCTCACCGTCGCGAGCACCGCCGTGAAGGGATTCGTCTTTCCCTGGCTCCTCGTCCGCGTGCTGCGCGGCGCGCAGGTTCGCCGCGAGATCGAGCCGCTCGTCGGGTACGGCGCCTCGTTGCTCGTCGGCCTCGGCGTCCTCGGGCTTTCGCTCTGGCTCGGGACGCGCCTGCCCCGGCCCGACCCGCCGCTCTCGACGCTCCTCGTGCCCGTCGCCCTCTTCACCATGCTGGTCGGACTCGTGCTCATCGTCACGCGACGGAAGGCGCTCACGCAGGTGCTCGGCTACCTCGTGATGGAGAACGGCATCTACGCCTTCGGCGCGGGGCTCGTGCAGGAGCAGCCGATCCTCGTCGAGCTCGGCATCCTGCTCGACGTGCTCGTCGCCGTCTTCGTGATGGGGATCGCGATCTTCCACATCAACCGCCAGTTCGACCACATCGACACGGACCGGATGGCCGCGCTCCGGGACTGGACCCGATGATCGCCGCGCTCCTCCTCCCCGTCGTCGCGGCGGGCGTCCTCGCGTTCTTCGTCCGCGCCGACGCGCTCCGCCGCGTCCTGCTCGTGGGGGCCGCCGGCGCGCACGCCGCGGCGACCGCGGCCACGTGGCTCGCCGAGCCCGCGCCGGTCTGGGGCGGATGGCTCGCGCTCGACGCGCTCGGCCGCCTCTTCCTCTCCATCACGAGCGCGCTCTTCCTCGCCGCCGCCGCGTACGCCGTCGGCTATCTCCGGCGCGAGGGCGAGGGCGCGCGCCGCGACTTCGAGGAGGGGCTCCTCTTCGACAATGCCCCCGAGGCGGCCTTCACCGGCTGCCTCCTGCTCTTCGTCGCCGCGATGACGCTCGTCACGCTCGCCCAGCGCTTCGGGCTCCTCTGGGTCGCGCTCGAGGCGACGACGCTCGCGAGCGCTCCGCTCATCTACTTCCACCGCCACCACCGCTCGCTCGAGGCGACGTGGAAGTATCTCCTCATCTGCTCGGTCGGGATCGCCCTCGCGCTGCTCGGGAACTTCTTCCTCGGCGTCGCCGCGACCACGGGACGCACGACGCTGCCGCTGCTCGTGCCGGACCTCCGCGCCGCGGGGCCGATGCTCCACGTGCCGTGGCTCAAGACGGCGTTCCTGCTCTTCCTCGTCGGGTACGGAACGAAGGTCGGGCTCGCGCCGCTCCACACCTGGCTGCCCGACGCGCACAGCGAGGCGCCGTCGGTCGTCTCGGCGCTCCTCTCCGGCGCCCTCCTCAACTGCGCGCTCCTCGGCGTCCTGCGCGCCGAGCAGGTGTGCGCCGCGGCCGGGCTCGCGCCGTTCGGCCGGGAGCTGCTCGTCGGCTTCGGCCTCCTCTCGATGGCGGCCGCCGCGGTCTTCATCCCCGGCCAGACGGACTACAAGCGGATGCTCGCCTACTCGAGCGTCGAGCACATGGGGATCGTGGCCTTCGGCCTCGGCCTCGGCGGCGTGGCGGCGACGGGCGCGCTCCTCCACGCCGTCAACCACTCGCTCGGGAAGGCGATGATGTTCCTCGTCGCGGGCAACATCCTCGCCCGCTATCGCTCGAAGGCGACCGGCGACGTGCGCGGCCTGCTCCGCGTCCTGCCGGCGTCCGGCGTCCTCTGGGTGGCGGGCTTCCTCGCCATCACGGGCTCGCCGCCCTTCGGCCCCTTCCTGAGCGAGCTCACGATCCTGCGCGCGGCGCTCGATCAGGGACGGATCGCGCTCGCGGTGGGCTTCGTCGCGAGCCTCGTCGTCGTGTTCGTCGGCATGGCGACGAGCGTGCTCGGCATGGCGCAGGGCAGCGCCGAGGGCGCGCGCGGCGGCCGCGAGCCGTGGCTCGGGATCGCGCCGGCGGCGGCGCTCGGCGCCGTCGTCCTCGGGCTCGGCGTCTGGGTCCCGAGCACCCTGTGGACCGCGCTCGAGGCGGCGGCGCGGCTGGTCGGATGACGCGCGTGCTCCGGCTCCGGAACGCCGAGGGGGCGGCGCAGGCGGCGCTGCCCGTGCTCTCGGTCGCGGAATTCCGCGACGCCGTCCTCCGGGCCGTGGCGGCGGGCGCGCGCGTCGCGGCGCTGTTCGGCGAGCCGTCGGACGCGGGCGAGGTGCGGCTCGTCGCCGTCCTCGCCCACGGGGAGGAGGCGAGCCTCGCCCTCGTCGCGACGAGGGCGGCGGGACGCTGGCCGGCGCTCACGCCGGAATGCCCGCAGGTGCACGCGTTCGAACGCGAGGTGGCCGAGCAGTGCGGGCTCGCGCTCGTCGGCCATCCGTGGCCGAAGCCGCTCCGCGCGCCGGAGGCGACCGGGTTCTTCCGCATCGACGGGGAGGAGGTCCACGAGGTGGCGGTCGGGCCCGTGCACGCGGGGGTCATCGAGCCCGGACACTTCCGCTTCCAGTGCCACGGCGAGGAGGTGCTGCACCTCGAGATCGCGCTCGGCTACCAGCACCGCGGGGTCGAGCGCGCGCTCGTCGGCGGGCCGGACAAGCGCAGCGTGCACCACGCCGAGACGCTCGCGGGCGACACCTCGATCGGCCATGCGATCGCGTACTGCCAGACGATCGAGGCGCTCGCCGGCTGCCGGGTCCCGCCGCGCGCCGAGGCGCTCCGGGCGGTCGCGCTCGAGCTCGAACGGCTCGCGAACCACACGGGCGACCTCGGCGCGCTCGCCGGCGACGTCGGCTACCTCCCGACCGCCGCCTTCTGCGGCCGGCTCCGCGGCGAGTTCCTCGGCATGACGGCGCTCGTCTGCGGGAGCCGCTTCGGGCGCGGCCTCGTGCGCCCGGGCGGCGTCGGATTCGACGTCGAGGACGCGCGGATCGGGACCCTCCTCGAGCGTCTCGACGCCGCCGAGCGCGAGGTGCGGGACGCCGTCGGGCTCCTGTGGGAGGAGCCGTCGGTGCAGTCCCGCTTCGAGGACACGGGGCGGCTCGACCGCGCGACGAGCGAAGCGCTCGGCGTCGTCGGCCTCGCGGCCCGCGCGTGCGGGCTCGAGCGCGACGTCCGCAGCGAGTTCCCGTCGGGCCTCTATCGCTTCGCACACATTCCGGTCGCGACGTGGCACACGGGCGACGTGTTCGCGCGCGCCTACCTCCGGTGGCTCGAGATCGAGCGCTCGGTGGAGTTCGTGCGCGAGCAGCTCCGGACGCTGCCGCCGGGACCGACGCGCGCGCCGCGCGCGCCGCTCGCGCCGGACGGTGTGGCCGTGGCGCTCGTCGAGGGATGGCGCGGCGAGATCTGCCACGTCGCGCTCACCGACGGGTGCGGCCGCTTCGCGCGCTACAAGGTCGTCGACCCGTCGTTCCACAACTGGATGGGGCTCGCGATGGCGCTGCGCGGGCAGGAGATCTCGGACTTCCCCCTCTGCAACAAGAGCTTCAACCTGTCCTACTGCGGGCATGACCTGTAGGAGCACCGCGTGCTGAAGGCGGTCCTCGCACGGCTCCGCCAGGGGCGGCGCACGGTCGGATACCCGCGGGAGCCGCCCGTCCTGCCCGACCGCTTCCGCGGCCTGCCGCGGCTCGACGCGTCCCGCTGCCCCGACGGCTGCCGAGCGTGCGCGGACGCGTGCCCGACGGACGCGATCGCGATCGGGTCCGCGGGCCCCCGCCTGGACCTCGGACGGTGCCTCTTCTGTCCGGAGTGCACGACGGCGTGCCCCGAGGGCGCGATCGCGTTCACCCGCGACCACCGCCTCGCCGCGCGCCGCCGCGAGGACCTCCTCGTCGGCGACGACGGGCCGCGGCTCGCGGCGGCGCTCGACGTGCGGAGCCGGCGGCTCTTCGGGCGCTCCCTCAAGCTGCGTCAGGTGAGCGCGGGCGGCTGCAACGCCTGCGAGGCCGATCTCAACGTGCTCGCGACGGTCGCCTACGACCTCGGGCGTTTCGGCATCGAGTTCGTCGCCTCGCCGCGGCACGCCGACGGGCTCCTCGTGAGCGGACCGGTGACGGCCGCCATGCGGGGCCCGCTCGCCGCGACGTATGCGGCGGTCCCTGCGCCGAAGCTCGTCGTCGCGATCGGCGCGTGCGCGATCGCGGGCGGCCCGTACGCCGAACACCCGGAGGTGGAAGGCGGCGCCGGCGCCGTCGTGCCCGTCGACTGCTGGGTGCCGGGCTGCCCCCCGCATCCCCTGACCGTGCTCGACGCGCTGCTGCGGCTCCTCGGCCGGCTCGAGGACGCGCGTCCTTGACCGGCGAACGCTCGTTCGGATACCCGAGGACCGCCGCCGATGCTCTGCCACCTCGCCGTCATCCTCGAGCTGATCGCCCGCCGCATTGGCGACCGCGAGGCGCTCGTCTGGCGCGACCGCCGCCTCACCTACGCCGATCTCGCCGCGCGCTCGAGCCGGACGGGCCGCGCCTTCCGCCGGCTCGGCCTCGGCTGCGCGAGCGAGCGCGCGCAGCTCGCACCGTGGGAGTCGGGCCACGATCACGTCGCCCTCTACCTCTACAACGGACCCGAGTACGTCGAGGCGATGTACGGCGCGTGGAAGGCGCGCGCCGCGTTCGTGAACGTCAACTACCGCTACAAGACCGCGGAGCTGCACTACGTCCTCGCGCAGGCCGACGCGCGGGCGATCGTCTACCACCGCGCCTTCGCGCCGACGCTCGCCGCCGTCCGCGACCGCCTGCCGCGCCTCGTTCACCTGATCGTCGTCGACGACGGCTCCGACGCGACGCCGCTCCCCGGCTCGCTCGAGTGGGAGGCGCTCGTCGCGGTCGAGTCCGACGCTCCCCTCGACCTGCCCTACTCCGCGGACGACCTCTACGTCCTCTTCACGGGCGGGACGACGGGGCTGCCGAAGGGCGTCCTCTGGCGGCACGAGGACGTCTTCTTCAACGGCCTCGGCGGGCACGTCCCCGGCTTCGAGCGGCTCGACACCGAGGAGAAGCTCCTCGCCCACGTGGAGACGGGCCTCGGCGGGAGGTTCCTCGTGCTGCCGCCCTTCATGCACGGGGCGGGGCAGTGGGCCGCGTTCAACACGTTCCACCGGGGCGGGACGGTCGTCCTGCCCGACGAGACGCGCCGCTTCGACGCGCACGCCGCGTGGCGGACGATCGTCCGCGAGCGCGTCGACCAGATGACGCTCGTCGGCGACGCGTTCGCGCGGCCGCTCCTCGACGCGCTCCGCGACGGCGGCTACGACGCGTCCTCGATCCGCGCGATCGGCAGCACGGCCGCCGTCCTCTCGCCCGCCGTGAAGGAGGCGCTCGCTGCCGCGCTGCCGGAGCACACCATGTTCATCGAGTCGATCGGAGCGTCCGAGGCGGGCCTCCAGGCGATGAGCTGGAACGCCGGCGAGGCGAGCCGGGGGCTTCCCGCCTACCAGCTCCGCGACAACACGGTCCTCCTCTCGGCGGACCGCGAACGGATCCTCGAACCGGGGACGGACGAAGTCGGGTGGATCGCGACCCGCGGCCACCTGCCGCTCGGGTACCTGAACGACCCGGAGCGGACGCGGCAGACGTTTCCGACCATCGGCGGCGTCCGCTACTGCCTCGGCGGCGACCGCGCGTGCTGGGCCGAGGACGGCCGCCTCCTCTTCCTCGGCCGCGAGTCGATGTGCGTCAACACGGGCGGCGAGAAGGTCTACGTCGAGGAGGTGGAGCGGGTCGTGAAGAGCCACCCGGCGGTGTGGGACGCGCTCGTCGTCGGCGTGCCGAGCCCGCGCTGGGGGCAGCAGGTGACGGCGGTCGTATCGCTGCGGCCGGGTGCGGCGCCGCCGACGACGGCCGAGCTGCGCGCGCACTGCGCACCGCACCTCGCCGACTACAAGCTGCCGAAGACCGTCGTGGTCGTGCCGGAGATCGTACGGAGCCCGAGCGGGAAGCCGGACTACGCGTGGGCCGCCGAGTATGCGCGGCGGGAAGTGCCGGCCGCCCGTCGCGGCGCACCTTGACCCGCAGCCGGCCCGGCCGATGGGCGGGCTCCGATGCGAGCCCCTCGTTCGACGACGCCTCTCCGCGACCGCCCCGGCGACTGGTCTCTGGCTCCAGACGGTCATCTCGGCGTTCGTCCTCGAGCCGTTCTACCCGGTCCTCGTGTACGCCGTCGCCCGCGGTCGCGACTGGATCCGCCTGCCCGCGCTCGTCTACGCGGAGCTACGCGATGACGTCCTCCCCCTGATCCTCGCCTGGCGCATGCGCCGCCCGGCTCCATCGCGCCCTTGCACGAGCAGGCGTCGTACGTGCCGGCGGAGAGGTTGAGCGTGCCGCCGTTCATCGCCGTCACGTCACCGTACACACCGGGCGGCAGGGTGAGCGTCCCCCCGCACCGACGGTCACCGGCGCCGCGGGGTTGCACGCGGGGAACGGTGCGGGAAAGCCGCAGAACGCCTCCAGGACGCTCGGATCGGCGTTGCAGGCGGCGTCGCACGTGCGGGGATGATCGGCGTCGCGAACGACTCGACCGGCGGCGACTGCACCGTCACGTTGGCGGTCTTGAAAAGGAGATGGACTTCTGCGCGAAGATGCAGTAGTCGGCTGGATCGCGGTCGAGCGGCTGGGCGGCTCTGGAAGGCGGAGGTGCCGCGCGACGCGGACGAAGCGCGTCTGGCCGGCGAGCACCGTGACGACCTCCGCTTCGACGACGTGCTCGCGACCTTCCGGCGGGACCTGGACGCGCGCGGGATCGACGTCGGGCGTCCGGCCGACCCGCTCCACGATCCCGCGTTCCTGACCGCGCTCACCCGCGCCCACCACCGCGCGCCGACGGTCTACCCGTGGAGCGCCTGACCGTCCGCTTGTGGCCCGAGCCCTTCCGCGCTACCAACCGGCGACCCTTCGGAGGTGAATATGCGCGTCCTCCTCGTCCATCCGAGTCCGCTCATGTTCTCCGAGATCTTCCTCCGCCTCGAGCCGCTCGGCCTCGAGCGGGTGGCGGCGGCGATCGAGGGCGCGGGGCACGAGGTGCGCATGGTCGACCTCCAGGTCTTCCGGCCCGACGCCTTCCGCCGGGAGCTCGCCGAGTGGCGGCCGGAGGCCGTCGGCTTCTCCCTCAACTACCTCGCGAACGTGCCCGAGGTGGTCGACCTCGCCCGCGAGGCGAAGGCGGTCCTGCCCGAGTGCGCCGTCTTCGTCGGCGGGCACAGCGCGTCCTTCGTCACGCAGGACCTCCTCGCGCACGCCGAGGGGGCGATCGACTGCGTCGTCCGGGGCGAGGGGGAGGGCATCGCGCCGCGCGTGCTCGAGGCGTTCGCGGGCGGGACGCCGCTCGAGACGCTGCCGGGCATCGTGACGCTCGCCGGCGCCGGCCCGGCGCCCCTCCTCGTCTCGGACCTCGCCGCGTACCCGCCCGCCCGCCACCTGGCCAAGCGGCGGAAGAAGTACTTCATCGGCGAGCTCGACCCCTGCGCCTCGATCGAGTTCACGCGCGGCTGCCCCTGGGACTGCACGTTCTGCAGCGCTTGGACGTTCTACGGCCGGAGCTACCGCACGCTCACGGCCGAGGCGGCCGTGGACGACCTCGCGATGGTCGAGGAGCCGAACGTCTTCATCGTCGACGACGTCGCCTTCATCCGCGGCGAGGACGGCTTCGCGATCGCCGACGAGGTCGAGCGCCGGAAGATCAGGAAGAGCTACTACCTCGAGACGCGCGCCGACGTCCTCAT
>Ga0070741_10006022_pt1 | contig 26360 bp, 24 predicted proteins | sample Coa_R1_4_FD_66440 | JGI IMG/M metagenome (GOLD analysis project Ga0070741, IMG submission 66440) | Surface soil microbial communities from Centralia Pennsylvania, which are recovering from an underground coalmine fire - Coalmine... | ecosystem: Environmental > Terrestrial > Soil > Unclassified ... | reverse complement strand
CCTGCAGGTCGCCCAACTCGCCGGCCAGCACAGCCGCCTCCTCGGGCAGACCCCGCTTGGTCAGGTCGCCGGCCAGGAGGAGGAGGTCGGCCCGCTCGGCCACGTGCTCGAAATGGGGGCGCAGCGAACCCACCGAATCGGTGCCCACGTGGATGTCGCCCACGGCCGCCACCCGGATCACGCCATTCGCCTCATGTGATCGCCTCCATGCCCGACGGCTCGGGGAAGTCGGTGACCGCCGCCAGGTTGCGCACGGGCCAGCCCGGGAGCAGCTCCCCCACCACGTCGTCCACCGCCGCCCGCCGCCCGCGGGTCGACACCGTGCCCGTGATCCGGACGCACCCGTCCTCGACGGTCACGTGCAGGCCCTGCTCGTTGACCCGGGGGTCGACGGCCAGCGCTTCCTCCAGGTGACCGACCAGGTAGCCGGCGGGCTCGTTGGCGTCGAGCGGTGTGGTCATCTCGGGTCTCCGTCGATCATGCCGAACAGCTCGCGCACCGGGCCCCACGGCACCACCAGGTCGTTCGACTGGGCGTACAGCAGGAGCGACAGCACCCGGCGTGCCCCCTTGCGAGCCCGGCGCACGAGATAGTCCCAGTCGATCTCGGCCACCGCGATCAGCGACAGGGCGTCGTGCCAGTGCCGGGGCATGTGCTCGTTGTGCACGATGGCCTTGACGACGATCAGGTCCTCCGGCGGCACGATGCGCACCTTGCGGCCCAGGAAGCCCACGGTGGGAGCCCGCTCCAGCATCTCGTCATCGAGGTAGATGTCGCCGGTGGAGCGGAAGATGACATCCACCATCTGGCCGTGCTTGAAGCCCTTGTACAGCCAGTCGGCAAAGGTCTCCTCGGTGCGGAACCCGGCCTGGGCCAGCGCGGCCAGTGCCTTGCGGGCGTCCTGGGGGCGCACGAAGAGGTCGATGTCGTGAGTCCACCGGGGCCGTCCCAGGCAGGCCGAGGCGATGCCACCCATGAGCAGGGAGGGCACCTCGGCCCCGTCCAGCGCGTCGAGGGTCTCGTCGAGGGCAGCCAGGAAGGCGGTTTCGTCGAAGTCCTCGGGGGCGTGCGACCGGAGCCGCCGTTCGTCGTCCGAGATGGGCTCAGCTGTCATGCCGTTCTCTGGCCTACCCGCCGGGGGTAGGGTCCGAACATGCCTGAATTCGTGCCCGAGGCCGACGCCCAGGAACAGGCCGAGCCCGTGGAGCCTGACGTCGAGGAGCCCGATCGCCCGGACACGGGCCTCGAGGTCCCCGAAGCCGACGCCCTGGAGCAGGCCATGCCCGCGCCCGTGGTCGAAGAGGACTACTGAGAGCCCCTCCCGACCGGGCGCGTGCAGAACTGCGTCACCCCTGAAGCGCTTCTGCACGCCGGCGGCGGGCGGCGGGAATCAGCCGCCGAGTGAGTCGAGGGCCTGGCGCAGGTCGGCCACCAGGTCGGCCTCCGTCTCCACGCCCACCGACAGCCGCACCAGCGCGGGGTCGATCTCCAACGGTGAACCCGCCACCGACGCGTGCGTCATCGCCGCCGGGTGCTCGATGAGCGACTCCACCGCGCCGAGCGACTCGGCCAGCGTGAACAGCCGCGTCCGGGTGACCACCGTGCGGGCCGCGGCCTCGCCGTCGCGCAGCGTGAACGACACCATGCCGCCAAAGCCCGGGTACATGACCTCGGCCACGGCCGCATGGCTGCGCAGCAGCGCCACCACCGCGGCGGCGTTGGACGAGTGCCGCTCCATGCGCAACGCCAGCGTCTTCACACCCCGGAGCACCAGGTAGCAGTCGAAGGGCGAGGGCACCGCGCCTGCCGCGTTCTGGAGGAACCGCAACCGTTCGGCCAGGCCGTCGTCGCTCGTCGCCACGAAACCGCCCACCACGTCGGAGTGCCCGCCCAGGTACTTGGTCGACGAGTGCACCACCACGTCGGCGCCGAGAGACAGCGGCTGCTGCAGGTAGGGCGTGGCGAAGGTGTTGTCGACCACGCAGATGGCGCCGTGGTCGCGCGCCCGGGCGGCCACCGCGGGGATGTCGACCACCGCCAGGCGCGGGTTGGTGGGGCTCTCGACCCACACCATGCGGGTGTCGTCGGGCCACGGTACGTCGGGCTTGGCCAGGTCGACCGCGGTGTGCCGCAGCGACGAGTGCACCTTGGACAGCAGGCGGTAGGTCCCCCCGTAGGCGTCGGCGGACATGACGACGTGGTGGCCCGGGGCCAGCAGCCGCAACACGGCGTCCTCGGCCGCCAGCCCGCTGGCGAAGGCCAGCCCATGGGCCGCCCCTTCGAGAGAGGCCAGGCACGTCTCCAACACCGCGCGGGTGGGGTTGCCGGACCGGGCGTACTCGTAGCCCTTGTGCTCGCCCACGGCCGACTGGGCGAACGTCGTGGCCAAGGAGATGGGCGGGACGACGGCACCGGTGGTGGGATCGGGGTCCTGCCCGGCGTGGATCGCCCGTGTCTCGAAACCCCAGTCCGTCATCGGCGAGTCATCGGCGAGTCATCGGTCATCGGCGAGTCACCGGCGAGTGAGGAAGTCGAGGAGGTCGACGCGCGTGAGGATGCCCACGGGGTGGCCGCCGTCGAGCACGAGCACGGCCGACGACGACTCCAGGGCCACGACGGCGGCGTCCACCGGCTCACCACTGCCGATCATGGGCAGGGCCGCGGACACGACCTCGCCCACCGGACGGTCGAGCACGGCGGGGTCCTGGAACGCCCGCTCCAGCAGGTCCCGCTCGGACACCGAGCCCACCACCTCGGCCGCGGCCAGCGGCGGCTCCGCCTTCACCACCGGCACCTGCGACACCTCGAACTCGCGCAGGATGCTGATGACGTCGCGCGCCAGTTCGTCGGGGTGGACGTGGACCAGCGGCGGCAAGAGCGGCGATTTGCGGGCCAGCACGTCGGCCACCGTCGGGCCGGCGGCCCGGAGGAAGCCGAAGTCGGCCATCCACGAGTCGTTGTAGAGCTTGGACAGGTAGCCCCGGCCCGAGTCGGGGATGAGGACAACCATGACGTCCGACGGCCCCAGCTCGGCGCCCACGTGCAGCGCCGCCCACACCGCGGTACCGGCCGAGCCGCCCACGAGGATGCCCTCCTCCCGTGTCACCCGGCGGGCGGTGAGGAACGAATCGCGGTCGCTCACCATCACCACCCGGTCGACGACCGACGGGTCGTACGTCGTCGGCCAGAAGTCCTCGCCGATGCCCTCCACGAGGTAGGGCCGGCCGCTGCCCCCGGAGTACACCGACCCCTCGGGGTCGGCCCCCACGATCTGCACGCCAGGGTTGAACGACTTCAGCGACCGGCCCACGCCGGTGATGGTGCCGCCCGTGCCGATGCCGGCCACGAAGTGGGTGACCCGGCCGGCCGTCTGCCGCCAGATCTCCGGGCCGGTGGACGCCACGTGCGACGCCGGGTTCTCGGGGTTGTGGTACTGGTCGGGCTTGAAGGCGCCGGGGATCTCCGCGGCCAGCCGGTCCGACACCGAGTAGTAGGAGTCGGGATGCTCGGGGGCCACGGTGGTCGGGCAGACCACCACCTCGGCGCCGTAGGCCCGCAGCAGGGCGATCTTCTCGGCGCTCATCTTGTCGGGCATGACGAAGACGCAGCGGTACTTGCGGCGGGCAGCCACGATGGCCAGGCCCACGCCGGTGTTGCCCGACGTGGGTTCCACGATGGTGCCGCCCGGCTTCAGCCGGCCGTCCCGCTCGGCCGCCTCGATCATGGCCAGCGCCGGCCGGTCCTTCACCGAGCCGCCCGGGTTCAAGAACTCGAGCTTGGCCAGCACGTGGCACGAGAGGTTGCGGGCCAGGCGGTCGAGACGGACCATCGGCGTGTTGCCCACCAGGTCGAGGAGGGACGTGGCCGCTTCCATGGGCGGGCCGCTGTCGTCGGCCACCGCCCGAACGGGGAAGCCGTGCTCGCGCAGCCGGGCCGCCACCCGGCCGGCGGCGGCGCCGTCCGCCCCGTAGACCCCCACCTGCTGGGGGATGTGGGTGCGCACGTGGGCGACCACCTCGGGGTCGAGCTCACCGGCGCCGACGCGGAACACGTGCCCAGCGCGCAGGGCCAGCCAGTCGGGCGGCTCGCCGTCGCCCACCACCACCAGGACATCCACGAGCCCGACGCTATTACCCTTCGGGTGTGATCCACGACGCCGACTCGCACGTGATGGAGACGCCGGACTGGTTCGCCCCCTACGCCGACCCCGGCGTGCGCGAACGGCTCGAACCCATCTTCACGGTGAACGCCGGGCCCGACACCGAGCTGTTCCTGGCCAAGATGCTCGAACACCACGCCGATCCCGAGTTCCGGGCCGCGGGCGAGAACGAGATCTGGCTGCGCAAGAACTGGCACGCCCTCGGCTCGTTCCTGCGAGAGGACCGGCCTCGCGCCCTCGACCTGCTGGGCTTCGCCAGCCAGCTGGTGTTCAACACCTTCGCCAACAGCCAGTTGCTGCGGGCCGAGCACAGCGGCGGTTCCGGCGAAGACATGGAGTACGCGTACGGGCTGGCCCGGGCCCACAACCGGGCCATCGTCGACTTCTGCTCGGTCGACCGCCGCCTGCTGCCCGTGGGGTATGTGCCGCTCGCCGACTTCGCCCGCTCCGCCGCGTTCGTGCGGGAGGCGATCGACCTGGGGTGCAAGGCGCTGATGATCGCGTCGGCCTGCCCGGCCGGGCACTCGCCGTCGCACATCGGCCTCGACCCGGTGTGGGCGGCCGCGCAAGAGGCAGGGCTGCCCATCGTCCTCCACGTGGGCGGCGGCGGCCAGCTGCTGGACCCGGCGTACTTCGTGAACGGCCTCCCGCCCGTGCCCGACTTCCATGGTGGCGACGGCAACTTCCGCTCCGTCGACTACATGGCCATCGCCTACCCACCCATGCAGACGTTGGCCACCATGATCTTCGACGGCGTGCTGTTCCGGTTCCCCGAGCTGAGGATCGGCGTCATCGAGCAGGGCGCGTCGTGGGTTCCGGGCTGGATGCGCTCGATGGACTCGGCCGCCGACGCATTCCGCAAGAACGAGGAGCGCCTGCAGCAGTTGGACCTCACGCCCAGCGAGTTCGTGCGCCGCCAGGTGCGAGTCACGCCCTACCCGCACGAGGACGCGGGCTGGTGCATCGCCAACGGCGGCGAGGAGGTCTTCCTCTTCTCGTCCGATTTCCCCCACGTGGAGGGCGGCCGCAACCCGCTGGGCCGGTTCCAGCGCTCGCTCGACGCGGCTGGCACCGGGGACGCCGCTCGCGAGCGGTTCTACCGCACCAACTTCGAAGACCTCATGGGGGCCGCCCTCCCCGCCTGACCCACCCCCGCCCGCCTCCGTTCGGCAGTTCCGCTCCTCCCCTGAAGCACGTGTGTCGAATCGATTGGCGGGCCGACGGGGTAGAAGCCGGGCATGATCCTGCACGACCTCATGCGCCGGCTCGAGCGCCTCAGTGCGCTCGACGCTCCTGGCAAGGCGGTCCAGAGCGCCATCGCCAACGCGCTCGACCCCAACCCGGCGCTGAAGAGCGCCCTCAACGGCACGTGGCTGGGCCACCCCGCCCACCCCATGCTCACCGACATCCCCATCGGGGCGTGGACGGCTGCGTGCGCGCTCGACGTCGTGGGTGGCAAGCGGGGCCGGGGTGCGGCCGATCGGCTGGTGGGCCTCGGCGTCCTGGCCGCCCTACCGACCGCGGCCACGGGCGGCGCCAACTACGCCGACTTCAACGACGCCCGCACCCGGCGGGTGGGCCTGGTCCACGCCGCGGCCAACGACGTAGCCATCGTGCTGTTCGGGGCGTCGTGGCTGGCCCGCAAACACGGTCGGCGTTGGAAGGGCAGGGCCCTGAGCCTGGCCGGCATGGGCGCCATGACCGTGGGCGGGTACCTGGGCGGCCATCTCTCGTACGGCCTGGGCCGCGGGGTGGACCACACGGCGTGGGAGGAACGGCCGGAGGACTGGGTCGACGCCGTCGAGGAGTCGGCCCTGCCCGAGGGCAAGCTCCACGCCGTAGACGTGCAGGGCACCAGCGTGCTGCTGTTCAAGAAGGCCGGGCGCATCGCCGCCCTGGCCAACACCTGCACCCACATGGGCGGCCCCCTCGACGAGGGTCAGCTCGATGACATGTGCGTGGTGTGCCCCTGGCACGGCAGCACGTTCCGGCTGGCCGACGGCGGGATCGTCCGCTCCCCCGCCACCATGCCCCAGCCCCGGTACGACACCCGCGTCCTGGGCGGCATGGTCCAGGTGAAGGAGGCCCGATGATCGAGCTGGGGTACGCGCTCTCCAGCGAGGAACACCCGCCCAACGACCTGGTCGCCTTCGCCGTCCGGGCCGAGGAGGTGGGCTTCTCGTTCGCCGCCATCTCCGACCACTTCCACCCGTGGCTGACGGAGCAGGGCCACAGCCCGTTCGTGTGGTCGGTGATCGGCGCCATCGCCGCCCGCACCACCCGGCTGGCGCTGGGCACGGGCGTCACCTGCCCGCTCATCCGCATCCACCCGGCGAGGCGCTCAACGAACACATCACCGGGTCGCGCTGGCCCCCGGCCGACGTCCGCCACGAGATGCTCGAAGAGGCGGTCACGGTCATCCGGGGCCTGTGGTCAGGCGAGACGTACAACCACCACGGCCGGTACTACACAGTGGAGGACGCCCGCATCTTCACCATGCCGGCGTCGGCCCCACCCCTCACCATGGCCGGGTCGGGCGAGCGGGCCGCCCAGTTGGCCGGGCGGGTCGGCGACGGCTTCTGGAGCACGACGCCCGAACCGGGCCCCGTGCGAGCGTTCCGCCAGGCGGGCGGCGAGGCCAAGCCCACGTACGGCCAGGCCACCGTGTGTTGGGCCGAGAGCGAAGCCGAGGCTCGCAAGACGGCGTTGGCGGTGTGGCCCAACGCGGGCGTGCCCGGGCAACGCTCGCAGGACCTGCCCACCCCGGCCCACTTCGAGATGGCGGCCAAGACGGTACAGCGAGGACGACGTGGCCGAGCGAGTGCTGTGCGGGCCCGACGTCGACCGCTGGGTCGAGCTCGTCAACGACTACGCCGAGGCCGGCTACAGCCACGTGTACCTGCACCAAGTCGGTCGGGACCAGGAGGGCTTCTTCCGGTTCTGCGAGCGGGAGCTGCTCCCCCGGCTGTCACGCGAGGAGCTGGTGTGACGGATGGCCGGTTTCCTCCGGCGAGAACGGTGGGTACGAGTGCCGCAGTTCGCACCCCGACCGCAAGGAGACCCCTATGGGCGTGTTCGAAGAAGCCAAGGGCAAGGCCAAGGCAGCCATCGGCGACCTGACCGACAACCCCGACCTCACGCGCGAGGGCCGGGCCCAGGAGAAGAAGGGCGAGGCCGAGCGCGAAGCCACCGAGGCTCGGGCCGAGGCCAAGGCCCACGAGGTCAAGGCCAAGGAGAAGGAGCTGGAGCAGGAGGCGGCCGAAGAGGCCAAGTAACCCCGCCCCACGTCGGCGTCCGGCCGGGAACCTCCCGTACCGGCCGGACGTTCAATGCCAGACGAGTCCCGGTGCTTCCATTCGACGGACGCCGGGATTCGTCGCGTGTGCGGCCTGCGGCGGTTGGCCCGGCCTCGCCGAGGGAAGTGGTGATCCAATGCCCCGCTTGCGACGCGTCGACTGCTCCCGCCCCGGCATGACCCGCCGGCGGGCGGGCTCCGGGTTCGTGTACCTCGACGTGCACGGCCAGCGGGTCACCGACGAGGCCACCCTGGCTCGCATCCGGGCCCTCGCCATCCCGCCGGCGTGGGCCGACGTGTGGATCTGCCCGTGGCCCAACGGCCACATCCAGGCTGTCGGGACCGACGCCAAGGGTCGGCGCCAGTACCGCTACCACGACGAGTGGCGTCGGAGGCGGGACCAGGAGAAGTTCGACCACATGCTCGACTTCGGCCGCGTCCTCCCGGACGTGCGAGCGGCATGCCTGGCCACGCTCAACGGCTCGAAGCGCACGCCGGCCATGACCAGGGAGCGGGTGCTCGCCTGCTCCGTGCGCCTTCTCGACCTGGGGTTCTTCCGCATCGGCACCGAGGGCTACGCCGAGGAGAACCAGCACTACGGGCTGGCCACCATCCGCAAGGATCACGTCAAGATCGACGACGGCGTGGTGACCTTCGACTACGTGGCCAAGTCAGGCAAGCGCCGCATCCAGTCGATCGTCGACCCCGACGTGTGCCGCATCGTGGTCGCCCTCAAGCGGCGCCAAGGCGGCGGGCCGGAACTCCTCGCCTACCGCAAGGGCAGCGCGTGGTGCGACGTGAAGTCCCACGACATCAACGCCTACATCAAGTCGCTCACCGGCGCCGACTTCACGGCCAAGGACTTCCGCACGTGGAGCGCCACCGTGCTGGCCGCCGTGTCGGTGGCCGTGGCCGAGACGGTGACGTCGCCCACGGGCCGCAAGCGGGTCATCTCCTGGGCCGTCCAGGAGGTGGCGCACTACCTCGGCAACACGCCCGCGGTGTGCCGGTCCTCCTACATCGACCCTCGGGTGTTCGACCACTACCAGGCGGGCGCCACCATCAGCGCTGCCCTGGCCCGGTTGGGTGAGAGCGTGGCCTTCGGGCAGCTGTCCACCCAGGGTGCCATCGAGGACGCCGTGCTCGACCTGCTGAGCGATACACCCGTGCGCCGCCGGGCCGCGGCATAGCTCCGGCACGTGCACGAACGGCCCCCGTGCGCCAGCGTGCCCAGACCGGCAGGACGGGAGCGGTAGGACGGGAGCGGTAGGCGGTTAGGCCCAGGCGGCTTCGGGGAGCACGGGCACGCGCTCGGCCAGGCCCAAGACGTCGAGGAGCTGGCGAGCCAGGCGCCGCGGATGGCGCACGGCCAGGTCGCCCCCGGCGGCCACGAAGGCGTCCCGGCAGGACGCTATGGCTCGCAGGCCCCGCGAGTCGACGAAGGCCAGGTCGCCCAGGTCGAGGGTGACGTGGAGGACGCCGGTGGCGAGGAGGAGGTCCAGGAGCTTGGCCAGGTCCGGCGCCGTGCTCAGGTCCAGTTCCCCCCGCAACGTGACCGCCGTCGTCGGGTAGCCGTGCGACACATCCAGACCGAGATGCAATCCCATCCGGGCTGCCACCCCTCCCCCGCCTGCGCCCCAGCACGGGCGCCCTGTGGTGGTTGTATCCCGAGACGGCTGCCGGGGCAAGCGCCAATCGCGCCATTCGTCTGCATGGGTCGTCTGCATGGGCGGCTGCGGATCGCAGACACGAAAAACGCCCCCTGCGGTTATTGCTCACATACTGGGGAGGCCGAACGAGCGGCCCCCCCAGTATGTGGGGCTCCCGGGGGGCGGGACGTGTGTTGTTCTGCCCTCGGCGCGGAAGCCCGAAACCACATTTCTGAGAAGTTTCTCCCCTCCGGCAGGCGTGAGGAGGGCTCGGGCGACGACGAGACCGACCGCCGGCTCGTCATCCGGCCTGGTCGGACAGCACGACCACGGTGTCGCCGTCGTGCTGCAGGACCCGTTCCCGCCCCCCCACGTCTGGTGGTCGACCTCCGACCCCACCGGGAAGGGTTGTGCCGGCACAAAGACGCGGCGGCGGCTGACCGAACGCCGGGCGCCATCGCTCCTTGTGCAGGAATGCGCACTCTTCGCGAGTTACTGCACACGAATAACGCGCCGGAGCGGCGCTTGGGCGGGGCGCCGGGGCGGAGAGAGTGGGAAAGAGTGGTAGCCAAAAGCCGTGGCGACGCCAGGCCGGCGGCGTCTGCCTCGGCGGGACGCGTGGTCAGCCGGGTGGGGCGATGGTGTCGTCGACCGGCTGATCCCTGTCCGCGGCGCCGTCGTCGATGAAGTGGGGCCCGGACTCGCCCTCCTCTTCGTCGATGCGATGGCGAACGTCCTCGATCTCGTGACCGAGTTCGTCAAGTTGTCGCTCGGGGTCTCGCTGCTCCGTCATGGGTCCGGTATACCCGGGCAGGTCGCCCCGGTACTCCGCGGCCCACTCGTCCCGGATGCCGCCCTCGCCCCGCAGCGAGCGGGCCGCGGCCACTCCGGCGATCGCCCCCTGGGCGGCAGCGACCTGCACGAGGTGGAGGCCGGGCACGAGGTCGCCCGCCGCGTACACGCCGGGCACGTTGGTACAGCCCTCGCCGTCCACCACGACGCAGCCCTCGTCCGTGCGCTCGCAGCCCAACTGGTCGGCCAGCTCGGCGTGGAAGCGGTGGGCAATGGAGAAGAAGGCGACCTGGCACGGGATCTCCCGGCCGCTGCGCAAGCGCACGGCCTGCAGGTTGCCGCGGCTGCCCACGAAGGCCACGGCTTCGTCCTCCAGCACGGGGACGGCGTTGGCGGTGAGCTGTTGACGGCAGCTCTCGTCGCCTTCGAAGCGGCGGCCGTCCGTGACCACGGTGACCGAGCCGGCCCACCCCAGCAACGTGAGGGCGAAGCCGGTGACCTCCTCACTCCAACCGAAGGCCACCACCGCCTTGTCCTTTGCTTCGTACCCGTCGCACGTGGGGCAGTGGAAGACCGAGGCGCCGTAGTGCTCGAAGAAGCCCTCGATCTCGGGGAACTCGTCGCTCACCCCGGTGGCCAGGACCACGCGCATGGTGCGGATGGTGGTCGTCGCCGAACCCTCCTCCACCGAGAGGTCGAACGTGCCGTCCTCATTGCGCCGGGCGCTCGTCACCCGGCCCGCCAGGATCGTCGCCTCGCGATACTGGGCCAGACCCTCCCTCCCCCGCCGGCGGAGCTCGGCCGGGTCGGCGGGGTCGAACCCGAAGTACCCGTGAGCCTGTTCGACGTGCTCGTTGCGGTACTCGCCGCTGTCGATCACCACGACGCGCGTGCGGTAGCGGGCCAGCCAGGTGGCGGCGGTGAGGCCCGCAGGGCCGCCCCCGATCACGGCAGCCCCGGTCACTGCAACATCGAAACGTTCCCGCTCACGAGCCATAGTTCCCGTTGTATCCGGGAATGGTTCTTCGCATGGCTGATGCTCCTGCTTCGAACAACGCTGGTGCTTCGAACAACATCGTCGCCGTCCTCCGTGACCGCGCCGCGGTGGCCGACGCCCTGCGCTTGCTGCGCGACGCCGGGTTCACCGAGGGGGAGGTGTCGGTCCTGGCCCGCGACGACGCCTCCCCCGAATCCGCCAGCCCCGAGGACGCCTTCGAGGCCTCACAGGAGGCAGGCAAGGGCGTGGCCAAGGGCGCGGCACTGGGCACGGCGGCCGGCGGCATCGCCGGGATGGTGGGAGGGCTCATCGCCTTCGCCATCCCCGGCATCGGCCCGGGACTGGGTGCCGGCATCATGGCCGTCGGCCTGGCGAGTGGCGCTGTCGCCGGCGCCACCGCGGGCGCCATGTGGGGGGGCATGGAGAAAGTGTGGGACATGCAGTACCGAGACGAGGTCGTGGGCGGCGCCGTGCTGGTCGGCGTGCACGTGGACGAGCCCGAGCGCACCGACCAGGCCAAGGAACTCCTGGCCAAGGCCGGGGCCGACCGGGTCGATCACTTCGACGCCCACGGCGAGGTCATCCGCGAGTCGTAACCCCAGCCCCCCCTTCCCGTTCTCGTAACGCTGGCGCCCACATAGTCCTCGTTTTGGTTACGAGAACGGGGAGGGGTCAGGGCGTGTCGGTGATGTGGAGGGCGGCTTCCTCGGCCGACAGGCCGGCGTCGTCGTCCACCAGGTCGGCGATCTCGGCCGGCTCGTCGTCCACGTCCACCATCCCGCCGTCGGGCTGGACCAGCCGGCCGTGGACCCGGCCGTCATCCAGGTCGTCGTGCATGCGGTCCGGCACCTCGCGGCCCCGGCGGGTCACGAGGGGTTCGCCCAGCACCTCCTCGCGGGCGGTGACCCCCCATTGGGTGGCGCCCTTGGGGGTGTCGCCCGGCAGGACGAGGCCCTCTTCCTCGTTGACGTCGTCGATGCCGGGGGGCGCGTTCTCGAGGGGCGGGAGTCCCTCCCGTTCGTAGTCAGGCATACCCGCCTCCTACCCCGCCACGACGATGCCCACGCTGTCGGGCGGCAACGTGATCCGCTCACCGTCGGCGACCACGGCAGGCTCCGACGCCAACACCAGCGGGCCGCTCACGGGCAGCGGCAGCGTGACCGCCGCCGGGCCGATGTTGGCCGCCACCACCACCGGCCCCCGTCGCACCACCAGCCAGCCGCTCCTCGGGCTCGCCTCGGCCCGCGCCCGCCGCCCGTCGGTCAGAGCGGGCAGCGACCGCCGCAGGGCGATGAGCCGGCGGTGCCACTCCAGCACCTCGGCATGGGGCGACCGGCCCCGTTCGTCCCAATCCAGCTTCGAGCGGTCGAAGGTGGCCGGGTCCTGCGGGTCGGGCACGTCGTCCGGGTCCCAGCCGAACGACGCGAACTCCCGCCGGCGGCCCTCGCTCACCGCCCGCCCCAGCTCTCGGTCGTGGTGATCGGTGAAGTACTGGAAGGGCGTCGAGGCGCCCCACTCCTCACCCTGGAACAGCATGGGGACGAACGGCGCCGTGAGGACCAGGGCGGCCGCCACCTTCAGGCGGCCGGTCGACATCAGTGCGGACGACCGCTCCCCCAGCGCCCGGTTCCCCACCTGGTCGTGATTCTGCAGGTACCCCAGGAACCGAGAGGCGGGGATGCCCGACGGCGCCCGGCCGTGCACGCGGCGCCGATGGGGCGAGTACCGACCGGCGTAGACGAACACGTCCGACAGGGCGTTGGCCACGTCGGCCAGGCCCTCGAAGTCGGCGTAGTACCCCGACTTCTCCCCGGTGAGGGCCACGTGCAGGGCGTGGTGGAAGTCGTCGCTCCACTGGGCGTCCTGGCCGTACCCGCCGACCTCCCGGCGAGCGACGATGCGGGGGTCGTTGAGGTCGGACTCGGCGACGAGGAACAGCGCGCGACCCAGGTGGGCCGACAACCGCTCCACCCGCTGGGCCAGTTCCTCCAGCAGGTGGGTGGCCGACGTGTCCACGATGGCGTGGACGGCGTCGAGGCGCAGGCCGTCGCAGTGGTAGTCCCGCAGCCACAGCTCGGCGTTGTCGAGGAAGAACTGCCGCACCGGGTGCGAGTCGGGCCCGTCCAGGTTCACCGCCTCACCCCAAGGCGTGGTGTACCGGTCGGTGAAGTAGGGGCCATACCTGCCCAGGTAGTTCCCGGCCGGGCCGAGGTGGTTGTAGACGACGTCCATCACCACCCCCAGGCCGGCGGCGTGGGCGGCGTCGACCAGGCGCTTCAGCCCCTCGGGTCCCCCGTAGGCGTGATGGGGGGCGTACAGGTCCACCCCGTCGTAGCCCCACCCCCGGTCCCCCGAGAATTCCGCGACGGGCAACAGTTCGATGGCGTCGACGCCGAGTTCGACGAGATCGCCCAATCGTTCGATGGCGGCGTCGAACGTGCCTTCGGGGGTGAACGTCCCCACGTGGAGCTCGTACACCACGGCCGACGGGAGGTGGACGCCGCGCCACCCGCCATCCGTCCAGGCGAAGGCGCCGTGATCGACCAGGCGGCTGGGCCCGTCCACACCCTCGGGCTGGAACGGCGAGCGGGGGTCGGGCAGGGCGTCGCCGTCGAGGACGAAGCGGTAGTCGTCGCCCGGCCCCGCGTCAGCGACGTCGGCCTCGTGCCAGCCGGCGTCGTCCACCCGGGCCATAGGCGTGCGCGCTCGCCCCACAACCTCCACTTCAACCGAGCCCGCGGCGGGCGCCCATACCCGGAACGCCGTCATTGCACCTCCAGCAGGGCGACGGGAAAGCGGGCCAGCAGGTCGGACACGGGCACGTCGCCGCCCGGCACCGCGTCACCCGTGAACACGTTGCGCCACCTGCCCTCGGGCACGGCGACCACCCCGCCGCCGGGCGGCCGGGAGAGCACCAGGCGGGGGACCACGGTCACCGCCGCGCCCGATCGGCAGAAGGCCACGACGTCGTCGGGCGCGGCGAGGGGCACGTAGGTGGCCTTGGGACCGAAGGCGTCGGGATGGCGGTTGCGCAAGTGCAGGGCCTCGCGGGTGACGAACAGCTTGGGTAGGCCCGAGGCGGACTGGGCGAGCACCTCCTCGACCGTCATCGCCTCCAGCGATGCCAGCAGCCGCCGCCGCAGATCGAAGTCGACGGGCCGGCGGTTGTCGGGATCCACCAGCGACAGGTCCCAGAGCTCGCAGCCCTGGTACGTGTCGGGCACACCCGGGGCGGTGAGTTTCAGCAGGGCCTGGGCCAGCGAGGTGACCCGTCCCGGTTCGACCAACGATGCGACGAATCGTTCCAACGATGCGATGAATTCGTCGTTCGACAACAACGCTTGGACGAACGTTCGCACCGATTCGTCGAACGCTGGGTCGGGATCGGTCCACGACGTGTGGACCTTGGCCTCCTTGGTGGCCTTCTCCATGTAGGCGACGGCCCGCTCGGTGGACAGCGGCCAGGCGCCCACGAGCGTCTGGTAGAGGAGGTACTCGGTGTTGGGGTCGGGGCCGGGGTGGGCGGCCATCCAGCCCCGTACGGCTCGGCCCCATTCGTCGGGGATCTGGGACAGGAGGGCGAGGCGAACCCGCACGTCCTCGCTGCGCTTGGTGTCGTGGCTGGAGGTGGTCACCATCGTGGTCGGCCACTCCCGCTGGATCTCCTGGCAGGCGGCGTGGAACTCGGCCACCGACCAACCGAACACCGACGGGTCGCCCCCCACCTCGTTGAGGGCCACGAGCCGGTTGAAGACGTAGAACGCCGTGTCCTCCACGCCCTTGGCCATCACCGGGCTGGTGAGCTGCTGGAAGCGGGCGACAAGTTCCTCCTCCACGCCGGGCACGGGTTGCAGCAGCAGGTCGCGCAGGAAGTCGAACAGATCGGGGTCGAGGTCCGGGCGATGAGCCACGGCCGCGTCGATGGCCTCGGTGACGTAGGTGATGTCGGCCTCGCTCACCTGCCCGGGGCGCGCGTAGGTGCGGTAGACGCCGAAGGCGGCCACCGCCTCCTTCAGGACCTGGTGCAGCTCGTGGCGGGTGTAGTCGCGGTAGCGGCGATGGCGTTCGCACACGTCCACGAAGAGGGCGGTGAGGCGGGTGAGGTCGGCGGCCAGGGCGTCGTCGAGCACGGCCCGCTTCTTCTCCAGCACGAGGGCGTCCCAGTTCGTCGACTCGCCCGTGAGCTGGGCGTAGAGGTCGGTGAGGGGCAGCTCGCCGGCGGGGTCGACGAAGAGGCCGCCCACCCGGTTGAGGAAGTCGTAACCGGTGGTGCCCGACGTCGCCCAGTCCGATCGCAGGCGCTCTCCCGGCTCGAGGATCTTCTCGACCACGACCCACACGTCGCTGGTGTCAACGGCGAGGCGGTGGAGGTACGCAGCGGGATCTCGGAGCCCGTCGGGATGGTCGATGCGCAGCCCGTCGACCACGCCGTCGTGTACCCACCCGAGGATGAGCTGGTGGGTGTCGAGGAAGACGCGCTGGTCCTCGACCCGCAGGCCGATGAGCGTGGTGATGTCGAAGAAGCGGCGGTAGTCGAGGTCGCGGGCGGCCGTGCGCCAGTACGCCAGGCGGTAGTTCTGGCGTTCGAGGAGCGCGTCGAGGGCGTCGGGGTCGCGGTTGAGGACGGCCAGCTCGGCGTCGATGGCCTCACCGACCTCGGGCCGCGACCGGCACAGGTCGGCCAGGCGGGCCCGCAGCACCTCCTTGTCCCGGTGGCGTTCCCAGACGGACTCGGTGTCGGTGGCCCAGGCCGGAGGCAGCTTGCCGAAGGCCATGGCGATGGACTCCAGCTCGTCCACGTCGCAGCGCTGGTTGGCGGTGAGGAGCAACGTGTCGAGCGACTTGGGCGCCACTGGGAAGGCGTTGTCGTAATAGTGGACGGTGAAGGTGGCTTCCTGGCGGGACACGGTGATCTCCCCGGCGTCGAGGACGCGGCCGTAGTGATCGCCCAGGAGGGGGAGCAGGACGGTGTTGCGCAGCTTGGTCTCGGGCGGGTCCCAGGTGATGTCGAAGTGCGACGCGTAGAGGGACGAGGGCCCGTTCTCGAGGACGTCCCACCACCAGGCGTTGTCGGGCACGGTGATGGCCATGTGGTTGGGCACCACGTCGAGCACCATGCCGAGCCCGTTGGCCACCAACGCCTCGTGCAGGCGGGCATGTGCCTCGGCCCCGCCCAGCTCCTTGTTGACGTGGTGGTGGTCGACCACGTCGTAGCCGTGGGTACTGCCGGGTGTCGCCTGCAGGGCCGGCGAGGAGTACAGGTGGGACACACCGAGATCACGCAGGTACGGCACGAGGGCAGCGCCGGCGTCGAAGCCGAACGAAGGCGTGAACTGGATGCGGTAGGTGCTGCGTGGTTCGGTGGTCACCCGCGGTGGCCCCGAGCTCAACCAGCGGTGGTCCGGCGCAGGACGACGATGCCGCGTCCCTCTACCGTCACCTTGTCACCGGGCTTGGCGTGGTCGCCCTCGTCCACGAAGCCGACGTTCGTGTCCAGGTCGCGGACCCATGCCTCGCCGAAGTCGGCGGGCGGGATGGTGAAGTCCAGGGGCTCCTCGTAGGCGTTGAAGAACAAGAGGAAGCTGTCGTCCATCACGGGCTCGCCTCGGGCATCGGGCGTGGGGATGGCCTCGCCGTTCAGGAACACGCCGAGGGACTTGGCGAACCCGACCTCCCAGTCGTCGTCGTCCATCTCCGTGCCGTCGGGCCGGAACCAGTCGATGTCTGAAACCTCGGAGCCGTGGAGGGGTCGGCCCTGGAAGAAGCGGCGGCGGCGGAAGATCGGGTGCTCGCGGCGCAGGCGGATGAGCCGCCGGCTGAACTCGAGCAACGACCCGTCGACGCGCTCCCAGTCGAACCACGAGATCTCGTTGTCCTGGCAGTAGGCGTTGTTGTTGCCCTGCTGGGTGCGGCCCAGTTCGTCGCCGCCCAGGACCATGGGGATGCCCTGCGCCAGCAGCAGGGTCACCAGGAAGTTGCGGCGCTGGCGGGCGCGCAGCTCCAACACCGCGGGGTCGTCGGTGGGGCCCTCTACGCCACAGTTCCACGACCGGTTGTCGTCGGTGCCGTCGCGGTTGTCCTCGCCGTTGGCCTCGTTGTGCTTCTCGTTGTACGAGACCAGGTCGTTGAGGGTGAACCCGTCGTGGGCGGTGACGAAGTTGATGCTGGCCCAGGGCCGCCGGCCCGTGGCCTCGTAGAGGTCGGACGACCCGGTGAGGCGGTAGGCGAACTCGGCCATCGTCTGGTTCTCGCCCCGCCAGTAGTCCCGCACGGTGTCGCGGTACTTGCCGTTCCACTCGGACCAGAGGGGTGGGAAGTTCCCGACCTGGTACCCACCCTCGCCGATGTCCCACGGCTCGGCGATGAGCTTGACCTGGCTGACCACCGGGTCCTGCTGGATCAGGTCGAAGAACGCTGACAGGCGGTCGACCTCGTGGAACTGACGGGCGAGGGTAGCGGCCAGGTCGAAACGGAAGCCGTCGACGTGCATCTCCGTGACCCAGTAGCGGAGGCTGTCCATGATCAGTTGGAGCACGTGGGGGTGGCGCATGTTGAGGCTGTTGCCCGTGCCCGTGGTGTCGTAGTAGTGGCGGGGATCGCCGTCGACCAGCCGGTAGTAGGCGGCGTTGTCGATGCCCTTGAAACTGAGCACCGGCCCCATGTGGTTGCCCTCGGCCGTGTGGTTGTAGACGACGTCGAGGATGACCTCGATGCCCGCTTCGTGAAGCGTCTTCACCATCTGGCGGAACTCCTGCACCTGCTGGCCGGTCTGGCCCGACGACGAGTAGGCGTTGTGGGGCGCCAGGTAGGCGATCGAGTTGTACCCCCAGTAGTTGCGCAGGCCCCGCTCCACCAGGTGGGCGTCGTGCACGAACTGGTGAACGGGAAGGAACTCGACGGCGGTGACACCGAGCGAGGTGAGGTAGTCGACGGCAGCCGGGTGGGCCAGCCCTGCGTACGTGCCCCGCAGCTCCTCGGGAATGTCGGGGTGGCGGGCGGTGAAGCCCTTTACGTGCATCTCGTAGACGACGGTGTCGTGCCATGGCGTGCGGGGTGGACGATCGTTGTCCCAGTTGAAGTACGGGTTGTGCACCACACCCTTGGGCATGAAGGGCGCGCTGTCGGCGTCGTTCATGGTGCCCTCGGGGTCGGCGAAGCGGTAGTTGAACATGGCCTCGTCCCAGCGCACCTCCCCCTCGACCGCCTTGGCATACGGGTCGAGCAGGAGCTTGTTGGGATTGCAGCACAGCCCTTGGTCCGGCTCGTAGGGCCCGTGGACACGGAAGGCGTACCGCTGGCCGGGGCCGATGTTGGGCAGGTAGCCGTGCCAGCAGAAGGCGTCTACCTCGGGGAGGTCGTAGCGCTCCTCGTTGCCGGCCTCGTCGAACAGGCACAGCTGCACCCGCTCGGCAACCTCGGAGAAGAGCGAGAAATTGGTCCCCGACCCGTCGTATGTCGCCCCCAGGGGAAAGGGCTGTCCCGGCCACATCTTCATGGGCCGGAACCTACCCGGCTCCAAACGTTTCCCCACCCTGCACGACGGCGGCGGCAAGGGCGCCGACGAAGACCCGGCGAACCTGTGTCGAACTGCTTCACCTGTCGACGCACGTGCACGGAAACGGGCCGGGCGGCGGGCGGAAACGGGCCGGGCGGCGGGGCGGCGGGCGGCGGGGCGGCGGGCGGTCAGCGCCCGGAGCCATTGGCGACCGGGTCGGCGTCGCTGCGGCGCCCGGACGAGTTGTGCGTCGTACTCTCCCGCTCCTCCAGCCCGATGGCGGCCCGAAGCTCCTCGATGTCGTTCTTGAGGCGCTCGTCCCCGAGGTGTTCGGCCTGGCGCTCCATGAGATCGGCGAGGCCGTCGGCGATGGCATTGAGCTTGTGCTGGGTGGCCTGGTCCTCCCGGGTCTGGCTGTTCTGGAGGAGGGCGACCATCAAGAAGGTGATGATGGTCGTGGTGGTGTTGATCTCCAGCTGGTAGCGGTCGTTCATGAAGCTGGAGAGATCACCGGTGACGAGCACGGTCACCAGGCCCTGGGTGAGCCATGCCGCGACCAGCAGCACACAGAACGCGAAGAACGGTGCCCGGCTGGCGATGAGGGCGGCCCAGCCCGCGAAGCGGTCGAAGATTCCGACGCGGCTGGAGACCTCCGAGGGCATGTAGATCGAGTCATCACGCGGCATGGCCGCGTTGTTCCCCCGAGGAGGGGCGTTCTACCCGCCGAGACTGGCCGGGGCCGTCGGCTGCTGGAGCAGGGCGGCCACAACCTCGGGCTCGCAGGGACGGGACAGCAGGAAGCCCTGGGCAAGGTGGCAGCCGTGCCGGCGCAGGAAGTCGAGCTGGGCTTGGGTCTCCACGCCCTCGGCTACGACCTCCAGGCCCAGGCTGGTCGCCATGGCGATGGTCGCGCTGATGATGGGCGCGTCCTCGTCGGGGTCGGCGATCTCGGAGATGAACGACCGATCGATCTTCAGGGTGTCCAGCGGGAGCTGGCGCAACCGGGAGAGCATCGAGTACCCGGTCCCGAAATCGTCGATGGCGATGCGCACGCCGAGGCCCCGCAAGCGCGACAGGGACGTGATGGCCTCGCGCATCTCGGACACGGCCACGCCTTCGGTGATCTCCAGCTCCAGTTGCGTGGGCACCACGCTCGACCGCTTCAGCGCCTGGATCACCGTCTCGGCGAACCGGGGATGCATGAGGTGGCGGCCCGACACATTGACCGCCATCCGCAGCTCCGGCAGTCCCGCTTGGCGCCACGCTTGGGCCTGCCGGCACGCCGACTGCATCACCCATGTGTCGATGGTGCTGATCAGCCCGGCCTCTTCGGCCAGGGGGAGGAACTCGCTCGGCGTCACCTCGCCCAGTTGCGTGTGCCGCCAGCGCACCAACGCCTCGACCGCCACGATCCGGCCGTTGGTGAGGTCGATCTGGGGCTGGTAGGCGACGTAGAGCTCCTTCCGGGGCAGGGCGTGGTGGAGGTCGGCCTCCAATGCCAACCGCGGGTACGCCACCTCCTCGCGGCGGCCGGACGAGTACATCTCGTAGGTGTTGCCGCCCCGGGCCTTGGCCCGGTACATGGCGATGTCGGCGTGCTTCAGGAGCGACTCGTAGCCCAGGCCGTCGGATGGGAAGACGGAGATGCCCACGCTGGGCGTCATGAAGAGCTGGTGCGACCCGACGACGAACGGGGTGCGGAACGCCTCCAGCGTCTTGCTGGCCACCACACCGGCGTCACCGAGCTGGGACAGGCGGGGCAGCAGCAGGGTGAACTCGTCACCGCCCATGCGAGCCACCGTGTCACCCGAGCGGATGACCCCGAGCAGGCGCCCGGCCACCTGCCGGAGCAGCTCGTTGCCGAAGTCGTGCCCCAACGTGTCGTTGACCTTCTTGAAGCGGTCGAGGTCGACGAACAGGAGGGCGGCCGGACTGTTGATGCGCCCGGCCTGGGCCAGTGCCTGGTTCACCCGGTCCTCGAAGAGCAGCTGGTTGGGCAGCCCGGTGAGCCCGTCGTGCAGAGCCTGGTGTCGGATGCGGTTGAGGAGGCGCACGTTGGACACGCCCACGCCGGCCTGGGCCGCCAGCAGTTCGAGGCACTCGACCTCGGACGGGTTCACCCGGTCGGCCGAGCCGGTCCCGACGATCAGCGCAGCCACGACCTCGTCCCCGGCGCGGATGGGTGTGGCGACCACCGAGCGGTAGCCGGCTTCGCCCCACGGAGCCGTGGCGTCGACCACCAGCGTCTCCTGGCGGGCGCGCACGTTGGCCGCCAACCCGGCGTCGAGGGGGGTGCCGTCCCTGCTGTGTTCCACGCCCCGTTGGTGGGTGGCGTGCCACGTCTTGGCCGCGGCGTCGAACTGGCACAGCTCCACGCCGTCGAAGCCGAGGGCGACCGAGGCCCGCACCACTGAGTCCAGGAGCTCGTCCACGTCCAGCGCCGCCAGCTTGCGGCCCGAGGCGGCGACCAGGCCGAGGAGTTCGGCGCGGCGCTCCGACTCGGCCCGAGCCCGGCGGTGCTGCTCGCTCTTCATGGCGAAGCTGCGGGCCAGGTGGCCGGTGGTGATGGCGACGATGAGAACGATGCCGACGCGGTACGTCACCGACTCCAGGGCGAACTGCTGGCCGGCGAAGTGGTGACCGGCCCACAGGTCGCGCAGGAGGTAGGCGACGCTGGTGGTCGCCCAGGCGCCCATGGCGCCACGCAGCTGCAACCGGAGCGCGCCCTCGAGGACGGGGACGAGGAGCAGCGCCCAGAGCGCGGAGCTGGGGTCGAAGCTGAACAGCCAGATGATGGCGAGGATGACGGCCGTGTCCAGGCCCAGTTGCACGTACCCGAGCCGGACGGCGAAGCGCTCGTCACGCGACGAGCCCAGGAACGAGAGCCCATTGACGGCGGCCAGGGCAGCGGCCACGGCCACCGCCACCGGCGTCTGCGGGAACGGCACGCGACCGCCTGGCGGCGGCGTGTAGAGGGAGAACTGCAGCAGGGCGAAGACCACACCCACCCACCGGGCCTTGCGCATCGTCACGTCGATGTCGCGAACAGGTGGGTCGTCGTCCTCCGGAGGATGGAGAGCGGACAGGGTCGGCAGCTCGCCCTCGTCCTCGCCGGGTCCCGGGACGTCGACCTCGACAGGCGCCGTGAAGCGGCAGGTCTCGGCCAACACCTCCGTGAGCGCTTGGAACGTCGCCTTCTCCACGTAGCCGGCCGCGCCCGCGGCCAGGGCCTGGTCTGCCATGTGCTCGGCGTCGAAGCTCGACAGAACGATGATCTTGGCGAGTGGAGCGGCCCGCTTCAGCAGGGGGATGGCGGAAATGCCGTCGAGGACGGGCATGGCCAGGTCGAGGACGATGGCGTCCGGTTGCTCGGCCTCGGCTGCGTCGACCGCGGCCAGGCCATCGGCGACCTGGGCCACGACCTCGAAGCGGCCATCCAGCTCGAGCGTGTACCGGAGGAGGGCGCGCACGTCATCGGTGTCGTCGGCGATGATGACGCGCAGCCGGGCGGGCGCGGCCGAGTTGGTCACTCGCGGCCGACCACGGCGCGTTTGACGAGCGCCCTCTGCTCCATGGCGTCATGATCGGTAGGGAATTCGCTCGGCTTCACTGTTCAGTTCTGCATATTTGTGCCGATCTCATGACAAACCGGCTGGCTCCCTGAGCCAAAAGGAGGGCGGTAGCGATGTGGTGGCAACTCGGAACAGCTGCGAACGCCGTGGTGGCCCTGGCATACCTGGCCATCGCATGGGCGATCCTCCGACCCCTCCTCAAGACCAACCAGGTGCCCGGGAACCGGTTGGGAACGGCTACGGCCGCCATCTTCTTCACCTGCGCGGTGCACCACGGGAGCCACGCCGTGCACATGCTCCTGCCCGCGGTCGGCTTGGAGTCGGGCCATGGCCTGGCCTTGCGCCGCGCCTTCGACTGGCACCAGGCGATGTGGGACATCGTGTCGGCCGGCGTCGGCCTCTGGTACTGGTCGCTGCGCTCTCACTACGGGCCGCTCATGCGCGGCGCCGCCCTGTTCGAGGACATGAAGGAGCGGCAGCGCCAGGCACTGGAGATCAACGACAACATCGTGCAAGGGTTGGCTGTGGCCAAGATGGCGCTCGACCTCGACCAGCGCGACGTCTCCCGTGACGCGCTGGAGTCGGCACTGACGTCGGCTCGCCAGATCATCAGCGACCTCCTCGGCGAGTCCGGCACCGAGAACCGCTTGGGCCCGGGCGACCTGGTGCGCCGATCGCCGGCCATGGTGCGTGACGGGGTCTTGTGACCGGAACAGACGAGGGAGCGGCGGATCCCTTGCGTGTCGTCGTGGCCGACGACACCGCTGACATCCGGAGCCTTCTCAGGGTCATCCTCACGCGCTCTGGTTTCGACGTCGTGGGCGAGGCCGCCAACGGGCGGGAGGCGGTGGCCGTGGCCATGGCCGAGCGGCCCGATGTCGTCCTCATGGACCTGGCCATGCCGGTGATGGACGGCTTGGAGGCCATTCCCCTCATCCGCAAGGACGCGCCGACCACGAAGATCGTCGTGCTCTCCGGCTTCCAGCGCGAGCAGATGGAGGCCGAAGCCCGAGCCGCGGGAGCGGATGCCTACGTGGAGAAGGGCACCACCCCGGCCGAGTTGGTGTCGACGGTCCATCAGGTGATGGCCCTCCCCCGCTCGGCTCGTGCCGTCCTCGACACGCCCGACCGGCCCCCGGCCGGCGGCGACGTCAACAGCGAGCTGTCGTTCGTCATCCACGAGTTGATGAGCCCGCTCACCGTCATCGAAGGCTTTGCCACCATGTTGGAGGCACGGGGTGGCGAACTGACGCCCGACGAGGTGCGCGACTACGCCGGCCGCATCGCCCGCCAAGCGACTCACCTGCGAGCCATGATCGATGTCGTCGCCGACGCCCGCCGGGTGGCCGCCCGCTCGTTGGAGTTGCGCACCGAGCCGGTCAACATCAGCTGCCTGGTGACCGAGGTGGTGGGCGACCTGGCCGCCGTCCTGGAACCCCATCCCGTACTGGTCGATGCGCCGGGTGAGGTCGTCGTGCCCGCCGATGCCACGCGTATCCGCCAGGTGCTCGCCAACCTGCTGTCCAACGCCGCCAAGTTCAGCCCGCCGTCGTCGCCCATCACCGTCTCCGTGGAGGAGGTGCCCGCCGGGGCGGGGGCGGCCGTGGTGTCGGTCGTCGACCAGGGCCGGGGCGTGCCCGCCCACCGGCGCGCTGAGCTGTTCCAGCGGTACTCCCGCCTCGACGCCACGGAGCCGGGCATGGGCATCGGCCTCTACATCTCTCGGGGCATCGCCCTGGCCCACGGCGGGTCGCTCCTGCTGGCGCCTGCGCAGCCGGGCGAAGGGGCCCGCTTCGTGTTGACGCTCCCGGCCGCTCGGTAGCCGCCGGCTGGCTGGGTTCAGCCCGCGCCCGGGCCGGTGCCGCCGATGATGCTGAAGGTGAACGACTTCCCATCGCTGGCCCACGCCGCCGGCAACAGCCACGGCCGCAGGGGGCGAGACACGCGGGCGACGACGGTCGAGGCACCGGTGGCCGGGTCGAACACGACCATCTGGGTCACGCCCTGGCCGACGGTCGAGAACACGATGCGGTTGCCGGTCGGTGCCCAGTTCGGCCCTTGCACCACACCGTTGGCGATCACCTTGGCGCCGCTGCCCGACGCCGACACCACCAGCACACCGCTGGCATCCTGGCCGGTGAAGGCGATGGTGAGGTTCTTGCCGTCGGGCGACCACGACGGCGGTACCTCGTAGTTGAGGTGGGTCTTGGTGGCGGCCCGGGTGACGGCGCCGGTGCGCACGTCGACGATGTCGAGGTTGTCCGTGGACACCGTGGCCAGCCGGTCGCCCGTGGGCGAGAAAGCCAGGCCCTCCCCGTCCGGGCAGGCCGCCGGAAGCTTGGCCGGTGCGCCGCCGGCGATCGGTGCGACCAGCAGTTGGTCGTCGTGGCAGGCGGCCAGGGCGGCGCCGTCCGCCCGCCAGGTGACGGTGCCGTTGCTGCCGGCTCCGAAGAGGACTCGGTCGCCCGTTCCGTCGGCGTTGACGACGTGGACCTCGCTGTTGCCGTCGCCGTCGGTCAACTGCGCGTACGCGATGGAGCGCCCGTCGGGTGCCAGGCTCGGGTTCCAGAGGTTGGTGACGGCCTTGACCGCCCGGGCCGGCCCGCCCGTGGCCGGAGCCAGGCACAGGCCGCTTGCCCCGTTGGCCAGGCGGATGGTGTAGAGCACCTGCGCAGCGCCGGCGCGGTAGCCGGCGTCGAAGGCCTGGGCCGCCATCCGCCGGCTGCCGCCGGTGATCTCGGCCACATAGGCGCCCGGCGTGCCGAGGGACGAGTCGGTCGGCACCGTCTGGTCGCTGGCCGGCGGGCAGTCGAAGCCGGCGTTGGGGGTGGTGCCACCGTCGCCCGGCGTGGCGCCGGCGCTGTTGGTGCTGCCGTTCGTCCTGGTGACCGGCCCCGCGGACGTGGGCGGCGTGCCGTTGGTGGCGTTGCCGGTGCTGTTGAGCGCGGCCGGGCCTGCGGGTTGGTCCGGGGACGCACCCGGCGCCTGCGCCGGCCCGTTTGGCGTGGGCACGACGGAGGTGGTCGTCACCCCGGCTCGGTGGTCGGCGCGGCGCGCAGCCGTCGAGGCCGTCCCGGTACCGAACGACGGCAAGGCGGCCGCGGCCACGCTCAACTGCAAAGCGACGAGCGCGCTCAGCACCCTGGTCGCCGAAAGCTCCACACGGGTGTATCGAGCGATTCGCGGCTTGCCTGTAGCGCCGGCTCGGGAAGGGCGGCGCTGACGATCGGGTGGGCGCCGCACTCGAGACCGCCGCCAAGCCCTGGATGTCCACTGGAGCGTCGCCACCCACCGTCCCGGCCGCCCATCGGCGGTCCACCCATCGTCGCGGCCACCCGTCGTCCCGGCCGCCCATCGGCGGTCAGGACCACGCCGGTGCCGGTGACGAGGTTGCCGAGCGTCCGGCCCCACAGGGCGGTGGCGCCGACCTCGTACTCGCCCGCCACCAGAGCGAGGCCCAGACGGGCTTCGCACAAGAACGCGGCGGGCCGCTGGCCGAACGCCGAGCGCCATGGTTTGTGTGCAGTAATGCGCACTATTCGCGAGTTACTGCACGCGAAACGCGCCGTCAGGCGATGCGTACGGCGACTTCTTGTGCAAAGCCCCCCAGACGCAGACCCATGCCCGGGCCGGTCGCCGACGCCGAAGCCGGCGACGCCGTCGATCAGCCGCCCGAGGAACCGCCGGCCCGGGCCCGCCGGCTTTTCATCCGGTGTCCCCAGCGCGTGGGTCGCCCCGCGGCTCGGCATCCCGGGGAGCGGCGTATCGTGGAGCGGCGTGTCGTAGCGGGCACACGCATCCATCGCCGGCGATGGGCGCCACCACAGCGCGGGCATCGCAGGCCCTCCGTCCCGGGCGGCGTCAGCGAGCGGCGAGCAACCGGTCGTACTCCTCACGACAGCCGGCCTCGATCGTGACCGGACCCGAGCCCGCCCAGTGGTGGTCCCGCCCATTGCTGGTCAGCCCCGAGATCCGGTACTTCTCGCCGGTCACGACGTCCTGGTGGTCCGCGTTTCGCCCGCCGTCCGGGACACGCTGGAGGGCCCGGCCCTTGAAATACACCGTCCGGCCCGTCTTGGACACCCACACCCGGGCGATCCATGCGGGACCGCCGCGCCCGGCCTCGTTGATGCGTTCGACGTGCATGACCCGGCTCTGCATCCCTGCACGATGCCAGCCGGTGCCGGTGATCGCCCCCGAATTTCCCGGCGGCGACCCGCTTCCGGCCGCCCCTGACCACCGATCCGGTAGCCCAGCGCGGCCAGACGGCGGGCGCGCCTGGGCTCCGGCCGGTGCGCCTGGCTCGCCTACACTGCCCGGACGCCAGGCGGCGTGGCCGAGTGGTTTAGGCAAGGGCCTGCAAAGCCCTGTACACCGGTTCGATTCCGGTCGCCGCCTCCA
>Ga0070741_10006020_pt1 | contig 26361 bp, 21 predicted proteins | sample Coa_R1_4_FD_66440 | JGI IMG/M metagenome (GOLD analysis project Ga0070741, IMG submission 66440) | Surface soil microbial communities from Centralia Pennsylvania, which are recovering from an underground coalmine fire - Coalmine... | ecosystem: Environmental > Terrestrial > Soil > Unclassified ... | reverse complement strand
GACCATGTTTCAGACTTTCTCCTGCTCAAACAGCCAATGACCTGATTGAGCTGCCGCCTGGGGCAAAGAGGGGAAGTCTGTCACTTTTTCAATTTGACTCCGGCATCTGCCTCATAGATGTTTCGATTTAGTGATGGATGGTGATACTGCCGCCGCCGAGCGCGGTCGTCGGATTATCGCCATCGCCGGCGCCCATCTGGTTGTCATAGATGACGACGCCCGTGCCCTTGTCCCAGATTTTGACCCTCAATTTATCCACCCCGCCGCCGCCACTCGCCTGGCCGTCAATCGCCGTGAGCATAAACGCGTAGTCGCCGCCGCCGTTGATCGTGCCGCTGCCCTTGTACTGCGCGCGCGCTCCGGCCACGACCAGCCAGTCGTAGCTCGTGCTGTGGAAGTTGAGACTGGCCGCCTTGAACTGGAACTCAGTCTGGCCGGTCGGCACGCTCGCGCCGTGTGCGTACTTCGAGACGAAGCCGAAATTGGCTTTGCCGGTCAGAAACGGGTCGGCCGCGTAAGCGCCGGCCGGCGAGTTGATCCAGCCGCCGCCGGTCACCCAGCCCCCATTCGGGTCGTAGATGACGACCATCGCCGTCAGACCGCCGACGGTGTCGGCCGTGCCCGACGCGCCGAGTTGATCGGTGACGGTGAGTTTGACCAGATAGACCCCCGCCGCGGCAAAGGTGTGTGTGGCGGTCACGGTGCCGTTCATCTCGTTGACGACCCCCGCCTGCGTGACGCCGTCGAACATCCACTGCGCGGTGTGCGTGTCCCCGGCGTTATCGGCGAAGAAGCCGGTGAAGTTGACCGGCGTGCCCACGGCAAAGATCGCGCCGCTCGGCGGGCCGGTAATCGTCACCACCGGCGCCTGGTTGGGCATGACCTGGCTGAACTTCTGAATGCGGTTGGTGTCGAGATCACCGACGTAGACGTTGAAGGCCGCGTCCACCGCCACGGCATAAGGCCCGGAGAATTCTCCGTCGCCCGCGCCCGTGCTGCCCCACTTCGTGATGAAGCTCCCGTTCGAATCAAACTTCTGGACGCGGTCGTTGTTATGATCAGTGACGTAGACGTTGAAGGCCGCGTCCACCGCCACGCCGTTGGGGGCGGAGAACTGTCCGTCGCCCGCGCCCGTGCTGCCCCACCTGGTGATGAAGGTTCCGTTCGAGTCGAACTTCTGGACACACTGATTGACCGAATCAACGGCGTAGACATTGCCGGACGCGTCCGCCGCCAGGCTGAGCGGCTGACTGAACTCGCCGTCACCTGTGCCCGCGCTGCCCCACTTCGTCACGAAGTTCCCGTTCGCATCGAACTTCTGGATGCGGTTGTTGAAAGTGTCGGCGACGTAGACGTTGAAGGCTGCGTCCACGGCCACGCCGGTCGGGAAATTGAACTGTCCGTCGCCTGCGCCAAAGCCGCCCCACTTCGTCACGAAGTTCCCGTTCGAATCAAACTTCTGGATGCGGTGGTTGTTCGCGTCGGCGACGTAGACGTTGCCGTTCGCATCCGCCGCCACAGCATACGGGTAATAGAACTGCCCGTTGCCCCCGCCGAAGCTGCCCCACTTGGTGATGAAGTTCCCGTTCGCGTCGAACTTCTGAACGCGGTGGTTGTAAACGTCGGCGACGTAGACGTTGAAAGACGCGTCCACTGCCACGCCGGCGACATAGAACTGCCCGTCGCCCGCACCGGGACCGCCCCACTTCAGGACGAAGTTAACGCCCGCGGCCACCGCGCTCGCGCACACCAGCGCCGCCAGCACCGTGGTCAGAAATAAAGCGCGCCTGCGACCGCCGGCCTGTTGCGCGACTGCCATTTTCAGCTTGTCATCGAAGAATCTGGTTTTCACTAAAATCATCTCCTTTGTCTTTGCGTTTCGCGTAATTGAAATGCGGTTGTGGTCAATGCCGGGGGAAGCTTCTTTCCTCCCTCACCCGGTAACGTGCCATTCGCTTGCGGCTTCCCTCACGCCGCCGCAGATTTTTTTCAGGGGGAAGCCCGCGGCTGTTTCAGTGATGCGCACGCACTTCGACCACGGGCGATGAATCCTGCTGAGACCGGCTCACCTGCACCTGACTGGTTGATGATCGAATGTGTTATCTGCCGGGCGTGGGATTGACACACCCGCTATGGGTCAGTCTGCTGACGGCTGGATTGTCGCCGTGTCGGTTCGGGGTGTGGCCGTTTCGGCGGCGAAGATCCGGGTCAGAAACATCTCCTTCGCCGCCGCCCGCAGATCGCGTAAGGTCGGCGCGGCGGCTCTCTCCAGGTACTCCTGCTCTTCCGGCGTGAGGGTGAAAACCTTCGCCGTGTATTTTTCGTGATGTCGGTCGGTCATAAATCCCCCTTGAAATCAGTCAAACCTGCCGAAGGCTTCTGTCTGCCCTCACCCGGTAACGTGCCATTCGCTCCCGGATCCCCTCAGGTCATCAGGAAAATTTTCTTTCCGTCGCCGGTGGAGGGGCCGGCAAAAATAATCGGGCCTGTTCCCCGGTCAGCACTGCTCATGCCATTGACCAGGGAACAGGCCCTGCTCGTTTACACTGATCCCGGCTGACCGCTGTTACTGCCGGCGCCCGGTCGGTTGCGTCTGGCTTTGCTGTGCAATCAACTGCTGCAGGGCCTGCTCGAGCGCCGTGAGGCGGGCGTCCAGTTCGGCGTTGTGTTCTTTCAGGGCTGCGTTTTCAGCCCTGAGGGATTTGATGGCGGCCTCTTTCTGATCGAGCGCGGCCTGCTGCTCCTGCACGGCGTTGATCAGGACGGGCACGAGGCTCGTGTAGCTCATGCCGAGTGGTGTGGCGGGGTCTTTGTCTCGTTCGACCGCTTCCGGAATGATCCTTTCGACTTCCTGCGCAATCAGGCCGAGGTATGTCCGCGTGTCGCGGCGGTCTTTCCACTCGAAGCTGACCGGGCGCAGTTGCATCACCTCGCTCAGGCCATAGCCAAGGTTCGTGACCGATTTTTTCAGCCGCGCGTCCGAGGTCTGAATCGTGCCGTTGACGGCATACACGGCCGTCCACCGGTGCATCGTATCGCCCAGGCTGCCCGCGCTGTCAGTATCCGGGCCGACTGAACCCGCCACCTGAAGTTTGAAGGATGTGGGAGTATTCGTTCCGATGCCGACGTTGCCATTATGGTCAATCCGCATTCGCGTACTTGAACTGGTGGTCCCATTCATGGTGGTGGAAAAAGTGATCGCTGTCCCTATTGCCGCATTGGTCCAGTTCTCTGCCGCTATCACATCCATTCTGCCCGTGGCGCCGTTACTGAATCCGGTTGCTCCGTAACCTCTGCCGCCGAATGATGCAAGGACGTTACCGGACTGCACAGCAGAAGGTGCGGCAATCGTCCCATTTGCTCTTCTGCCGAAGATGCTGGGAGAGGAACTGCTGCCATATTGAGCAACTTCGATGTCGCCTCCAACCTGGGAGCCGGAGATCACTTCCAGTGGCGACTGAGGATTGGTGGTCCCGATGCCGACCTTGCCATTTCTGAGGATCGTCATCCGTGCCGCGCTCGCCAGCGCGGCCTCGCTGTTCGGGTCCGAAGTATTGCGAACGCGGAACTGCATCCCGATGGAGTTATTGCCGGCAATCGCCATCAGCCATTCGATGCCGTCGGTCAGCTGCAACTGCGAGGTCTGCCCCGTCGCCGCCACGTAGCGCAGCTTGGCGCCGCCCGTGCCCGTGTTCCATAACCGCTGGAGGATGTCGCCCGCGCTCGCGCGCTGCACGTCAAAGACTCCGCCCGGCGACGAAGTCCCGATCCCGATGTCGCCGCCGACTTCGCTGATGGTCGAATCGCCGACCACGCCGCCCGGGCCATCCGCCCATTTGGTGATCTGGTTGGTCGTCCCTGCCCCGCTGATGTTCACCTGATTCGGCCCGGGAATTCCCCTCGCGGCTTTCTCTTTCTGTTCGCCCTCGCCCTGCGCGGTGCGATCCGACGAGAGGCGGTTCCGCCCGGCGCCGGGGCCGGCCGCCGTCTTCTGAATCGTCCCGTCGGGGAAGACGATCCCTTCCGAGGTGCGGATCAATCCGGCCACATCAAGTTTCGCGGCGGGCTGCTCGACGCCGATCCCGACGTCGCCCGCGGCGGTGATCCGCATCCGCTCGGCGTCCGTCCCGGCAAAGAAATTCCCGGTGCGCAGACTGAGCGCGCCGCGGCTCGCCGTCAGCCGCCCGTCGGTGCCGTCGTGCGAGAGCAGCGTCGTCGCGCTCCCGGCGGCCTCACCGACCGGCGTGAGCTGCCGGCTCCGATCCGCCGTGGCCGATTGAATGGCTGCGGCTGGATCAGACGGTAAGAGTGAGAAGGCATCAGCCTGCACGAGCAGCTGGCCTTCGCGTTGAGAAGTGTGCCCGGCGAGGTCACGGACCGTCACGAGGCAGCGGTAGGTACCATCGAGCAGTCGCCTGCCCTGCTGATCCTGGCGATCCCAGTCGAGCAGGTTGCCGAGGCGGAAGTCAGAGTCGAAGAGTCGCTCGCCCGCGGCCGAGAAGACTTCGAGGCGGAGCTGGAAGACTTCGGCTGGCGCGGCCAGGCGGAGCCGTTCGGCCGAAACGCTCGCGGCGACCCAGGGCGTGCGGGCGGGCGCCTCGTCAGCCGCGCGGGATCGCAGCTCAGTTGTGGTCTGCGCCTGAGCAGTGGCGGCAGCGCACGCCCAGATCAGCAGACAGAGGTTGAAGTAAAGCTTCCATCCTTGAGTAGTACGCATCATTGTCTCCTGTTGGAAATGGGTGGGCGCGGGACGGCAGCCCGCGCACTCCCCCGGTCAGATTCGCGGGCAGCTTCTTTCCGCCCCCGACCAGTAACGTGCGATTCGCGTCCGGATTCCCTCAGGCTGACGCAGATTTTTTTTCAGGGAGGTCTGCCGGCTCAGTGCAACTGCCGGTGAAGTGCTATAATCCGCCCGACCTGCAATCGAAGCTCGTCAATTCACCGAGGCAACATGACATCATCCAGTGCCGTGACCCAGCTGCTCCGCGATTGGAGCGGGGGCGACCAGGCAGCGCTTGAGCAACTGATCCCCGTCGTCCATGCCGAGCTGCATCGGCTGGCGCACCATTACCTGCGGCGCGAGCGGCGCGGCCACACGCTGCAGACCTCGGCCCTGGTCAATGAGGCCTTCCTCCACCTGGTTGATCAGAACGCGACCTGGCAGAACCGCGCCCACTTCTTCGGCATCGCCGCCCAGCTGATGCGCCGCATCCTGGTCGAATACGCCCGCAACAAAAACCGCGCCAAGCGCGGCGGGGGCTGGCAGAGGGTCTCTCTGGATGATGCGGCCCGGGCGGCGCCGTCGGAAGACGCCGACCTGATCGCGCTCGACGACGCGCTCAGCACCCTGGCCGCGATTGACCCGCAGCAGAGCCGGATCGTCGAGTTGCGTTATTTCGGCGGGTTGACTATCGAAGAGGCGGCCGAGGTCCTCGGCGTCTCGCACTCGACCGTCGAACGCGAGTGGAGTCTGGCCCGCGCCTGGCTGCGCCGCGAGCTGACGAAATAATCCGCCGACCCCCAAAACCAATTCAGCAATGACTCCCCAACGCTGGCAACAAGTGAAGGAACTCTTTCAGGCCGCGCGAGACTGCCCCGCGGGCCGGCGCGCGGCCTTCCTTGAACAGGCCTGCGCGGGCGACGCGGAGCTGCGCGAGGAGGTGGAATCACTCCTCGCCGCGCACGAGCAGCCGGGGAGCTTTATGGACGGGCCCGCGGTGGCGCTGGCCGCCGACCTGCTCGCCCCGCGGCAGGCCGGGCTCGCGGCCGGGCAGATGATCGGCCCTTACCAGGTCGAGCGCCAGCTCGGCGAGGGCGGGATGGGCGTGGTTTACCTCGCCCGCGACTCGCGCCTCGGGCGGCCCCTCGCGATCAAGCAGCTGCACTCCCACTTCACCCGGGACCGCGAACGGGTGCGCCGCTTCCAACAGGAGGCGCGGGCCGCCAGCGCGCTCAACCACCCCAACATCCTGACCATCTACGAGGTCGGGCAGGTCGAAGAGACTCACTTCATCGCCACCGAGTTTGTCGAAGGGCAGACGCTCCGCGCGCTCGTGGCCGGCGGCGGGGTGAAGTTCGACGTGGCGCTCGACATCGCGCTCCAGGCGGCGAGCGCGCTCGCGGCGGCGCACGAGGCCGACATCGTGCATCGCGACATCAAGCCGGAAAACATCATGGTCCGCCCGGACGGTTACGTGAAGGTCCTCGACTTCGGCCTCGCCAAGCTGATCGAGAGTTCCACCTCCCGGACGACGCGGGTCTCCGGCGCGGGCTTTTCCGCCGTCGAGACGCAACCGGGCGTCGTGATGGGCACCTTCAGTTACATGTCGCCCGAGCAGGCGCGGGGTTACGAAGTGGACGGGCGCACCGACATCTTCTCGCTCGGCGTCGTGCTGTACGAACTGATGACCGGGCAGGAGCCGTTTCCCGGGCCCACCTCGCACGACGTGATTGCCGCGCTGCTCCACCACGAGCCGCCGCCGCTCGCGCAATTCGCCCCTGAACTTCCCGCCGGCTTGCAGCGGATCATCAGCCGGGCCCTCGCCAAGGATCGCGGGGCGCGTTACCAGCGGATGGCGGAGATGCTCGACGATCTCAAGGCGCTCAGGCAGCAGCTGGAGACGGAGGCGCAGATGAGGCGCTCCGGACAACTGACGCGCCTCGGCCACGGCTGGCGCGCCGCGATTGGCGCCGCGGCGCTCGTCGCGCTCATCGCCACTGCTTATCACATCCGGTCGGTGCGCACCGCGCACGGCGCGCCGATCCAGGCGGTCGCCGTGCTGCCGTTCAAGCCGCTCGTGGCCGAACAGCGCGACGAGGTGCTGGAGATGGGCATCGCCGACACCCTGATCACACGCCTGAGCAGCCTCAGGCAGGTCACCGTCCGCCCGATCAGCGCCGTCCGCCGCTACACCGCCCTCGACCAGGACCCGCTCGCCGCCGGCCGCGAGCTGCAGGTGCAGGCCGTCCTCGAAGGCAGCATCCAGAAGGCGGGCAACAAAATTCGCGTCACCTCGCGGCTCGTCAGCATCAGCGACGGCAGGCCGCTCTGGACGAGCCAGTTCGACGAGCCGTGGACCGACATCTTCGCCGTCCAGGACGCCATCTCGCAGCGCGTCGCCGGCGACCTGATGGTGACCCTGACCGGTGCGGAGCGCAGCGATCTGGCCCGGAACTACACGACCGACCCGGAGGCTTATCAGCTTTACCTGACCGGCCGTCACCAGTGGAACAAGCGCAGCGGCGAAGGCATCCGGAAAGGCATCGAGTCGTTCAAGCAGGCCATTGCCAGAGATCCCGGCTACGCGCTGGCTTACGTCGGTCTGGCTGATGCCTATACCACGCTCGGCAGTTATCACCTTGCCCCGCCCAGAGAGGTGTTGCCCCTGGCCCGGGAGTCCGCCGAGCGGGCGCTCAGAATAGATCCGAACCTGGCCGAAGCGCATGCCTCGCTCGGCAAGATCTTCACCGACTACGAATGGGACTGGCCGCGGGCCGAAAGCGAGTTCCGGCGCGCCATTGACCTCAAGCCCAACTACCCGACCGCGCACCAGTGGTATTCCGCCCTGCTGGTGGATGTGGGGCGATTTGATGAGGCCCTGCGTGAGACCAGCCGCGCCCTTGAACTCGACCCGCTCTCGCCGGTCGTCAGCACCGAGAGGGGCAGTGTCCTTTACCGCGCCCGCCGCTACGACGAGGCGATTGCGGTTTTGCAGAAGACGCTCGATCTCGAGCCGAATTACCACACCGCGCGCTTCTATCTGGCCCTGTGTCGCCTGATGCAGGGGAAGCCGGATGAGGCGCTGGCCGAGTTTCAGAAGGTCCGGGCCGTCGTGCCGAACAACCCGGGTTTCATCGCCCTCGCCGGCTACACCTGCGCAATCATGGGTCGGCCCGACGAGGCGCGCCGGCACCTGCGGGAGCTGGACGAAGTGGCAAAGCACGATTATGTGCCGCCGTCTGACTACGCCTGCATCTACGCCGGGCTCGGTGAAAAAGACGAAGCCTTCAGGTGGCTGGAGAAGTGCTATCAGGAACGCGTCACTTCAATCCGCTCGCTCAAGACGGATCCGCTTAATGACGTCATCCGCCGGGACCCCCGGTTCACCGTGCTGCTGCGCCGCGCCGGTTTTGAGCAATAGACAGGGCGGCCCTGGGGGCGACTGTTCCCCGAATTTTTCTGAAGGTCTCGGCGCGTGATGGAGGATGGCGGGCGGCATCTGCTCGCGGCAGGTGAGGCGGAAGTCGGGCCGGATGCCAACGATCAGCCCGACTGTGATTTCAATGTGCAGCCTGTTGTGACCCCGATCACCTGACTACCAGCCATGCGCGATCTGTCTTCGCAACTCCTGCTCGCGCACCGTCATGTTGCGCAGCAATGCTTCCTTGCAGACCAGTTCCCTCTCGGTGTGGGACAACTGTTCCTGCAGGTTACAGATCCTCGTCTGGAGGAGAGAGATATAGGCCAGCGCCCCGTTCAGCCGCTGCTCCAGCTTTGTTTCCGTCGAATAGAAATCGGCGGCACGCTCTTCGACGCCTTCCAGCATTGGTGACTGGCCTGGGGACTGATTGACAAGTTGAATCATAGCGCTCATCTGTCTTTTCTCCTGATGCACATGACCATTCAGCAGTTCGGTTGATGGCTGCTGTCCTGGTGACTCAAAGAACGGGGCAACAGACTGTTCAGCCAATGGCGCGCTGCTCTTACCTTCGCCGCGCCTCTGGTGAGGAGCGCAGCGAATCGCGCAAGGGGTCACGCGACAGACCGCCGCGACCGGGATCGCAACCCTTGGATGTCAGAGATTGAGGCTGGTCGGTAACCATTCTCCAAACTCATCTGAGAAACAACGCCGCCGTCAGAATTTGCAAAGGATGTGCCACACCTTTCCCCTTTGCTTCCGCCCCCTCCTGCCACTCACGAGCCGGCCCCCCGGGCGCGCGATGTCTTTCGGACATACGCCCGCTGCCTCATCTGCGAACAATGATGTACAGCGGAAACCGGCCGAAAGCGGCGGCGTCCGGGCGCGTGCGGAAGCGGTGAAAGCCCCCGGGCCGTCTGATTTGATTTGGAAAAGGTAAGGAAGCCCCCGGCGGCCCCGGGTGACTGCTGAGACGGAGATGTTACTGATCAGGTGCAGCGGGACGATGGCTGTTTAAGCGTGGGGAATCTTCGGCTGGCGGCCCGTCAGCTCGCGGAGAACCACTTCTTGTTGCGATGCTCGTTGATTGCGTTCGTGACCTCTTCCGTCCACTCGCCGAGCGAGAGGCTGCTGGGCGTGTACATAAACGAGCGTGGGTCGGCGGAATGCCCGACCCCGAACAGGTGCGCCAACTCGTGTTTGAGCGCCGTGCGCAGCGCCGAGTTGCCGGCCTGATCCTTCTTCGCCAGACGCTTCTCTGCGTTGTAGACGATCAGATAGCCGAAGACGCTGTGGCTGCTGCCGGCCAGCTCCGGGCCGGCGGCGTCATTGGCGAGAGAGTCATTCCGATAGCCCGACTGGTTGGTGAAGATGATTCTGATCTCCCCTCGGACGTGGAGGCGGCGCAGGAGGAACGCCTGATCAAGCGGGTAAAGAGTGAGGTCGCCGTTGTAGGGCAAAATCTCTTTGATGGTGAATGAGATGTTCACCTGCTCGGCAAAATCTCTCGAGGCCGCGGATAAAATATTGGAAATCAGCGAGTCATCCACCGGGGCTTTCTGGTCGTTCAGGACGCTGACTGTGATGACTCTCTTCCGATCTTTATGCCGGTGGGATAGTGGTTGAACTGTTGCGGCATTCACGTGACTGCCGGGGACAGGGCGGCCTTCGGATGGCGCGAAAAAGTTTGAAGCAAAGATCAGCGTCAGGGACAGGCCTGACAATACCGTACTACTCATCTGCTGCTCACCCTCCCCTCAGTCAGCACCGGGCGGGCCGACTTCGGCATCGTGCGCCCGCGAATCCGGTGCCGCCCGGAGACGAATTCGTCCCTCGGCAAACGGAACCATCATCAACGGGATCGCCACTCCAAGGCAGGTCGTAGCGGATGTGACGACCTGGAAACTGCCGCATACTTGTCCGCGACTGTTTCATTACTGCGCTGCCCTGTTCAATTCATGCTGGCTCTAGCAATTCTCAAGCCAGCAAGTGGTGGCGGGCCACTCCTGCGGATGCCCCGGAGTCGGAGGTGCAACAGGCGCGCCCGGATCTTACTCCGACGCGCTCAATTACGGTGAGCAAAAAAAACGGGTGGCCGAGACCTTCGACCACCCTTCGATTCTGATTCGCTGAAGGAATGACGCTTACTCGAGCGGCACGGTGATAAACATCAGCTGTCCGTCGCGCTCGACCTGAAGCACGACTTCATGCTCGCCCCTGAGTGAGGGGAGTGCCGCAGTCAGATCCCGCGCCGTCGCCACGTTCGTCCGGTTGAGGCGATGGACGACGTCGCCACGCTGCAGGCCCGCTTCGGCCGCCGGGCTGTCGGGCTGCACCTGCTCGATGACCGCGCCCGAGTTGACCTTCAGCTTCAGCTCACGCGCGATCTCCGGCGTCACGTTCGAGGCCGAGACGCCGAGTTTTCCGCCCGTCTGTTCATCGGCCTCTTTGTTTTCGGCGACGTTGCGGCCCGGGCGTTCGCCGAGCGTAATGGTCGTCGTCTGAGTCCGACCGTCGCGGACGTACTTTAACTGAACGCTCCTGCCCACCGGAGTGTCGCCCACGAGTTCGGTCAGATGTTTCGGCGATTTCACCGGCTGACCGTCGAACCCGACGATCACGTCGCCGCTGCGCAGGCCCGACTTCGAGGCGGGCCCGTCCGGTGTCAGGTCGCCGACCAGTGCGCCTTCCACGCCTTCATACCCGACCGACTTCGCGACCGCCGGGCTGAGGGCCTGCAAATTCACGCCGAGATAGCCGCGCGAGACTCTGCCGTTTCTGGCCAGTTGCGCATAGACCTTCTTCGCCATATTTGAAGGGATCGCGAAGCCGATGCCCTCGCTCCCGCCCGAGCGCGAGAAGATCATGGTGTTGATGCCGACGACTTCGCCCGACATGTTGACGAGCGGGCCGCCCGAGTTGCCCGGGTTGATCGAGGCGTCGGTCTGAATGTAGTTGTCATACGGGCCCGCGTGCAGGTCGCGGCTGGTGGCCGACACGATCCCGGCCGTCATCGTCTGTTCGAGGCCGAAGGGGCTGCCGAGCGCCAGCACCCACTCGCCCTGTTCGAGCTTCGCCGAATCGCCGAGCGTGGCAAAGGGCAGGCCCTGCGCGTCAACCTTGACGAGCGCCAGATCGGTTTCGGGGTCGGTGCCGATGCGTTTCGCCTTGAGTTCGCGGCCGTCCGCGAGCTTGACCTTGATCTCATCGGCGTCCCCGGCCACGTGATTATTGGTCAGGATGTAGCCGTCGGCGGTGATGATCACGCCCGAGCCAGTCCCGCGGCGAGCGCGCGGCTCCGCCTGGCCGAAGTTCGGGAAGCCCGGGATCTGCGGGAAGCCCTGCATCTCACCCCGCGTCTGACGCTTCGCTTTCTCGACCACGTCAATGTTGACGACCGCCAGTTTGACCTGTTTGGCGACATTGATAAAGGCGCGCGAGAGTTCCGCCGGTGACGCGAGCGCCGCCGGCTGCTGCGGCGTCTGAGCCCGCTCAGCCATCCGCGCGTGCTGACCGAAGACCAGTGCTTCGGTCGAAGCGCCCGCCACGAGTCCCAGCGTAAGCGCCAGCGCCGGGGCGAGCGTCCCCGCGCGGCTCGTTATTTTCATAATGCTGAATTTTGTTTCCATCCTTGTTTTACCTCTTGATTGATGAGTTGTGAGGGGCCTTAATGGCGTGAGCCTGTTTCAATCCCAGCTGAAGCCCTCTTCTGCCGGCTCCTGCGCGGCTGATCATTACTGCCACCTCACCGCGGCTTTTGATGTCGGGTTGGAATAGTCAGGCTGTCTGATCGGGAAATTATTCATTACTAAATCAGGTCAGGTGGTGATGAAAAAGTAATGGTACGAGGAGGACTGAACCTGATGCGCACCTTCTTCAGCCCCGTCAGGGCGGCTGACAATAGCCCGGCGATCAACCGCCGGGAAAAGCGTCAGCAACCCACACCAGTCCGGAGGACGGCTGACAACTGCCGGACACGATGGGCAGTTTCAATCGTACCTCCGGCACTTAAACGCGCGTGGTGGTTCCTTACTTTCAGTTCGTCCCTCCGGGACGACAGATAGTCCTCGACAGAGTTGCACAACAGGTCGCTGATCCTTCCGGCAACAGCAGCATTATATTTTCATGACGCTACGCAATGTCGCTACGACCGGCAGTCATCAGTGATTGCCTTGGTTCAGTGCGGCGCCGTACCGACAGGGCGGGCTCGGACAGGCTAACTTCCTCGCCGGGAATTCACTGCCGAGGGAGAAGCGATGGAAAAACAAGTTGATTGCGCCGCGATCAGAAAGGCCGGACAGAGCGGCATTCTGTTTATGCTCGTTGTCTTCAGCCTCCTGCACTCACTCGCGGCCTGCCGCATGCACGACCAGCCGTCGGAACTCCCGCCGGTTTCGACCGGCGGGACGCCGCTGGTGAGCGGCGGCGCGGCCGTGTCTTACGCCGACATCGTCAGCCGCGTCGCGCCGGCGGTCGTGACGATCCGTTCGGAACTGCGCATGCGCCTGCCCCGGCAGCACCCTTTCCTGGATGACCCTTTTTTCCGCGACTTCTTCGGCGGGAGTTTCGGCGGCAATCCGGCGGCGCCGCGCGAACAGGTCCAGCATGCGCTCGGCTCTGGCGTGATCGTCACCAAAGACGGCTACCTGCTGACGAATCATCACGTGATTGACGGCGCGGAAGAGATCCGAGTCGAACTCGCCGACAACCGCGTCTTTGACGCGAAGGTCGTCGGCTCTGACCCGCGCAGCGATCTGGCGGTGCTGAGGATCAATGCCGGCGGGCTGCCGCTGCTCGCGCTCGGTGATTCGGATCGCGTGCGTGTCGGCGACGTCGTGCTGGCCGTCGGCAACCCGCTCGGCGTCGGGCAGACGGTGACGGCCGGAATCATCAGCGCCAAAGGGCGCACGACGGGCCTGAGCGACGGCAGCTTTGAGAGCTTCCTGCAGACCGACGCGCCGATCAATCAGGGCAATTCGGGCGGGGCGCTCGTCAACACCTCGGGCGAACTCATCGGGATCAACTCGCAGATCCTCTCGCCGAGCGGCGGCAACATCGGCATCGGCTTCGCGATCCCGGCCAACATGGCCCGCACCGTCGCCGACCAGTTGATGAAGGGCGGCAAGGTGCGGCGCGGGATGCTCGGCGTTTCGATCCAGCCCGTGACTTCCGACATCGCGGAAAGTCTCGGCCTCAAAGACGTGCGCGGCGTCATCGTCAATTCGGTCGAACCGGGCAGCCCCGCCGAACGCGCCGGCTTGAAGCAGGGCGACGTGATCACGGCATTCAACGGGAAGGAGGTGAGCGACAGTAACAGCCTGCGCAACCTCGTCGCGAGTACCCCGCCGGGCACTGAAGTCACACTGACCATCTCCCGCGAAGGGCATGAACAGCAACTGCGCGCCACGCTCGGCGAACTTTCCGACGAGGCCCGCAACAAGGCCGCGCCGGGCGGCGATGAGCAGAGCCCGGGGAATGCGGGCCGGTTCGGTTTGAGCGTGACGCCACTCACGCCGGAGATCGCCGGACAGCCTGGCCTGGGTCGCGACGCACGCGGGCTGGCCGTCACTGACGCTGATCCGGCGGGCCCCGCCGCGGACGCGGGACTGCGCTCAGGCGATGTCATCGAACAGGTCAACCGCCAGCCGGTCAGCACCGTCGCGGAGCTGAAGGCCGCGTTTGACCGCGCGGGCGACCGCCCGGTGTTGATACTCGTCAACCGGCGCGGCAGCAGAGCGTATCTGACGTTGCGCGCGCGCCGGTGAATCCGGAATGCAGTTTTTTTTACGCCGGCTCTGCGCCGCGGCCCCCAACAGCTCCTGCTCGGCGTTGCCCCCTGAGCCCCTGTAACGCAGCACGAACCCGGCGAGCAGCAGGAAGGTCGAGAACATGGTCTGAAAAGCCAGCGCCGCCTCATCCTTCTGGAATTCATTCCAGGTGTCTGCCAGCAACGGCAGCACGTCTTTCCTGATATTCGTCGCTCAATCAAAGATCACGTGGCCCGGGTTGCGCGAGCGAATCAGTAGCGGCGAGCGAGGCTTCCGGAAGCCGCGCTCGCCGCTACTGATTCGGCGCATAAAAAACGGCTGCCTTGCCATTCCCGAGTACACCGACCGGGAATAAACCGGCAGCCGAAGATTCTCTGGGACGGTGTGGCGCGTTCACCCGTTTCGAGCCACTGAATGATGCCTGCATTCCGACCGTGCCAGAGTCTGCTCCAATCCTTTCTGGAGGTTCACAGCCGAAAGTTGATGCAAGCGCCATGCCTGTCCACCGGGCGGCTTTATTTCGCGCCATTTCCCCCCGTTTATGCCGAACCAGCGGGCCTTGTCATACTTTTTGGCGTGCCCTCTCGTACTTCTGCCTGACGGTGCTGCGCACGACAATGATGCACTGCGCCCAGGCAGTGTCCGCCCCGGAGACAATCCGCCTCATTCCGGCGGCTGTTCCGGCAGTCGCGGCCCGCCCTGTCTGCCCGCAGAACGGAATGCACTGGCCAAGAACAACTCTGCTCAGATTCATTAATCGCCCAGGTGAGCCCGACCGTCCGCAGTCTGCTCACAATCCCAGTCATCCGGCGCGCGAGCGCAGCGCTTTAGTGCAGACGGTGGAAATGAAAATGATACAGGCCGCGACTGGCACCTGGCTTGCCTTACCCCGGGTCGGGTGAGTTGAAAGGGGGAGGGAGTATCAGAGGTATGAAAATGGCGACGCAGAAGATCAAAAGCATGAAGGCGGCGGCGAGCGCTTCCCAATCGGGCGGCTGGATCACGCTCAACGCCAGACAGCGGTGCGATGAGGCCAGTTTGTTCGAGCAGGAGCTGTTCGCGCGGGTCGTCGCGCAGGATGACGCGGTGCTGGCGCTGTCACAGCTTTATCAACTATATCTGGCGAAACTGAACCTGCCGGGCAAGCCGGTCGGCACGATGCTCTTCCTCGGCCCGACCGGCTCGGGCAAGACGCGCTCGGTCGAGGCCGCGACGGAAATCCTCTTCGGCGACCCGTACGCGATGATCAAGATTGACTGCGCCGAATTCCAGCACTCGCACGAGATCTCGAAGCTGATCGGCTCGCCGCCCGGGTACCTTGGACACCGCGAGACGCAGCCGCTGCTCTCGCAGGACAACATTGACCGCTTCCAGACGCCGTCGAAGAAACTGACTTTCGTCCTCTTCGACGAGATCGAGAAGGCGTCGGACGCGCTCTGGCAGCTGCTGCTCGGCATCCTCGACAAGGCGACGCTCACGCTCGGCGACAACCGCCGCGTGGATTTCTCAAACTGCATCATCGTCATGACCTCCAACCTCGGCGCGCGTGAAATGAGCGAACTCACGGACGGCAAACTGGGATTCGCGCCGCGCGAGGTCACTTCGCCCGAGATCAACGCGAAGCTCGAAAAGATCGGGGTCGAGGCCGCGCGCCGCAAGTTCTCGCCGGAATTTATGAACCGGCTCGACAAGGTCGTGGTCTTCCAGTCGCTCAGCGAAGAAGCCATGCGCCGGATTATGGAACTCGAACTGGAGATGGTGCAGCGGCGGATTCTGGCCGCCGGGCGCGGGGCCTTCGTCATCAGGTGCGGCGAGAGCGCGAGGGACTTCCTGCTCAGGGAGGGGTTCGACCGCCGCTACGGGGCGCGCCCGCTCAAGCGCGCCATCGAACGCCACCTGATCATCCCGCTCTCGAACCTGATCGCGACCGGACAGCTTTCGGCCGGTGACGTGCTGGTCGTGGAGATGGATGATGATGACGAGTTGTGCTTCAAGAAATCGAGCGGGATGGCCGCCGCGCTGGACCTGGACGCCACGATGCAGGGGGGCTACGGCTCCACGCCAGCGGCGGCGCTGGGGTTTTGAAGCCCGCGCGGGAAACTGAATCGAAAGCTCGCAACAATGGGGCAGACATCCACCGCAGGGGGCAGGAGAGAGACACAGAGGGATTCAATGTTCAGACAGCCTCTGTGAAGCTCCGTGCCCTCTGCGGTGAACCCTGCTGCCCCAGGGGTCTGATCAGTGGGCCAGTCGCTACCGAGGTTTGAATAATAACCAGCTGTAACAATCGCCCGGCGCCGGGCGATCAACCTTCCCGGCACCCGCCGGGGCCCGCAACGCTGCGGAACCCCGGCGGTCGCCGGAACAAACAACCTTCTTCAGAATCGAGAGGCGGATATGAAAAAAATCATCGTACTTGTCATGCTCCTGGCGGCCTTTACTCTGGCGCTGAATGGTTGTGCAACCACCAGCGACCGGACCGGCACTGAGACAAAGACCGGAGAGGTCAAAAAGATGAGCAATTCCGATCTGGAAAACGCGATCAAGGCGAAATTTGATAACGATGCTCAGATTAAGGCGGCCAGCCTCGGTGTGGACGCCGACGTGGATAAGAATACGGCCACACTCTCCGGGACAGTGGAATCCGAGGCGTTGCGGACGCGGGCCGTAGAACTGGCGAAGAGCGCGCATGCGGGCCTCATCGTCATGGATAAGATTGACGTTAAGCCGCGTGAACTCTCGCGCTCGGAATACACCGAAGAGCGGGCGCGTGAGGAGCGGGAGAAGGCCAAATCCCGCGGTGAGACCGTCGGCAGTTCGCTCGACGACGCGTGGATTCACACGAAGATCGTGACGAAGCTGATCGGGAACACCAATACGCCGGAGCGGAAGATCAACGTGGACGTGAACAACAACGTCGTCACGCTGCGCGGCACGGTGGACACGCCGGCCGAGAAGATGGAAGCCGAGCGGGTGGCGAAGGAGACCGACGGCGTCAAGCGCGTGGTCAATCAGCTCAAGGCCGGCGGTAAATAGGGAGATTCCAAAGTCACCGGGTTGATGGTCATCGCGAGATCAACCCCGGGTTCCGGGCGGCGCCGCTTCGGGCGCCGCCCTCTTTTGTTTTGAATCGGCTTTCCCGGCGCGAATCCCGCCCTGATTTTCAGCAGGGCGAATCGCCGGAGGCGGAGGCGAGCAGCTATGAACAGAGGGTTGCGGGTGGGCCGGGTCTTCGGCATTAACATCCACATTGATGCGAGCTGGATTCTGATTTTCCTGCTGGTCACGTGGAGCCTGGCGATGGGGCTGCTGCCGTCGTGGCACCCCGCCTGGTCATCGTGGCTCAACTGGGCTGTCGCCCTGGCGGGTTCGCTGCTCTTCTTTCTTTCCATCCTGCTGCACGAATTGTCGCACTCGCTGGTGGCCAGGGCACGCGGCCTGCCGGCGCGGCGGATCACGCTCTTTCTCTTCGGCGGCGTCTCGAACATCGAGCGCGAGCCGCCGACGCCGAAGACGGAATTCCTGATGGCGGTCGTCGGCCCGCTCACGAGCATTGTGCTGGGCGCGGGGATGATCGCGATGAGTACGCTCAGCCTCCGCCGCACGGAGGCGGTGCTGAGCGACCCGCAGGCGGCGATGGCCGGCCTCGGGCCGGTCTCGACGCTGCTGCTGTGGCTCGGGCCGGTCAATATTTTTCTCGGCCTCTTTAACCTGCTCCCCGGCTTCCCGCTCGACGGCGGGCGCATCCTCCGCGCCATCCTCTGGAACGCGACCAATGACCTGCAGAAAGCCACGCGGTGGGCCGCCGGGGCGGGGCGCGTGACCGGGTGGCTGTTCATCCTGGCGGGCATCGCTATGACGTTCGGCGTGAGCGTGCCCATTTTCGGCTCAGGACTGGCGGGCGGATTATGGCTCGTCTTCATCGGCTGGTTCCTGAGCGACGCGGCAGTGAAGAGCTATCAGCAGACGATCATCACCGACCTGCTCGAAAACGTCCCGGTCTCCCGGCTGATGCGCTCGGACGTGCCGGTCGTGCCCCCGACGCTGCCCGTGGGCAGTCTCGTCTACGACTGGATTATGGGTTCGGACGAGCAGGCCTTCCCGGTGATGGAAGGCGACGAACTGGTCGGTCTGGTTTCTCTGGAAGACGTTCGGAAAGTGCCGCGCGAAGCGTGGGACCAGACGACAGTCGGTGAGATTATGACGCGCGCCGGTCAGCTCGACGTCGTGGCGGCGCGCGAAGACGCCAGCGGCGCGCTCGAAAAACTGACGCGACGCGACGCCGGTCAGATCCCGGTCGTCGAAAACGGCCATCTGGTCGGCCTGCTCCGCCGCAGCGACATCATCAAGTGGTTGCAGTTGCAGTCAGGATTCGCGATCCCCGGCCCGAGCCATTAAGCCTCCCGCAAAAGTGTCCATAGCCCGGGCCGTCGGGTTCATCATTACCCGAATTTTTGCGCGATGGGAGTCCGCGGTGGCGGTGCCAGAGGTCATCAACCGCGAACGCGTTATATTCGGAGTAGAAGATCAGGAAGAACGTACTCAGGGAAAAGAGCAGGTTCTGCGCGACCACCTGCGGCTGATCGAGGAAGATCACCCCGACCGTCAGCGCCATCAGCAGCAGCGACGCCAGCACGAGCGCCGCGCGCGTAAACAGCCCGAGCAATACAAGCGCCCCGACGGTCACCTCGATAAAGGGCAGTGTCATTCCGAACAGGCGCACCGGCTCGGGCGGCAGCGGAGTTTTCGCAAATTGCCCGACCATCGTCTCGGCGAAGGCGTTTGGGCCCTTCATGAATTTCCCCAGCCCGTAGAACAGAAAGATCAGCCCGAGGCTGATCCTCATCAGCGCGTAGCCCCAGTTTTTGTAATTCTCAATCATCTCGCTCACCCTCGCTGTCTGCCGGACGGACTGGCGCGCGGCTCCGGCCCTGATGGTTCGATCCCGCCGGGTATGGCGCTGGTTTCGTCGGAGAGGTCTTCCCCCGTTTCGGGCTGAAATTCCGCCTCCTGCAATCGCTCGACGAGCCACCGGCGGAAGATTTCGGCCTCGGTCGCCTTGCGCGTCCAGCGCGCGCGATTGAACATCGTCATCGCCATCACGAGCGCATGATGCTGGCCGGCGCGGTCACCGGCCAGATCGAACTGGCGGTAGAAATGATCAATCAGGCCCACGCTCTGGCGCGCCGTCTCTTCGTCCTTGAAACCGAGCCTCCCGGCGAAGAATCTTGAATAAACGTTCATCGGGTGCGAGGTCGTGGTGTACAGATCGAAATAACCGCTGATCAGTCCCGCTTCCTGCAACACCGCTGCGACATAGCCGGGCCGCGAGCCGGTGATCATCGCCAGATCCTCGACGTTGTCCATCCCCGAAGTGAACAGCGAAATGATCTGTTCTTTTTTCGATGTCCGCCGTTCGCGCGGCCTTGCGTCTGCTCCATTTGCTTCGATTAAGTTGCTCTCCATACACCGGATTAGTATGCAAATTGCAAGCCTGATGATCGTCGGATCGAAGGGAAACTATGAATAAAAGTGAGCGAGCGGAACGTCTGGAGAAACTGGCCGCGCAGATCCGCAGTTGCGTGAAATGCCCGCTGCACGAGTCGCGCACGAAGGCCGTGCCCGGTGACGGCAAAGTGACGGCCAGAGTCATGATGATCGGCGAGGGGCCGGGCAAGGAGGAGGACGAGAGCGGGCATCCCTTTGTCGGCGCCGCCGGGCGCTACCTCGATTCCGTGCTGAAGGGCACCGGGATCAGTCGCGCCGACTTTTTCATCACCAACATCGTCAAATGCCGCCCGCCGCAGAATCGCACGCCGCACAAGATCGAGGTCGAGACCTGCACGGCGAACTACCTCTTCAATCAGATCGAGTTGATCAACCCCGACCTCGTCGTCCTGCTCGGCGGCGTCGCGGCGAAGAAGGTACTCGGGGTCAAAACCATCAACGAGGCGCGCGGGAAAGTGATCGAGCAGGAAGGGCGCAAATATCTGGTCGGTTACCACCCGGCGGTCAGGTTTTACCGCGAGGATCTGGCGGAAAAAGTCCGGGAGGATTTTGCGCTGCTCAAGCGGGTGCTGGAGAAACTGTAATCCGCGCCCGAAGGCCGCCGTACGCCGCCCGCACTATCTGCGGACAGACTGAACCGGCGGCGGACTCTCCGCGCAATATCTTGAGAGGGAAAAATCATGGCAACACAAACTGATCTCGTGTGCGGCAGGCTGGTGGATGAGGAGAATGCCGCCGGACAATCAGAGTATCTGGGCCGGGACTATTACTTCTGCTCCGAGGACTGCAAACACAAGTTCGATCAGCGACCGGAAGAATACGTCGTCAGACCCGGGCAGGCGCAACACGGCACAACCGGCTGAACCGGGGGTGAAAAATTCAGGAGGAGTGATGATGCTGACTCGATCAATGAGACGCTGTGACGGCGAAGACGTGCTGAAAGGCCTGGCCGCGGGCGCGCTCAGTGGGCTGGCCGCCGCGTGGGTAATGAACCAGTTTCAGTCCTGGTGGAGCAGACTGAGCCACGGGACTGAAGAATCACACGGCGCTCAATCACTGCAAAAGGGCTCGCCGCGGAATGGCCGCCGGCACACACTGCACGAAGAGCAGGAAGATGACGCGACGGAACGGCTCGCCTCCGCGCTCGCCGAAAACTTCGCCGGGCGCGTTCTGACGAAGGGTGAGAAGAAATCCGCCGGCACGGCGATTCATTACGCCTTCGGCGCGGCTACGGGGGGGATGTATGGCGCGGCGGCTGAACTCATGCCCGGCGTGACGGCGGCGGCCGGAGTGCCATTCGGGGCGTTCGTCTGGCTCGCGGCTGACGAGGGCGTAATCCCCGCGCTGGGGTTGTCGAAATCTCCGACTGAGTACCCTCCGTCAATTCATGCATACTCGCTCGCCTCGCATCTGGTTTACGGCGCCACGGCTGAATTCGCGCGGCGTGCCATTCGCGAGTGGCTCTGAACCTGACAGATGGCTGAGGCAATTTACTTCGCGTCCGCGGCTCCCGACAGGTGACGGACACTGTCTCAATGGGGGGAGATGACCTTCTTATTTGGGTCGAGTACCGGGAAAGTCATTCTTCGCCCATCCCCGATCACGACTGTGCAAGCCTCTGCAAAGGAGGAGAAGGCGGGATTTTTTTTTCGGCACGCTGACCAAAACCGGCATTCCCTGTTGACAAGCCTCCTGCTCCTGTGGTCAATTCGCGCTTCCAGCTCATCACGTCCTTATCACGATTCATCCATTTAGTTACCCTCAGGCAGCCAACATCATCTGAGGTGATCTTCAGCCACTCAGGCAGCAACGGGCATCACTGGAGCTGATTCAATGCCTGTTGTCCCGTCAGGTGGTTCGCTGTTAACAACGATCAGTCTGTCGCATCAACCCTCATGTGGCCGGACAGGTGTTTTCCTTCAGTCCGACCAGCTTAAGCCGGCAACAATCAGTCAGACGAAAGCAGGTAGTAGTTCGGCCTGTGAAGCCCACCCGGGCCATCCCCTGTTAAGGCCCGGGCTGCTTCTGATCAGGCCGCTCCCCAGGCTGCTCTATGCTTTTACGATCCCTCAAGCTGACCCTCATTCTGCTGGTCGTGTGCGCCGGCCTGCTCGCCGGCAAAACGGTTTCCGCAGACGGCGAGCTTCACTCCGGCAGGTCATTGCCGCCAGTTCCTACTGAACCATTCAGCCCGTCAAACGCCCGCACCACAGACCGGAAGCTGATCCTGGTTGAGCAGTTCTTCCCCTCCGCGCGCTGTCAGAAGTGCCACGAGGACACGCACGCGGCGTGGTCGCAGTCGCTGCACCGCAACGCGGCGCGCGAGCCCTTCTACCGCGAGAGCGCCGACATCCTGCTCCGCACCAGAGGCATCGAGTTCACCCGCCACTGCGAATCCTGTCATACGCCGGTTGCCCTGTTCAGCGGCGCCCTCGACAAATCCGCGGCGAAACAGTCAGCCCCTTTCACCCCGCTCGATCACGAAGGGGTGACGTGTTCAGTCTGCCACTCGATCACTGAAGCGCGGCTCGACGGCACGGGCAGCTACACGATCCGCCGCCCGGCCCTGCTCGCGCGCGAGGACGGCACGCCCGTCTACGGCGACTTCACCGACGAACAGATCCTGGCCGACGTCCCCGGTCACAAGCGCGCCGTGATGCGCCCGCTGCTCCGCCAGCCGGAGTTCTGCGCCACCTGCCACAAGGTTGACGCGCCGCCCGCGCTCAACGGCTACAAGCACATCAAAGGCTTTTCGGCCTACGACGAATGGCAGCAGTCGGGGGCTTCACACGAATCAGTCCTGCCGTTTTACCGCCGCGAGCAGCGGGCGGATTGCCGCGCCTGCCACATGCCGCGAGTCACAAGCACGAATGACCGCGCCGCGAAGGAAGGAAAGATCGCTTCGCACCGCTGGCTCGGGGCGAACACCGCCGCGCCGCTCTTCTACGGTCAGACGGAGCAGGCCCGGGCAACCGAGGAATTTCTGAAAACGAATGTGCTGGAGGCCGACATTATCGCGCTCCGGCGCGGCAACACCGGCGAGTTGATCGCGCCGCTCAGTCGCGGCGGCGAAAACAGACTTCCCTTACAGCCGGGCGAAGAGATCACGGCGGAAGTGGTCGTCTCGAACCGCAACGCGGCGCATTCCTTCCCGCCCGAAGTACGTGACCTCTATGAAGCCTGGGTGGAGTTTGAGGCGGTGGATGCGTCAGGCCGCTGCCTCTTTCACAGTGGTGTGGTGAAGCCTGACGGGATGCTGGATGAGAGTACGCACGTTTACAAGACGATTATTCTGGACGAGCAGGGCCGGCCGATCACGCGCCACCAGATCTGGCTGACGAACATCAAGGCGTACGACAACACGATCAACGCCGGGCGCTCGGATGTCGTGCGCTATCGCTTCCGCATTCCTGAGAATGTCACGACAGCCATTCCGCGGCGGGGCCGGGCGGGGCAGAAAGGGAAAGCCTTCGTCAGCCCCGCGATCCTCAATCCGCCATCCACAATCACACTGAAAGCGAGAGTCAATTACCGCCGCCTCAATCAGGAGTACACGAACTACGTCCTGAAACGACAGAACAGGCTTCTCACCTTGCCGGTGGTACAGATGGCGGAAACCGAAACGAGGATTGAGGTGAGAGGTCAGAGGCCGATAGCGGGTGACAAAAAGCAGCCGGTCCCTGATGAGCAGCAGCTGACCGCCGCAGCGAAGCGCTGGAACGATTACGGCATCGGGCTGCTCGAACAGGCGCAGTACGGGCAGGCGGCGGAGGCCTTCAGAAGGGCTGCCGAACTTGATCCTCACGATCCGAACCTGCTGATCAATGCCGCAATGGCTGAGTACCGCACCGAACGCTTTGACAGCCGCACGGCAGAGCGAGCGCAGTTGATCAAGATGCAGGAACTGCTGACTCGCGCCTTCGCCATTCCACAATCCGCGATCCGCAATCCGCAATCACTCGACCGCGCGCGGTACTGGCAGGCGCTCGTCTGGCGGGCGGAAGGGAAGCGGATGGAGGCCGCGAGTGCCCTGGCCCGGCTGGCGGAAGGGTATCCGCGGGATCGGGAAGTCAGGCGACAGCTGGGGCAGACGCTCTATTCGTCGGGCCGGCTGATTGAGGCGCGCACTGCGTTTGAGGCGCTCCTCGGGATCGACCCGACCGACGCCGGGGCGTGGCAGCTGCTCTCGCCGCTCTACGCGAGCGAGGAGCGGAAAGCTGACGCCGGGAGGGCGCACGAGAAGTACCTGTTCTGGCGCGACGACCCGATGGCGGAAGGGATCGCCGCGCGATTTTACGCGGCCCATCCGCAGTGGGCGGACGAACGGATCTGGTCGCACACGCATGGAGAGAAATCCCCGCCGCGTCCGACTCTGACCGGACAGGCTGCGGCTCCGACGGAGAAGTAGGGAAAAGAAATTCACCGGTTGACGGCAATGATTACTGACAAGGGACAAATGATGAAGAAAAGCACGCTTCGCGCACTGGGAGGACTGTTACTCGTCGCCGCCGGCCTGGCATCGGCCTCGGCAGTGCTGGCACAGCAGGGCGGGACCACCCGATACGTGTATGACGAGAATGGGCGCCTGAAGGCAGTGATTTCACCTGCCGGTGAAGCCGCGGTGTATGAGTACGATCCGGCGGGCAATCTGCTGGGGGTCACGCGGCACAGTGCGAATGTAGTCTCGATCATTGATTTCACTCCGAAGCAGGGGGGCGTCGGGGCGACCGTGACCATATATGGAACCGGGTTCAGTCCCACCGCGAGCGCGACCACTGTCAGCTTCAATGGAATTGCCGCCATGGTGGTTTCCGCTGATGCCACACAGATTGTGACCAGGGTGCCGGCTGGAGCCACGACCGGGACTATCACCGTCACCGCACCGAACGGAACGGCCGCCAGCGGCATCCCTTTCACGGTCGCCGATCCTCCGATCATTTCCGACTTCACTCCGCTAACAGGCAGCCCGGGTGCAGTCATCACGATCGGCGGTGCCGGATTCGTTTCTCAGATTCCTTCTGAAATTGAAGTGGCGTTCAATGGCGCTCAGGCGGAAGTTCTGACTACATCTTTCGGCAGTCTGAAGGTCAGGGTTCCGGCTGGAGCCACCTCCGGGCCGATCAGCGTTACTAACCTGAACGGGCAGGGAGTCAGCAGCAGTGCTTTCATCCTCACGTCGCCGGAACTTAATCCGGCGAGTGTGGAATCAATCAGCCGGATCGGTTTCGGCGAAACCAGAACAGTCACGATCAGCAGTTCCGGCAATGCAGGGATTCTTTACTTCGATGGATCTGCCGGGCAGCGAATCAGTGCAGTGTCCAGTAACGGAACAATCAGTCTGTACGGCCCCTCGGGCAATTTCCTGACCCAGAGCATTGATTTCCGTTTCCTGGATGCCTTCACTCTGCAACAAGCCGGAATTCACCATCTCCTGATCAGCCAGACTGCGACAGTCACGCTCTATAACGTGCCGCCGGATGCCGCCGCCGCTGCCACCGCTGGCGGTCCCGCAGTCCCTCTGACCACTACGGCTCCGGGGCAGAACGCCAGACTTTCGTTCACTGCGTCCGAACTGCGCCAGTACCGGATTGAGGCAACGAACCCCGGCAGTACGCCGTTACCGGTTCACCTGTCATACCTCAAGCCCGATGGCAGCCTGCTGACCTTCAGGATACCGACTCAGTTCGGCGACATCACCACCACGACCTTTCAGCAGCAGATCGAGGTTACTAATCAGACCTCGCTCTTCGTGCCGGAACTGACGGCTGATGGAATCTGGACAGTGCTGGTTGATTTCGACGGGCCTGCGCTGGCTGATTTACGCCTGCGCCCTGTTGATGTGACGGCAATCCTTGCCAATGTCATCACACCGGATGGGACGAGCAGATTTGCTTTCAGAAACAATCCGGGCGAAAAGTACCGCGCCACTTTCGCGGGCACGGCAGGGCAGAGGCTGGTGCTGAATGCCCGGAATTCCCAGCCCTGGCCCCAGGGCATCACCGTCTTCAACCCGGACGGGTCAGTCCTGCTGTCGCAGAGCGTGCCGGCAGCGCCAGGCGGGTCAGGCATTTCGCAGGCCCTCATTGAGTTCCCGCCACTGCCGACCGCCGGTGATTACGTAATCGTGTTCGTCCCCCCGCGTGATCAGTACACCAACCTGTTCTACGAACTATTTGACAGTCTGGGGCCTGCTGTTCCGATTGGCGTAAACGGGCCGGAGCTGACGGTCTCCAATCAATCCCCCGGCAGGAATGTGCGACTGATCTTTGACGGCAGTGCCGGGCAGCAGATCAGCCTCGGCTACCAGGCACTCAACGGGGTGCTGACGCCTCCGAGCCGCGTCTCCGTCCTCAGCCCGGGCGGTCAGTCCATCACAGACTTCAACGTGACGCAGTTCGGCGGACAGACTGAACTGCTGACTCTGCCGGTGACCGGGACTTACACGATCCTGCTCGATCCGGCGGGGGCGAATCTCGACAGGATGACATTCAGGCTGATTGCTCCGCTGCCTGATGTCACCGCAGCCATCGCCATCAACGGCCCGCCGGTGACGATCACAACCGCCCCGGAACAGAATGCCAGACTGACTTTCGATGGCTCGACGGGTCAGCGGGTCAGCCTGCGGCTGACGGAGATCAGTTCATTCGACTCATCGGACATCCGGGTCTCGATCCTGCGCCCGGACGGCACCGTGCTGGCCGGCCCGGTCGTGCCGGATGACTATTCTCCGACCGGGACTCTCGCTGGGCCTTTCGACCTGCCGGTGACGGGGACATACACCATCCTGTTTGACCCGCAGAATCCGGTCACCGGCAGCCTGACTTTCACATTGATGAAAAGGTCAACTGAGAATCTGCTTTGATCACCAGAGTTTTGCCTCTCCCTTCAGAACCCCGGACACACCACTCCTGATTCCGCCCCATGGGGCGGCCAGGTTCAGCCGGGGA
>Ga0070741_10006019_pt1 | contig 26367 bp, 25 predicted proteins | sample Coa_R1_4_FD_66440 | JGI IMG/M metagenome (GOLD analysis project Ga0070741, IMG submission 66440) | Surface soil microbial communities from Centralia Pennsylvania, which are recovering from an underground coalmine fire - Coalmine... | ecosystem: Environmental > Terrestrial > Soil > Unclassified ... | reverse complement strand
TCAGCAACTGTCCCTGAGGGTCCTGCGGAGCCGAAGAATATCTTCTCTCCCACGCCGATCTTTCTTCCCGGGCGCACCAGCGCCTGCCACTCCAGAGGACCGAGTTGCCGAGTGAGCAGGACCTCAACGCGGCCATGCAGATAATCGCGCGACGCAGGATTTCTGGGGCTTACCGGCTGGGAATGCAGGCCGACGCGACGTCCGTAAAGACGCGCGGGGAAAACACGGCTGTTATTCACTACCAGCAAGTCATTCGGGCGGAGCAGAGCGGGAAGATCGGTAAAGCGCCGGTCAGTGAACTCGCCAGAGCTGCGGGAAAGATGCAGCATTCGCGAGGCGCCGCGATCAGGCAGGGCTTCCTGGGCAATCAGCTCTTCAGGCAGGTGAAAATCAAAGTCTGTGACCAGCACCAGCTTAATTATATTTGTCCCGGTCACCGGTAGCGATCCAATTTGGGAACCGCCTAAGGATTGGCCTGGAAAGGGCGGCCCATAAACAAGGAAAGGGCGGCCTGCCGTGAGCCGCCCCGGAACTTAAATTCGCTTTTTGCAGTCCTTACAGTAATTGCACGTTTTCTGCTTGCCACCCTTTTGGACCTTTGACGACGTTGAACTGAACCGGTTGGCCTTCTTTCAAGCTGCGGAAGCCATTCGCCTGAATGGCGGAGAAGTGTACGAACACATCCTCACCATTTTCCCTGGAAATAAAGCCATAACCTTTCGCGTCATTGAACCACTTCACTGTTCCTTGTTCCATGTGAGTTACACGCATTCCTTGTTTCTGAAATTTGCGCCTTTCTGAGAGGGTAGTGCAGGCAGGTTGCAGGTGCAGGGCTGCTGTACAACACTTCTGAAACAACGCGCGGACATTATACCCTTGAAAAACCTGAGTTGTCTCTTAAGAAAATTAGAATAACCTTAGAATCCAAAACGAAGGATATGGTACCTTGGTAGAACCGCGCAAATGATTGTAGGCACAGGAGTTGACATCACTGAGGTCCCTCGCGTAAAGGCCGCTTTAGAACGCTTTGGCAAGCGATTCCTTAGCCGGGTTTTTACCCCGCAAGAGGCCCAATACTGCCTAAGTAAAGCTAATGCCGCCGAGCGCCTTGCCGCCCGTTTTGCCGCCAAAGAGGCTGGTATGAAAGCCATCGGTACCGGGCTGCGGCACGGCATCACCTGGCACGATGTTGAGGTCATCCGTCTCCCTGGCGGGCGTCCCAATTTGAAATTCCACGGCAAGGCGGCTGAGTTTGCTGAGCGACTAGGCTGTAAGAAGGTTCACCTCTCGCTAAGCCACACGAAGGAGCAGGCGATAGCGTATGTGATTTTGGAAGCGTGATTCTGAACGTGCGCGAAATCGAGGAAAGCATGGAGAGGGCAGCAGGGAATGGGCTGCCCTCTCTCATTTTTACTGCTTGGCTGCATTGAAGTTATCAAAGATGACGATGCCCGGGGCGTTGGGCTCAGGAACGGAGGTTCCGGCCTTTAGCTCGAACAACACCGAGTTCACCGGGACCGCAGTGGTGTTCCAGGCTTCACTGCACTGCTGCGTCCAGGCTCCAGGCGATCCGCTGTTGTTGGGAGCGGTTTCATAGACCACGTTTCCGCTGCCGTTATCGTGACGAATCCGCAGAAACTGGTGCGCGACGGAATCGTACGTGGTGCTGCCGAGTTGCGATTTCGTGCCCCCGATCTTCTTCTCACACACCAAGGTGCCGCCGGAGACATAGAAGCGGTAAAAATTGTTGACGTCATTGCCCACGGCAAACATAGTAAAGGCATTGCTGTTGGCCGCCGCCGGATGCACCAGTTGCACGTACGCGTAAACACCGGTGAAATCATAGCGGCTGAGTGAGGTAATGCCGTTATAGCTGGAGCTGCTCGCATTGGTAGGCAGCGGGCCTATCTGGAGCTGTCCGCTGGTATCGGCCACCGCGACTGAGGTGTTCTGCGTGCCGGTAAAGAGCGCGTTCGACCACTTCGTGGTGTCCAGCCCAGAGCCGAAGCTGTCCGTCAGCAACGCCGGTTTTTCCGCTTTGAAGTTGTCAAAGAGAATTGTGCCCGGCGCGGTGGACTCCGGCACCGAGGTCCCGGCCTTCATTTCGAATAACACAGAAGTAACTGGGACCGCTGTTGTGTTCCAGGCCTCGCTGCATTGCTGCGTCCAACTCCCAGGCGTGCCGCTGTTATTGGGAGCAGTTTCCCAGACCACGTTGCCGGCGTTCGCGTCATGACGAATCCGCAGGAACTGCTGGGTAGTCGCGTTATACGCCGCGCTGCCGACCTGAGATTTTGTACCCCCGATCTTTTGCTCGCACACCAGGCTGCCGCCGGAAACGTAAAAGCGATAGAAATTATTCGCATCATTGCCCACGGCAAACATGGTAAAGGCATTGCTCCCGGCTGCCGCCGGCTGCACCAGTTGCACATAGGCATCTGCGCCGGTGAAATTGTAGCGGCCTGCGGAAGTAATGCCGTTGTAGCTCGAACTGGTGGCATTGGTAGGCAACGGGCCGATCTGGAGCTGAGTGCCGTTACTGCTGACTGCAACAGAAGTATTTTGCGTGCCGGTAAAGAGCGTATTGGACCACTTTGTAGTGTCGAGAAAAGAGGAGTTGAAATTATCGACCAGCAGGTCGCCGCCGGGCGGATTGAAGAAGGCAGACAGATCGTTAGCTGTGGCTGCTCCGCCCATGAAAGTCGTGATCCCCAAGGCTTCCAGCATGGTCCTGAGCGTGCTGGAATGGTGGTAGGGGACTCCGGATGCCGTGCCGGGAACCACCTTGGGCCCGATCACGGCGGTATAAATGTTGTTGGGATTGCAGGAATTAACGCCATCACCGCATTCATCGAAGGTGACGAACAACAGGCCGTCGCCTCCAGGCTGGAAATAAGATTTGCTCAGCATCGGACTCAGGTTTGTGTTTAGGAAAGTATCCGCAGCCTGCAGGCAGTTGATAGGTGTAACCGTGTCATTGCAGCTATCGTGGGCATCATGGGCCCCGTCTGGAACGATAATGGAAAATTGCGGCAACGCATTGTTGGCCAAATCCGTGGCAAACTGAGTGAAATCCACCAGGTTTGGATACCCGCCGTTCGCATCGAGGTTACTGAGAATGTCACTGTACCAGGTTACCCCGTTATGCCGGCGATAATAGCTCGTCCCGTTTGCATGATCGGCCGTGGTGACCGTTCCGCCCGCCGCCGTATATGACTGCGCATATACCTTCCAGGAAATTCCGCGGGCGTTCATCTCACGGAAAATGTTGTCGTCCGTGATGGCAGAAGTGCAGGAATTCCCGGTACAGCCAAAATCGTGCGTGCCGGCGGGCAGGGTGCAGGCACTGGCATTATGGCAGCTGCCCGATGCTAACCATAGATAATCCTTCAGCGAGCCGCCGTTTTCTGCTACATAGTTTGTGGCGTATCCATTGGCATTACCTTCTGAAACCAGCCAAGGCATACTGGATTGGACTTGGCTGAAGTTATGGTTTTCCTCAATTACTAAGACAACATGTTGCGACGCAGGAATCTGGGCTGAGGAAACAGAGACGAAGAGACAGATGATGAGAAGAGTGAACAACGTACGCACCGCGGCACAGCCGCAGGTTTGCATAGAACGGCTCATTGACATAGCAATACTCCTTGCAGGCGAGAGGGGTGAAGGCCTATGACAGTCCCAATATGGAACAGCGCTGGGCCAGGGGAAGGAACTCCGGTCGGAGTGCACTTCTGCTGCCATCTTTCAATGAAGCTTTGCTAAATGAATTTTGTACTGATCTTAAGAATGGAATTAGAGAATCTATAGTTTCGGTTGGCCAACTATTTATCTTGCTTTGACACCTGGATAGCAGAGTAGCTGCTGAAGTCGTCTTCCAACTAGTTCATACCAACAAATGGCATATCGGACACCATTTCTGGTTTTACTCTGCTCTTTCCACTGCTAACGCATTGACTCGACCATTCCGCCTCTTCAGAATTTTATGAAATAAGTCCCGCTCACGCCTAAGCGGCAGGTTCCGCCTTCAGCGGCTGGATTTCACAAAAAACCCTGCCTATGAGACCCTTGATCATTTATGGCCCAACCCACCGTCGCCACCGAGCTCCAGGTTCCTCTTAAAATTACTTCTTCAACGATAATTTCCGCTGTCGCCCTGGTAAGTTTTGCCAGCCTATTGCTGGAGCTTTCCCTTACCCGGCTGTTCAGTGTGGTGCTCTTCTACCACTTTGCTTTTTTTGCCATCTCGGTGGCTCTGTTAGGGTTGGGATCGGGGGGTGTGTTTGCCCATATCTGGCGTGAATGGCTGGAACGCTTTGAGGTCCAAGCACTCGGGGCGAGGCTCTGCCTGCTGAACTCGGTCTTCATCTTTGCTTCCGTTGAGGTGGTGCTGCACACGCCTGTGTCGCTGGCGGTTACAGGCCGGAACTTCGGCAAGCTGACCATCATCTATCTGGCGGCCGCGGTGCCTTTTTTTCTGACCGGGCTACTGTTCTCGGTTCTGTTTGCGCGTTCCACGAAAGATATTTCCCAGCTCTATGGAGCCGATCTTGCAGGCGGCGCCGGAGCCTGCCTTGCCGTGGTGCCGCTGCTGAACCTGATTGGCGCTCCTAACGCTCTTCTACTGGCATCTGCCGCCATGGCCCTGGCAGCCTCGCTCTGGTCTGCCGATCTGAAACTGCGCAAAATTGCCTATGCGGTTGCCGGAGTATTCGTACTGCTGATTGCGGCCAACTACTCTGGAAAATTGGTGGATGTGGTCTATGCCAAGGGTGTGTATCGTGATCCCAAGTGGGTGGAGTACACGCGCTGGAACGCTATTTCACGGATTGAGGTCAACACGCAGCTTGGCGGCAAATACGTGGTAATCGATGCCGACGCTACCACGGCCATCATGAATGCCGATCCGGCGCACTGGGACCAGGATGGCTCGCCGACGCCTACAAATACCGGCCTGCCTGCCGAATCCGGCTTCAACTGGAAGAAGAGCCTCATGTCGGCTGCGCCTTCGGTGGCAAACGTGCTGCGCCCGCATGGCGAGTTCGCCATCATCGGCCCGGGCGGCGGCGTAGATGTAATGCGCGCCGTGGCCAACGGCAGCCCCAACGTCACCGGGATTGAAATTAATCCAATCATCGTAAACAACGTGATGCGCGGCTACTACGCCGACTATTCCTACCATCTCTATGACCTGCCGCAGGTTCACATTCATATTCAAGATGGCCGGTCTTATATCCGCAGCTCGCCCGATAAGTATGACGTGGTGCAGATGACGCTGGTGGATACCTGGGCTTCCACCGCAGCCGGCGCATTTGCCCTGAGCGAAAACAATCTCTATACGGTAGAGGCTTTCCGCGAATATTTTGATCATCTCAAGCCGGATGGCATGATCGCCATCACGCGCTGGGAGTTCAAGCAGCCGCGTGAGGCTTTGCGCGTGGTCTCGCAGGCGATTGAGGCCCTGCATCAGATCGGCGTCGCAAATCCTAAAGATCATTTTGTGATCATCGCGGACGGCGGGTTGGATGAGGACGGCCGCCCAGTGTTGGTGCTGGCGAAGAAATCACCGTTCACAGATGCTGAATACCAAGCGGTTGAGAACCATGTAAGGGCGAACCCGAATCTGGTTTGGCTCAATCCACCGTTTATAGCTGAGCCTTGCATGCCTGACGCAAACGTGCCTTGCAAGGCCCCTGAAGATCCAAGAAGGTTCATTCGGAACTATCCACCTTCTTCTCCTGCCGCTCAGGCATTTAAAAATCTTATTGCCTCCAATGATCCTGGCGCCTTCGCGCGCCATTATCCTTACAATGTCGCTCCGGTTACAGATAGCGCTCCGTTTTTCTTCTTCACGCTGAAAACCGGGTACGTGATCAAAAATATTCTTGCCGGTACAGGTCACGGTATGGACTGGCGCATCAACCTTGGCGTTGTAGTACTGGGAATGCTCCTGGTGATTTCCACGGTGGCCGTTTTAGCGTTTTTGATTTTGCCTTTGGCTTTGCATCGCCGCAGCAATGCCACTGGACGCAAGACCGGCCTGATTGCCTTGCTTTATTTCATCGCTGTGGGCTTTGGTTACATCCTGGTTGAAATCTCGCTCATACAGCGCTTCGTGCTCTTTCTGGGCCATCCCACGTATGCCTTGACCGTGGTGGTTTTTCTCCTGCTGCTTTCCAGCGGCGCAGGCAGCGTGGCAGCGCGGCGGCGGATCACCAGTGCCAACAAAATCCTGGCGCTGCTTGGCGTGATTGCAGGCTTGATCGTGCTTAACGTTCTGGTGCTGCCTTGGCTGCTCTCTGCGGCGGTCGGCCTACCGTTCGCCATCAAGCTGTGCATCAGCGCACTGGTGCTGGCGCCGCTGGGCTTCCTGATGGGCATGCCATTCCCCACCGGACTCCGGCTGGTGCCGACCGTTGAGTGGGCATGGGCATTGAATGCCGCAGCCAGCGTTCTGGGATCGGTGATGGCCATGGTGCTTGCGATTCAATTTGGCTTGACCATTACGCTTTTGAGCGCCGCGGTTGCGTACTCACTGGCCGCACTGTTTTCGCGTACCTGGCGCGGCTCTGTGATCGCATAACGCCAGCTTGGATTTCATATTGCCTGCAATGAAGACAGTCTTCATCGCTTATCACGATGAGCGTCTGCCAAAGTTGGCGCGATTTCGCCTTGCAACCCAAGCCGGTCAGGGGCGTATCTATACCAAAAACTGTTTGGTTCTAGTGGCTTACAAACACATCTGCTATGATTTTCGCGTAGGACTACATACAACTTGCCGAGCCAAAAGCAACTCAGGTGGTCTGAATTAAGGGTCGGAATAACCGTAATTGTAGCTTCGGTGACCCTGGCCATTCTCGTCTTTCTCATAAGCGGGACGAGCGGCTTTTTCACCAGCCAAATCAGGCTTGTTTCTTACTTTGATAATGCTGAAGGAATCCGCGCCGGTCAGCCGGTTGATTTTCAGGGCGTCGCGATTGGGAACGTAACCAGCGTGCACGTTGTGCCCGGTCGCCCGCAAGATCCGATTCAAGTGATGATGAAGATCAACAGCAAGTATGCGGAGTTCATCCACCTCGGCGCAAAAGACGCAAAGGGCAATTGGGTAATGACCTCTGACGGGAAAAGCGTGAACGCCTCCGTTGCCACCATTCAGACAGCCGGCGTTCTCGGCGAATCATTTATTGACATCGACAGCAGCAGGATTGATCTCAATAGACCCGTTGGGCCCATTGCCCATGACGGCGCTGAACTTCCTCCCGGCAATGCTCCCGGATACCAGGATGTGATTAAGAGCAGCCAGACCACGTTGCAGAAAGTCGACACGCTGCTGGTGCAAGCCAATGACATTCTGGCAGCGATCCAGAGCAGCAAAGGAACGCTGGGCCAGGTAATTAACGATCCCACCATGATCAACAAGATCAATGGCATCTTGAACCAGGTTCAGGGACTGCTCAACGATATAAACAATGGCCGGGGAACGATCGGGCAACTTTTTACCGACAAGACGCTCGTTGTCAAAGCAAACGATGCCATAGATAAGATGGATGGCCTGATAAATGACGTTAATAGCGGTAAAGGGAACCTGGGAAAACTGTTTAAGGATGAAACGCTCTATAACAACCTGAACCAGACCGTCGCCAAAGCCAACAAGCTGATGGACGATCTCAATGCCGGTCGCGGTCCGGCAGGCAAGCTGCTGAAAGATGAAGAGCTGGCAGCCAAGCTGAAAAATACTATCAGCAAACTCTCTGACATCACTGACCAGTTGCAAGCGGGCCAAGGTACTGCCGGCAAACTGTTCAAAGATCCTTCTGTCTATAACAACACTGATCAATTGCTGGTGGAAACGCGCAACCTGGTCAAGGCCATTCGTGAAAATCCTAAAAAGTATCTGACCATCCACTTCAGGGTGTTCTGAGCCGCAGCTTGTGGACGAAAAGAAAACATGGGAATAATCTTTTAAAGAAGAGATGAAGCTCTGGTGCCCAGGGCTGAATGCACTTTTCAAGTTCCGAGCACGAACACGCAATACAAAATCCTAGAGAGGCTACTCACTATGCGTTTTTCAAAAATGATCGGATTAGGACTCTTCTTGATTGCCGCAACCATGTTGGCTGGAGCTCAGGAGCAGGAAAAATCCGTTCCCAACGCCACAGTCTCCGCCCTGGATAAGACGGCTGATCCATGCGTGGACTTCTACCAGTTTGCCTGCGGTGGATGGACCAAAAACAATCCCATTCCATCCGATCAACCGATATGGAGCCGTTTCAGCGAACTGGCCGAGCGCAATCGCACAGAGTTGCGCGGCATTCTGGAAAAAGCAGCCAAGGCCACTAATCGCACTGCCGATGAACAGAAGATCGGTGATTACTACAGCGCATGCATGGATGAGGCTGCCATTGAGAAAAAGGGCATTGCAGCCCTCAAGCCGGAATTTGACCGCATCAATGCGATCGAGGATAAATCTTCCCTGCCGGAACTAGTTGCCTACCTGCATTCGCAAGGCCTTAATGCGCTGTTCAGTTTTGGCTCCGGCGCGGACTTCAAAAATGCGAAAGAGGTCATAGCTCAGGCAGACCAGGGCGGGCTTTCACTGCCTGACCGCGACTACTATGTAAAGGAAGATCCTAATTCGGTTCAGTTGCGCAAAGCCTATGTAGAACACGTCACCAACATTTTTAAGCTTCTTGGAGACTCGCAGGAAAAAGCTGCGGCGGAAGCCAATGCGGTCATGGCTATTGAGACTGCATTGGCCAAAGGCTCAGGAGATCGCGTGGAGCGCCGCGAGCCGGAGCGTATCTATCACAAAATGCCGGTTACAGAGTGGCAGGCGCTGACCCCTGATTTCAGTTTCACAAAGTACCTTACTGATATTGGCGCTCCTGCCACTACCAGCCTGAACGTTGCCGAGCCAAACTTCTACAAGGCGTTGAACACAGAGCTGGCAAACGTCAGCCTGGATGATCTGAAAGCATATTTCCGCTGGCACCTGGTGCGAGCACAGGTACAGTACCTCCCCAAAGCATTCCAGGATGAGAACTTTAATTTCTATGGCAAGACCCTGCAGGGCGCAAAGGAGATTCGCCCGCGCTGGAAGCGCTGCGTGGCTGCGGTCGATGGTAATTTGGGAGAGGCCCTGGGTAAGGTCTTTGTGGAGAAATATTATCCACCGCAAGCAAAAGCAAAGACGCTGGAGATGGTAAAGCAATTGGAAGACGCTCTGCATCGGGACATTGAAGGGCTTCCCTGGATGTCTGAGACAACCAAGAAGCAGGCGCTGATAAAACTGGCAGCCATCCAGAACAAGATCGGCTATCCGGCAAAGTGGCGCGATTACAGTACGCTTAAGATTGTGCCCGGTGACGCGCTGGGAAATTCTCTTCGCGCCAATGCTTTTGAAGTTCACCGCCAATTGGCCAAGATCAATAAGCCGTTGGACAAGCAGGAGTGGCTGATGACTCCGCCCACTGTGAATGCCTACTACGATCCCACGGAAAATAACATCAACTTCCCAGCAGGAATCCTGCAGCCACCGTTTTACGATTTTAAGGCCGATGATGCCCTCAACTTTGGCGGCATGGGCGCTGTGATTGGCCATGAACTTACCCACGGTTTTGACGATCAGGGAGCGCTTTTTGATCCGGAAGGCAATCTCAAAAACTGGTGGACTCCGGAAGACCAGAAGGCATTCAAAGAGCGGACGCAGTGCATTGTCGATGAGTATGACAAGTTTGTTGCCGTAGATGACGTCCATGTGCGCGGCAAACTTACGCTGGGTGAAAATACCGCCGACAACGGCGGCCTGCGAATTGCCTACATGGCGCTGATGAAATCAATTGCCGATTCAGGCAAGAAGCCGGGTGAGATCGATGGTTACACCCCTGAACAACGCTTCTTCATCGGCTGGGGCCAGATCTGGTGCCAGAACCAGACGGATCAAATGGCTCGCTTGCTGGCTCTGAACAACGAACATGCGCCCGGCAACTTCCGCGTGAACGGTGTTGTGCAAAACATGCCGGAATTTCAGAAAGCATGGGGCTGCAAAGTGGGCCAGCCAATGGTGTCTCAGAACGCATGTCACGTGTGGTGAGTTTGCTTAACGTAGGTGAAATGAGCCCGGCGCAAAATGCTGGGCTTTTTTATTGCGCCGCAGATGAACCGATGCTGATCAGCCCTGTGGATTCCGCCTGCTCGTGAGCATGATATGAAGAGCGCACCAGCGGGCCAGATTCTACGTGGCGGAAGCCCATCTTCAGCGCTTCGCGTTTCAGGAAGGCAAATTCTTCCGGGGTGTAATAGCGCGTCATGGGCAGATGGTCTTTTGAAGGCCGCAGATATTGGCCGACGGTGAGGATATCGACTTTGCGGGCTGCAAGATCACGGAAAACTTCCAGCAGCTCGTCCATGGTTTCGCCGATGCCGACCATCACGCCGGTTTTTGAAACCATCCCCGGCGAAAAGCGCTTCACGTTACTCAGCAAATCAAGCGTGCGCTCATAGCGAGCGCCGGAGCGCACTGCGCGATAGAGTCGTGGCACAGTTTCAGTATTGTGGTTAAGCACCTCAGGTCTGGCTTCAATCACCACCTGCAAGCAATCTTCACGGCCCTGAAAATCCGGGATCAAGACTTCAACCTGGCAGTCCGGCGCTTGCTGGCGAATCTCGCGAATGGTCTCTGCAAAAATCTTTGCGCCGCCCATGTTGTCATCATCGCGATTCACGCTAGTGACCACGGCGTGCTTCAAGCCCAGAGTGGCCACGGCTTCAGCCACGCGGCGAGGCTCATCCCAATCCAGCGGCCCTGGCTTGCCTTTGGGCACAGCGCAAAAACCGCAGCGGCGGGTACACAGATTTCCCAACAGCATGAATGTGGCGGTCTTGTAGTTCCAGCATTCGCCAATGTTCGGGCACTGGGCGGACTCGCAAACCGTATGTAGATCTAGGGTGCGCGCCAGTTTTTTGAGTTCATGGTAGTTATCGCCCATGGGCGCACGTGCCTTGAGCCACGCCGGCTTGGGCTGCGGACGCCTTGGCGACAGGTCAATCTGGACGAGTTCTACAGGGCTGGCCATAGATCAGAAGTCTGGGTGAATCTCTATTGTACGATGCCCGAGGTTAGTCAGGCGATTCATCGGCACTCTGGTAATGCTGCCAATCACGCAATGCAGCAGTACCATTTGACTGTGAACGAGGACACTAATGGCTGAGGATGCCGACAACCTCTGGTGGGCAAACGGGCGTTCCCTGCTCACGAGGATTGGTTATTACACCAGCCCCTGGCGGCCATGGACGCCGGCCGCGGCAATCGTGCTCGCATATCTGGCGCGTCAGACAGGTTCGGTAATCCTGCGCGGCATCAGTGCGGTCGCGGCCCTCATTCTGTTCCTGCTGGTATCGGTGGATGTTGCACAGTCTCTCTGGGAAGTAGATCGCGGTCCCTGGGACCGGCAGCGCTACTTTCCTAAAGTGCATGTCACGCCTTTCCAGATACTGCTGGCAGCAGCGTTGGCTATCGTTTACGCGCTTTCTATCCTTTTCCTTCTTGCTTCATTTCTCATCCTGCCATCATGGTGGGTGTTCCTGATTATCAGTCCGTTCGTTTTTGTGGTGGCTGGGCTTGTGGCCTGGCACAATGCCCGCTTGTGGTCATTTCAAGCCGTTGAATACGAAGAGATGCTCAAGGACGAGCAGAGTGTGCTGGCTGAAAATGAAAGGCTGAAGCAAATGCGACGGCCAGAGTCATCCTGAGAAGGGCCGCCACAATGAAGCTCTTATTCCAAGAGAGGAACCGCCGCCGATCGGACTAGGTCGAAGGCCGAATCAAAAAATCGGTGCTACAGCGTATGCAAATACGCAATTAAGTCCTGCAGCTCTTCCTGATCAAGCTGATCGGCAAAGCGAGGCATCATATTTCGTCCACGGGTGATTGTTTCTTCCACGTGCTCGTCCGTCGGGGTCAGGCCGCTGGGCAGGTACTCTTTTTTATAGAGGTGCTTCAGTCCCGGTCCTTTATTGCCTTTGGAAGAATAAGCGGTGTGGCAGCTGGCGCAATAGATATTAAAAACCTTGCGCCCCTGGGATTGCTGCTGGTTGAGTCCCAATTCGGCATCTGTCATCTGTGCCGGATCTTTGCCGCAACTGGACAAAATTGCAGCTAAAAATATCATCAGAAAAATGGACGCTGTTTGCCTCAAATGACTATTATGTCTGGAGCGCAGCGTTTTGCAAACCCCCTGGACTGCACTGCGGCTGCTTACATGCCGGTTGAGATCAAACGCGCTTATGAAAAACCCTCTCTGGCGGATGGCCAGCGAGTGCTGGTGGACCGCCTGTGGCCGCGCGGTATCCGTAAAGAAAAGGCGCGCATCGATCACTGGCTCCGCAACCTTGCCCCTTCAAACACCTTGCGAAAGTGGTTCCACTCCAACGCCAACTGGGAAGCTTTCAAGAAGCGCTATTTCAAAGAACTGAACACGCCTGAGGCTTCCGCTGATCTGCAGCTTCTTTATGGCCTGCTGCACAAGCATGAGCTTATCACTCTGATTTATTCCTCGCGCAATGAAGAGCGCAATAATGCCGTAGCGCTGAAAGAGTTGCTTGAGGGAATGAGGAAGCCGCCTTCCAGCAGCGGTCCGGCCAAGGCCATGGCAGTGCCCCGGCGCATGGCCAAACGGCGCCCAAGCTGATGGTCTTATGATCTTGCGCCCTCTGGAGCCGTCATCCGCCTCAATGGCGGACTTTCTCCCTGCATGGAGTGTGGTGGAGCGCATACAACGCCAGACGTACGACGGCTGCTGGATGATCACGCAACCCTCTCACGCGGTATTGGCCGCTGACTCTGCCGCGAAGTTAATAGCGCCGCAAGTCCCCAAAATGGATGCTGCGGTATTGCGCGCCATCGCGCTGCATGATGCCGGTTGGGGCGTACCTGACGCACAAGCCATCATGCAGAGCCGGTCAGTCAGGCAGGGCTGTCCAAAATCATTCATCCAGTGTTCTACCGCTGAGTTTCTGGCGGCCTGGGAAAAATCGATTGAGGTAGCGGCATCAACCGGCGAAGCAGGCGGATACATGGTGAGCCGCCACTTTGCCCGGCTTGCCGAACAAAGCACTGCCCGTGTGCTGCCGGCCGACCAGAAGCAACTCACTCATTTTCTGCAGAATGAAGGAGACCGGCAAAAGCAGTTAACAGCAAAACAAGAGCGGAGCATTGACGAGTTGGAGTTGCTGACGGATGCTTTGCAGCTTTGTGATCTGCTCTCCCTCTATGTCTGCTCTGGTTCGCGGGAGAACGCCGAGTTTCCTGCGTACTTCGGCACGAGGTTTAAGCTGACGGTGGCAAGTGATGGCTATAAGTTCGATCCGCCATTGATCGAGCCGGGAACAACGCTGAAAGTGGCAGCGCTGCGCCATCCAGCGACAAGGCAGGAATCAAGCAGGGAGATCGAGATCAGGATTTGGTAATTTATTTCTGCGATCTCTCGCTTTGCTCGGGATGTGGGAAAATTCTAGTGCGCGTGATTCATTCCTGCCATGTCGCCATGATCGTGGTGCGCTGAAGCTGGTTTCTCAAGCTGGCGCTCTACCGACCAAATCTCATCCGGCGTCTTCTCCCACGGATACATATGCACCATCCAGCCGAAAACGTGAGGCATAAAAGTTCCGCCTGCGGCTTCGCACTCTTCCCGCGTGGTGATGGAACCGTTCAAGCCGAATTTGGCATTCTTGCTCAGCATCTCTATGCCGCGCCCTCTAGGCGGTCTGCACATATTCACGTGCTGGTGCCATTGGGCAACGCTGAGCGGAATGCGCTCATTCAGCGTCTCTTCACTAAAAGCTACAGGCGCGGTGTACATGGCGCCGATCAACTTGTAATCATTGCCGTGCTTTTCATAGAGCAACGAAGTGGGCTTAGTAGGATCGAAACGGAAAGCCTCGCCGAGAGCATATTGATAGTTGGTGAAGTGGTACATCTTCTGCCGAACGTTGGGAAGAAAAATTCTGTAGCCATCACTGAGCGCGACCTTGTAATCACGATAGCGCTCCAGCGCCGGCCGTGCTTCATCTACCACTTTCTCCGCTTTGGCTGCATCGCCGGGCTGCGGCTTGCGTAGCTCTGTCATGTGCATGTGCGCGCCCATGTGCTCATGGCCTTCATTGTGATGGTGGCTCATGGCTTCAGTGGCTGCGTTCAAGTCGCCCTGGCCGCTAGGCGATTGCTGCCCCTGATCGGGCTCTTGAGCGAAAAGAAACATTCCCAGCAAGCCCAACGCTGCAGACAATAGATACTTCTTCATGGCGCTCCCCGCTTATCTGTTTACCTATAAGGTAACAAACCCGAAACAAATGCAAAAGTTACCTTGGGGACGTAAAAAAGAACTTTGCCCGGCGCTCCGGGTTAGTATCGGCCATGACACGATTCCTTCATCGCACTATGTTCGCAACGCTTACACTGCTGCTGTTTTTATCCTGCGCCGCACTGGCACAGCAGCCACAAGATCAAAACAATGACTCGTCTAGCCAGCCGCAAGCTGATAGCCAGAGCCAGCCAAACCAGCAGCCCGGCCGCCGCGCCGGAGCCATGCAGCGGCAGCGCCAGCGTATGGCCATGCTGGCCGAGAAGCTCAACCTGACCGATGCGCAGAAGCAACAGTTCCGGCAAATCAACCAGAGCACGCGCAAGCAAGTGATGGCGCTCCGCGAGGATAGTTCACTGACCGATGAGCAAAAGAAAGAAAAAATGCAGGCAGTGCGGAAACAGGCGCATCAGGAGATGTTTGGCGTGCTGACGCCGGAGCAAAAAGAAAAGCTAAAGCAGATGCGCGAAGAGCATAAGAAAGAGCAGGAAAGCAAGGTTCCCGGCAACCAGGCTTCCGCGCAGGTGAAAGCCGGAACATCCGCCATGGATGATGACGATCCTTTTGCCGGAATGACCAGTGACGACGATGACGGGCCGGGAAGCAATGGCGGCAGTTTCTAAATCAAAAGGGTAACGCAGGTCAGAGAAACTAAATTACGGAGCGTGAACCGCTTCTTCCGGTTCAAACAGTGGTTTCCAGGATTCGTCGAGTGTGACCCACTGGTCAAACTCCTGCCAACTGGACTTCATCTCTGGCACATGCAGCAGGCCGTGGCCATCAGAGCAGACCAGTTCAGTTCCCCACCATCCCAGGAACAAATAGCTGGGCATGCCCACAGAAGCTTCATTGCCCAGGCGATTAAGGCAGTAGCGGCAACGTCGCGATTGGTCCTGCAGTGACCATGAAAGCGCAATCATCGCCGTGACCAGGAAAAGCCACGTGGAAATTGGTCCCACTAACGGATTGATCGAACCGGTGAAAATAATGGAGAGCCGGCTCGTGATCTCCAGTGCGCCGACAAAACAGATGGCCAACAACAATAGCGTCTTGGCTGCAAAAAATCCCCACCACCGCCAGGTGTAATGGAAGCTGAGTTTCAACTTGCGCGTCTTGGCGCCCCCCAACCGGCTGCTGCCCAAGGCGATGCCTCCGAACAAAGACAGCAAAGTGAAAAACAAATAGAACTTAATGCCCTGGTGTGCGCGCGATTCAAATGACTCCATTTGCGGCCGCGTGTAACCGCCCTTTTGGGCAAGGCCCTGGAACTCAGCGCCTGCATCGGCCAAGGAAACATGAGGTTTCATCCGCAGTACAGCTCCGGTGCGGTCTGCGATGTTCTTGGCGGCGAATCCGGTATGTGGAAGCTGCCAGATAGCGACTTCAGGAAATATGAAAACAAAATTCCCCGGCAGCACTCCAATCACAGTCTTAGGCTGGTCATTCACCGAAATTGTCCTGCCTACAATATCGCGATCAGACTTGAACTCCGTGCTCCACATCCGATGAGTAATGACCACGCAATTGGGACATGCGGTTTCATCGCCCGCTGTAAATACCCTGCCCAGCACAGCTTTGCTGCCTAATACTTCAAAAAAATTAGGTGCGACGCGCGCGCTGACATCGCGAACCCATCCGTCAGGAACACGGACGACAACCGGATGCCACGAATATGCGACCACTGAATCGGTGGTCGTGCTTTGCTGGGCCCAGTCTGCGGTGTTGCGAAAGAGATAGTCCTCATCGTACTGGGTAAAGCCGCTCTGGAAAGAAAGATACGCCAACCGGCCAGGCTGATGAAAAGGTAGCGGGCGGAAGGCAGAGCGAATGGTGGGCGCAAAACCAGTAACCAGCACCAGCATGACAAATGCAATCTCGATTGCTCCCAGGCAGAACCGCGCGCTGCGCGGCGCTTCTTCAAAAGTTTTAATGGTTTTCTTATGATCAAAGCGATGCCAGGCAGCATCAGGGAATGCGCCCCAGCAGTGGCGCATCAGTTCCATGGATGATTGGCGTGTCAGCCGGCCTGACTCGGCCAGAAAGTGCATCCAGTGCCAGATTTCTCCATACCACTCCTCATACCAGGCAGACCGAGCAGACTTGGGAACAAGCAGGCTGGCGGTTCGCAATACTGCTTTGCATTGCCACATCAGGCCGCGAATTTGAGGATGGGGCTGCACAACTCTCCCTTACCTGCGCGCCGCTTTTTCCTGCGGGGCCAATCTGGCCAGCAACGGATAACGCTCCACCGCCCCGGCAAGCACTTCTTTTCCCTGGCGCGTCAGCTTGTAATAGCGCCGTGGAGGACGGTCCTGGCGGATGGCAGTCCGCCTGTCTTCCCAGTCGCCGCGGACAAATGAATCCTTCTCCAGCCGGCGCAGCGCAGGATAAATAGTTCCGCTCGGCAATCCCGTGATCTCCATAATGTCAAACCCGTACACATAACCCGAGTTGATGGTCTGCAGGATCAGCGCCGATGTATGGGAAATTTTGACCGCAGGCTCCATGTTTGAGCTCAATCACCCTATGTAGTATTCTTTATATGTAGCATTCTTCTTTGGAATGCCCTCTAGTGCAAGTTTACCGGATTTCGCGCTGGCCGGAGCAGGATAATTTTTCTTTGCGCGCGGGAACCGTGCGCTTGTAAACGGTGTCTTTTAAAAAATCGATGCGGCTCCAGGGAGGCGACCGATGCTTGAGGCCCGGGGTCTTACCAAGTGTTACGCCAGCATTCCTGCGGTAAATAACGTAAGCTTTGCCGTCAGGCCGGGAGAGATTCTCGGCTACCTGGGGCCGAACGGCTCAGGTAAAAGCACTACCGTAAAAATGATTACCGGCCTCATGGAGCCGACCTGCGGTGAAGTGCTCTTCCATGGCGCCAATATCAAAGACGACCTTCTCACCTATAAAAAGCTGCTGGGCTATGTGCCAGAGGAAGCCCTGCTTTACCCTTACCTGACCGGCTGGGAGTACCTGGAATTTGTGGGCATTTTGCGGGGCATGGACCAAAAGCTGCTTCGCAAACGGGCCAACGCTCTGCTGGAACTCTTTCTGCTCTTTCCCTATCGCCATGCCACGATCGCTTCTTACTCCAAGGAATGCGGCAGCGTGTTCTTCTGATTTCCGCGCTCATGCACGATCCTGAGGTGCTGGTTTTTGACGAGCCGCTTTCCGGGCTGGATGTAACCTCTGCCATGATCTTTCGCAAGCTGGTAAAGTCACTGGGTCAGCAGGGCAAGATCATTTTTTATTGCTCGCACGTTCTGGAGGTGGTGGAGAAGCTGTGCTCCCATCTGCTGATCCTGCATAAAGGAAAGCTGGTGGCGCATGGCTCCGTCAGCCAGGTTCGCAACATGACCGGCCTGGCCACGCTGGAGGATTCTTTTTCTCATCTGGTGCAGGAGCAGGATGCCGAGCAGATTGCGCATGACATTGTGGAAGTCATGGGCGCGCCATGATAGCCGCCATCCGCAAAGCCGTAGCCGGCGCACAGAGCGGCTGCTTGCACGCCCATTCTGGCGATTGGTTGCGCACTTTGGCATGCGTTTGTTTTCCGGTACCGGAGACTCCGGCGAAGGCGGGCTCGGGTTGAGTGTGGAAGCAGTCTTGGGATTCTGGCTGCGTCCGGAGGCTTTGCCTCCATTATTCTGCTCGACAAATACTCTTCTTTCTTGAGATTTCTGCGCGGCAATCATCCTTTTGATCCGTATGCCTCATCGTGCGGACCAGTATTTCTTTCTCACCTTTTCCATGGTGATCACAGGGATTGTGACCGTGCTCAAGTGGGAAAGCATCTTCCCTGACCGTCGCGATTACATGAATCTTGCGCCACTGCCCATCGCCACGCGGCGGATTTTTCTGGCCAACATTACGGCCATCACACTTATTGCCCTGGTCTTTGCAATAGATGTGAATGCCGCTTCTTCAATCCTGTTTCCCATGGATGTCACCATGGAAGAGCGTAACTTTCTTTTTTATCTGCAGTTCGCCGGCGCTCACTTTCTCGGTGTGCTGCTCTCTAGCCTCTTCATCTTTCTTGCCCTGTTTGCCTTGATCGGAACACTGATGGTCGTGTTGCCGGAAAGCCTTTTCCGGCGCATCTCGCTCTACCTGCGCATAGGAATCGTCATGCTGCTGCTGGGATTGCTCTGCAGTACCTTTGTTGTCCCGCAGCTTCTGCGCACGCTCTCTTCTGGCATGCATCCGGTGTTGCACTGGCTGCCGCCGGTGTGGTTTCTGGGATTGCTGCGTACTGTGCTGGGCAAGGCAGATGCCAGCTTCACGCGGCTCGGCACGCTGGGCTGGCAGGCGATGGTTTGCATGAGCATACTTGCGCCTGCTGTTTACATTGCCAGCTATTACCGTTATTTCATAGGCATTCCTGAGACGATTGACACCACGCTGCGCAATCGCGCTCCAAAAACCCTGCTGCCCATGGCGTGGATGGACCGGTTTGTTCTGCACTCATCGTTTGAGCAGTCAATTTACCGTTTCACCATGAAGACGTTGCTGCGGAATGAGCGGCACTCACTGCTGTTCGGCGCATTCTCCGGCCTGGGATTGGTGCTCGCGTTGCAAATGCTGGCTTCCGCCATGAATGGCGATCACAGCGCAAGCAATCTTCCGCAGGCTGAATTACTATCAGTGCCATTTGTGCTGGCATACTTTGTGATTTGCGGCCTGCGTTTTATCTTTGCTATTCCGGCTGAACTCAACGCCAATTGGGTCCATAGAGTGATTCTTCACAAAGAGAAAAACCAGTCTGCCACACTGGCGCGTAAAGTGATTCTTACTTTTATATTGCCCTGGGCGCTGCTGGTCTGCCTTCCTCTTGCTGTACACGTGTGGGGATGGGCCGTTGGGACTGGACACGTCGCCGTCCTGCTAGCTGCTTGCGTACTTCTCGCACAACTTCTGCTACGCCACTTCCGCAAGATTCCATTTGCATGTACCTACACAGCGTGGAAGCAGAGCTCCACAATGATGATCCTGCTTTTTCTGCTTGGTTTTTGGGCATTTGCTTTTCTCCTGCCGGACCTGGAGCACTCATCGCTCAGGCAGACTCCGTTTTCTCTCTGGGCGCTAAGCCTGCTCATGATGTTGGCCAGCACTGCTCTGGGCAGATTGTGGAAAGCGGAAAATGAGGACGAGGCTCTGGTGTTCGAAGAAGGTGATGATTCGTCCTTTGAACTCCTCAATTTGTCAGGACGTTGAGGCTGCAATCCGAAAAAAATTCATTGCAGCGTGCAAACCATTGCTGATTCCCACCGGCAAACTCATCTGACTACAGCAACTCACCTTTTTTCTTCTTCGCAGTGAAACAAAAAAATAAATTTTGTCACTATTTAAAGAGGGCGAAAGTCTAATTATTTTGAACCAAGGTAGCGCAAGGTATTTCGCTGTTTGTGAAAACCGTTTTTTAGTTTTTTGCGTACTAAGTTTGCACGAAGGAGATTCTGGATGTTCCGCCGTAAAGAAAGCCAGCATACCCACGAACGCACAACGGAATACGCAACCTGCAATGACTTCCGCCAGATCTTTACGGAAGACATGGCCGGTCTGCACCTGCTGGCTTATCTTTTGACTGCGGACATGGCCAAGGCGGAACAATGCTTTGTTTCCGGGTTGGACGATAGCATTCACGGCAATCCTGTTTTCAAACAGTGGGCTCGCGCATGGAGTAAACGCGCGATTATCCAGAACGCAGTAAAAATGATGGCGCCCGTGCATGGACAGTCCGCGGCAGAAGAAGAAATCTCCAAGCGAACTCCGCACATTGCAGACGCGCAAGAAAATCCCCTGGTAGCCCTGGTGATGCAATGGTCACCCTTTGAACGCTTTGTCTTTGTTATGTCGGTGCTGGAGGGCTATTCCCTGCGCGAGTGCTCAGCTCTGCTGGCCTGCCGCGACCAGGAAGTTATTGCAGCAAAATCACTGGTACTACAACGGCTGGCCAATAAAGTGGCGCAGGCTCCATCTGCTTTTGAAGTGAGCTGCGCGTCATGGAATGGGCTTTTTGCCGGCGCACAGGTGGCATAAGAAATTCGCACACAAGTTCCAACGATTACTTCCATTTTTTAAAAAATTCATCGTTAGTTGCGATGGTGAATGAGGTAGCTGGGGCGCCGTACCCCCTTGCGTGAAAGTAATGAAGACTGGATACTGCGCGAAATCCTGCCTTAACCTTTGACGTTGTACTGGCGCCCGCAACACTCGTAAATCTGGCTGGTTCTTGAACTCGATCCGGAGAAACTTTCTTGATGTTCCCTTAAAAGACTTCGCCCTAACCGAGGATTGGCGCTCTCAACTTAAATCAGCGCAATCAGCGCGTACCCTGCGCCTGCCCACAGCGCAAAAGCTGCTGCAGTGAGAGCCAGGCGAAAAGCAAAACTATCGAGCAAGCGGTTATTTTTGCCGTCAAACATAAAGAACTCCTAATCACTAGAAAATCATTTCGAATCCCGCTTTAAATACCGGACATTCTTGCTTTAAGTAATGGCACCTGCTTTGCCAAACCTCTTATCGCATGCAACCTATTGAATTCATGGGAGGAACACTGGTGACAAATTGCAGCCGTGTGAATGTGTGTGTTCACTTTCGGCATGGCAGTGTTCGCGCGCGAACAGTGGCCGTGATGACCAGTTCCATATTGAAACCAAAAATTAAACCCAAAGGTTCATGACCATTTGGTTTTTGCTCCGTCAAAACTGCATAGACTGTTGGGCTCCAGGGCCATCCTGTCCCACATGAGCTTCGCGGTAAAATCATGAGTGGTCACTCTTCCCCGCAAGTTGAGTAAAGCGCCCGGGCCGGGAACGCTGCCGTTTCTTCTGAATCTGCCGCAGTTTCGCAGAGACCCGTTAGGCGGCTTTTTTCAAGCTGCGCTCACCTATGGCGATGTCGTGCGCTATCGCGGCGTGTGGGTGTCACACCAATTGAGCCACCCGGACCATATCCAGCAGGTGCTGCAATCGAATGTTGTCAACTATCGTAAGGGGCGAGGCTACAACATCCTGAAACTCTCGCTGGGTGAAGGGCTGCTCACAAGCGAAGGCGCGCTTTGGCAGCGGCAGCGCAAGATGACCCAGCCTTCGTTTCAGGGGCAGCAGGTAGCGTCATTCGTGGCAACCATGGCGAAGAACGCGCGCTGGCCATGCTGGGCCGCTGGGAAGATTACGCTGCACGGAGCCAGCCGTTTGACGTGGTGCCGGAGTTCATGCGGCTCACGCTCAACATTGCAGCGCAGGTGCTCTTCACCACGAACCTGGAAAATGAGACTGAGTCAATTCGGCGCACGCTCGATATAGGCCGCGACTACTCGGTGCAACGCGCGTGGTCTATCTTTCCGCCGCCGCTGGCCTTGCCTACGCGGCGCAATCGAGAATATCGCGGAGCGCTGGCCCACATTCACGGAATCATTGACCGCATCATCGCAGAGCGACGCCGGGCGCCAACGCGGATTGCCGATTTGCTTACCATGCTGATGGAAGCTCGCGATGAAAACGGCGCTCCCATGTCTGACAAGCAGCTCCGCGATGAAGTAATTACCCTGCTGACCGCAGGGCATGAGACCACAACGCTGGCGCTGGCATGGACCTGCTTCCTGATCGGCACGCGGCCTGAGGTGATGGAGCGTATGGCTGCTGAAGCGGCGTTCATGAATGGCCGAACGCCTGCTTATGAAGACCTGATGAAGCTGCGCTACTCGCGCATGGTGGTGGAAGAGACCATGCGCCTGTATCCACCAGTTTGGACACTGGCGCGCACAGCCGTGAACAACGATAAAATTGGCGGCTTTTCTATTCCTGCTGGATCAGAGATCCTGATTTTTCCCTATATTACGCAACGCCATCCCAAGTGGTGGAAGGATGCAAATGTGTTCCAGCCAGAGCGGTTTGCGCCCGAGAATTCTGCTGCGCGCCCACGCTATGCCTATCTTCCCTTTGGAGCAGGGCCACGTACCTGCGTCGGCCAGAATTTTGCCATGACGGAAATTTTGGCAGTGCTGGCGCTGATATTGCAGCGGTTCCGCTTTCGACTAGCCGTCGACCCAGCAACAATCCAACCCGAGCCTTCTGTCACGCTCCAGCCAAGGCCGGGAGTGGTGGTGCGATTGGAAAAAGTGCGGGATTAAAGTCAGCGGTAATCCATCATGGGGCCCTTCATGGGCATATTCCCTGGCCATTGGAAAGTTAGGGCGAAGCGCCCAGCACACGATTCTGACACCAGCTTTGCTGCTTGCCTTATACTGCTCAGCGTTATGAAATTGACAAGAGTCATCTGCCTGTTTTTGCTCATCGCGTTCTGCTGCGCCACGCTGACAGCGCAAAGCAGTTTCACCGTGGGAACAGCTACTGCAGTCGCTGGACAGAAAGCCACCGGCGTTCTGGAAGTGCCTGCGGGGGTTGATGCAGGAACCTCAATTCCTGTGGCTGTCTTTCAAGGCGCCAAGACGGGCCCGGTGCTGGCGCTGGCGAGCGGGGCGCATGGCACCGAATATGCTTCCATTATCGCGCTGGAAAAATTGATTCAGACGCTTGATCCCGCGCAGATCTCTGGCACGGTCATTATTCTGCCGCTGATAAACATCGCATCGTTTGAACAAAAGGTGCCGCATGTGAATCCGGTGGACGGCAAGAGCATGAATCGGTTTTTTCCCGGCAAGCAGGATGGCACGCAGACGGAGCGCGCGTCGTATGTGATTACAAAACAGGTGGTGGAGCGTTGTGATTATCTGGTGGACTACCATGGCGGCGATCTGGACGAGAACCTGCGCCCCTATTCTTATTGGCCAAAATCCGGAAATCCAAAACAGGATGCCACAACGCACGATATGGTTTTGGCGTTTGGGCTGGACCACATCATTGTATGGAGTGATCGCCCGAAAGACCCGAATGCCTCGCGCTATCTGGACAACACGGCGAACACGCGCGGGAAGCCAGCCATTGCAGTAGAGGCAGGATACTCAGGGACGGTGCAGCCGGAAGATGTGGCACTGCTGGTGAACGGCACGCTGAGCCTGATGCGCTATTTGAAAATGCTGCCCGGAGCGCCCGCAATGGTTGAGCATCCGGTATGGCTGGGCAAAGTTGATACCGTGAGCAGCGAGCAGCCAGGGATTTTTTATCCGCTGGTGCAGCGTGGCACGTATGTAGAGAAAGGGATGAAAATCGGCTACGTGACTGACTATTTCGGCAAGACGATTTATGAAGCGCACGCACCGGCTGCGGGCATAGTGCTATACATTTGCGGCGTGCCGTCAATGAAGAAAGATGATCCAATCGCAAACATCGGCGAGATCACGACGAACCCATAGTTGGCAATAAACTTTCTACTGCCGGTTTCATCACGCCGATCACCGATCCTGGCGTTTTCTCTGCCAGCGCTGGTAAAAGAAGCAAGCCCAAAGACCAGCGGTGAAAAAGGCTATGATTGGCCCGCCAGCTGAGTCGTGATCGAACATAAGCCATACAATCTTGTGATTTTCAATCTTGAAGAGGAAAAGCAAGACTGTATAAAAAATTGCCATCCATAGGAATTTAACATGCGCGGGCAGAGGTTCATTTTTACGCAGGGTATAAAAATACAAGAGCCAGAGAAACGCCGCTGTGCCGGCAAACAGGATTCCAGCCATGGGCTTCAACCACAAAATCCAGATAATCTTGCCATTCTGTATGCGGAAGAGGAACAGCACAAGGGTGCTGACAATGGCCATCCAGAGAAATGAGGTGCGCGTTTCGGTAATGCCACGGACACGCTCAAAGGCAAGCTTCTCTTTTTCTGCGTCCACATAGTGAGGGGCAGCCTTCAAGGTTTCCAGTGAACTACCGGCATTGCGGGCGTACTGCTCAAATTCCGGGTGCTCACGAAAATATTCTTCCACCAGCACGCGCGTAGCCGCGCTGGCCTCGCCGGAGAAGTAAGCCGGCAACAGATCAACAATCACTTCGCGTTCAAGTTTCATGAGCGCACCTCCAGGAATGATTCGCGGGCCCGCATGAGTTTCAGCCGGGCGCGATGTACTTTGACTTTTACGGTGGTTACAGGCAAATTAAGCGCATTAGCAATTTCTTCGTAGGACATTTCTTCCTGCGCGCGCATTAACAGAGCGGCGCGGTCAACTTCTGAAAGCTTCTTCAGCGCTGCCATTACTGTTTCCAGCTCGGCTTTATGTTCGGTCCGCGCAGCCAGGCCCGGGTTGGAATCAGGTATAGACTCTTCCAGTTCAGCCAGACGATTATTGCGGCGAAGATGATCGCGGTATAGATTGCGCGCGATGGTAAACAGATAAGCTTTTACCGTGGCTTCGCGGATCTTGCCGCGCGCTGTCCAGGCGCGAACAAAGGCTTCTGAAGTGATATCGTCAGCCAGAGAGCTGTCTCCACAGAGGAATAGGGCGAATCGATGCACCTGGGGCGCATAGCTCTGGTAGAGAGTATGGAAGTCAAGCATCGCTAGCGTGAAATCGTAATAGATACGGGGAGAGAAGAGGAAAGTTACGGAAAACACGTATGCTTTTTGCGGGGATTAGGACGCGATAGCAGGAGATTCTTCGTCGTCGGCTGCGGGCAGAGCGTAAAGCGCGACCTTGAAACCCTCCAAGGCAGTATCTGGCGCGCTGCGCACCAGTTCAAAATAAACCAGGTCTTCGCACTTCATGCACTTGGGAAACACCTGGCCGCAAAGGAGAGTTACTTCATGGGGAAGACGGTGCTTATCGTGCACCACGCGGTAAATCCCGCTTTCTGGGATTTTTTCTCTGCCTCGGAACTGCTTTAGCGGAGGCATATCCCGGTGCGCATGGATAAGACGAAGTTTCAGCTTTTTAGCGCTCATGGCCCGGAGCCCAACTCTCAGCTAATTTGATGCCGAAGCGATTCAGATAAGTTGTGCTTCAGTGACCTGCAACCGGACCGATTTGAAATTTTGGCGATGCAGGTAACTGAATCCATTGCAGTTAGTAAAGAACGAACAATGAGAATACTGAAACCCACCATCCTAGCAGGGCATGCTGGCAATTACGGAGCCTGTAGATTGCTTGAGCACTCTAGTGCAAAAACCTATTGAGCGTTGCGGCGCGATCAAAGTCAAGCCAGGCTTTCCAGCTAATTTCGGTCACGTCAGGGTATTTGAACTTGCCAAAAGCGATCCAGTCTTTGCAGTACTCGTGCCAAGCATCCTCACTCTTTTTTACGCTTTGGCGATCGATGGTGCCCCAACGCGTAACGCTTCCGGTTTGGGTGCGCTGGTAAGCGGCAGTCTCTGCAACTTCCTGCTGGTGAAATTCGTCCTGTGTATATTCGGGTAGCTGGCCGCCCTCAAATTGCTGCAGGGTTGTGAGCAGATTATTGCGCTGGAAGATAATTTCCTGGATTTCAAAAGTGCCCTCCAAGTCAATACCATTTTCCGCCTGTAACACAAAGAATTTTTCAGCTTCCTGGCGGAAGGCCTGGAAGGCTTTTTTCTCTGAAGGGCTCCACTTGGCGGTGAGATCGTCAAATTTCTGGTCGCGCTCAATCTTGTCAAAGCGTTCCTGCAAGGTAACGCACTGCTGGTAAAGATCGTGGCCGCTGCTGTGGCTGCAGATGCCAAAGTTGTCTCCGGTCCAGTTTGATTTCTTCAGGCGATCAAGTTCACGGATGCGGCCAGCGGCGTCTCCAGGTTCGCCCCCTATCGAGCAGGCCAGATTCAGCGCAACATCAAAATTGCGCGGCACGCCCTTGGCATCGGCATAGATACTCATCAACATGGCTTTGCCGCCAAGAACATCTTTGCTGCCGCGATCAATCTCCGCATAGGCGCACTTGCGGGCCTTCACCGGATCAGTTGGCTCCCCAAACCCATAATAAAGGTCCACCGAGGAACATTTTGCCAGCGCTTTGACTTCAGCCGGGGTCGGACGGTCAGCAACGGGCAGTTGGACATCTTTTACAGAGGCGCAAATCTGTTTTGAAGCCGGATCAGAGAGTGGGGCCTGGGAAAAAGCCGCTCCAAAGCCACAGGCAAG